>Ga0155721_115_pt3 | contig 18978 bp, 19 predicted proteins | sample RifCSPlowO2_01_FD_107377 | JGI IMG/M metagenome (GOLD analysis project Ga0155721, IMG submission 107377) | Candidatus Gottesmanbacteria bacterium RIFCSPLOWO2_01_FULL_39_12b
AAAGCAATTGTGCGTCCCTTAGGGCTGATTTTACATCTTCATAGGTTGAAGTTGGTGAAATCATCAAAGCTACCTGTGGAAGCTGGAATATGCCTGACGTAGAAGTAAGGCTGTCTTTTTCTATCACTTCCGGATAGGTTGGACAAAAGAAAGCTGAATCCACCTTACCGCAGTAGATTGCTTGCCTTACCATATTGGCGAAATATGGCGGTCTTTGAAACTGTAGGCATGTTAGATTAACTTCTGTGGCTATGAATTGATACAGGTCCATATCCTGATTTATATCTACCCACGCAGCATTTGTTTCATTGTTTTTGGCAAAATCTTTAAGATATTCAGGATCTTTATACTTTGAGAAATCAATTTTCTTCTTTATTTTATCTTTATTACTGAAGGGCTTATCGTAGGATTCTTGAATAAATTCATCAAGTCCAACTGTTTTCTCTATCCCAAAATCATTTCTTAGTTTTGGAAGCAAACACAGGAAGTCAGGCCTATCAACTAAAATTGCTACTTCTTGGAAATAGACATCTATATCAATCTGTATATCAATTTTCAGCTTTAATAAATCTTCATCTTTATCAATTCTCATAATTCTCAAGTCTATTCTATCAAAAAAGCCACCGATTAAGGCGGCTCTGATAAATTTTACTCATGGTATTAATTATTAATATAATTAATACTGTAGTTAAAATTCGGTATAGGGGCGATAAAATATCACTCTTTTCTAGGCCAATCTATTGTCAATAGACTGTTTTCTTAAATGACTAATTTCTTAGTGAAAGAAAATATGGTTAGGAAACGATATATGACTTGAGACTGATAAAAAACAACCTTATTGTGTCAATATTATTTAACTTCTATCAACAATGGTATAGTCACGTTTATTTTCTTATCTTTGTTTGACCCTTGCCAGAAAAAATGGATATCTACATCAAAAGTATTTCCACTTTCCGGAAGATTATTTATATTCTCAAAAATCATCTCCTTACAGGTTCCTACACCATAAATCTCTTTTTGCAAATGTCCAATCATTCTTGTTGTTACTAAAGAATCTATATTTATACCTTTCCACGTACAATGACTATCTCCTGATGATATTTTTATAAAGGTGGATGAATAAATTAGACATGATGTTTCAGTACAGCCACCGTTTCCATTAATTGGCGTTCCACTATATGGTGCCTTGTAAAACTCTATATTCCATTGTTCAGGTATACTGAAATTTTCTTCATTATGGCTTCCTGTGAGATTCGCTATTTTTTGCTCTAACTCGATTATTTTCTTTTCTAAGGTTTCAAACTTACTAGTAATTATTTTTAAACTTTCCTGTATTGACTCAATAATTGTTGGGGTGTTAGTAGGAAGTATTATTGGTTTAACTGGTTTTATAGGTCTAAGTATAGCTGCTTGGATTGGTGTAACTGACAACAACGAACATAACAAACATAAAAGAAGGATGAATTTTTTCATTTACCTACCCGCCTTTCCCTGAGAGAGTGTAGCAACATAAAAAGGGACACCCTCCCAGTCATCAGCGGGTAGCTTCAGACCTTAAATTGGAAGGTGCCCCTTCCCGGTCTGAAGCAGTGTGCCACGATAAACGTTAGCTACCCGCTGACTATTATTATTTTACGCTAGCGCTTCTCAATTCTCAATGAAAGAAGTAAAATAAGAGCAGTTTGATAAGAAAAGAAAATTATGAAGCTCGATGATAATGAAATTAGAGATATACGGAAATATCTTGAAGAAGGTAAACCGTTACCGGATAAATATAGATTTTTACTATTTGGAGAAAAACAGGAAGTAGAGCTTGTTTGGAACGAAAAGACCAGTGAAATCTGCAATATTGTTCTTCCTTTTCAAGTTGTAGAACATATTGATGAGCCACGAGCAGAAAAAGAAGTAAAAATGCAAATGGATCTTCTCGGATTTGACAGCCGGGGAAGACAACAGAAAGGCTGGACAAATAAACTGATCTGGGGAGATAACAAACTTATCCTTTCAAGTCTTAAAAATGGTCCGCTTAGGCAGGAAATAGAAGAAAATGGTGGAATAAAACTCATCTATATAGATCCCCCTTTTGATGTAGGAGCAGATTTTTCTATGGATATTGAAATCGGTGATGAACAATTTACCAAACAACCCACAGTTTTGGAAGAATTAGCCTATCGTGACACATGGGGTAAAGGTGCAGATAGCTGGATTGGAATGATGTACGAAAGATTATCATTAATGAGAGATTTATTATCAAAGGATGGATGTATATATGTTCATGTTGGAGGAGATGTTAATGCATACGCAAAATTAATACTTGATGAAATACTAGGAAAAGATAATTTAATTAATCAAATTACTTGGTATTACAGAAACAAGTTGCAATTTGGATTTGCAAATAACTTTCCGAGAGATACAGAAAGTATTTTTTTGTATTCAAAGTCTAAAAATTACACCTTTCATCACCAATACGTTCCTTTAGAAAAAGTAAGAAGGCAGAATAAAATTACATGGGATCCTATCCTGAAAAAAACAATAACAGTTAAAGATGAAAAAGGAGATGTTGTTTATTATGAATCAAAGGAAAGAAAAGTAGGATCTATGTGGGAAATACCAAGATTAAACTCTATGGCTAATGATGATACTGGGTATGATACACAGAAACCTGCAGCTTTATTGGAAAGAATAATCAGTGCTTCATCAAATGAAAATGATATTATCGCCGATTTCTTTGTTGGTTCTGGTACTACTCTTGCTGTTGCTGAAAAATTAAATAGAAAGTGGATAGGTACTGATCTTGGAAAATTTGCTATTCATACTTCAAGAAAAAGACTTATAAGCGTTCAGAGAGAATTAAAAAAACAGGGAAACGACTACAGAGCATTTGAAATTCTTAATCTTGGTAAATATGAAAGACAACATTATGTTGGAATAAATCCGAATCTTCGGGATAAGGAAAAACAACAACAAATTTCCCAAAGAGAAAAAGATTATATTAGACTGATTCTAAGAGCATATAGAGCTGAAGAAATACAGGGATTTAAATCTTTTCATGGTAAGAAAAATGCACGATTGGTGGCCATTGGACCTATCAATCTTCCTGTTTCAAGGTTATTTGTAGAAGAAGTTGTAAAAGAATGCCAAGAGAAGCAAATTACTAAAGCAGATATACTCGCTTTTGAGTTTGAAATGGGGTTGGCTCCTAGTAGTATTGATGAAGCAAGAGATAAAGGAGTAGATTTAGCTCTTAAATATATTCCTAGGGATGTATTTGATAAAAGAGCTGTAGAGAAAAATCAGGTAGTTTTCTATGATGTGTCCTATCTGGAAGTTAAACCCCAAATTAAAGGAAATTCTATAGCTATAGAGCTTACTGATTTCTCCGTATTTTACAACCAAGACTCTATTGCCAATGCTGAAGCAAGTTTAGGAAATGGCGGAACTAAAATAGTTGTTGAAAATGGACAAATAATCAAAGTATCAAAGGATAAAAGCGGTATTGTCAGTCGTGATGTGCTTACCAAAAAATGGACAGACTGGATAGATTATTGGGCTGTGGATTTTAACTATGAAAGTAAAAAGGAAATAATCAGAATTCCAAAAGGTAAGCCAATTCAGCAATTATTAGATGGTGGTGTTCCCCCAGAGCAATTAAATCTATCCAACTACGAAGAAATTTGGACAGGAGATTATATTTTTGAAAACGAATGGCAATCTTTCCGTACAAAGAAGGATAGAAATATAGAATTAAAAAGTATAACGCAAGAATGTCCAAAAGGTAAACGAAAAATTGCTGTTAAAGTTGTTGATATTTTTGGCAATGATACGATGAAAGTTATTGAAATTACCATATGATGAAAAAATTTATCTCAACAATTTGGAAGACTATCACTGTGATCTTATCATTTATTTTTAATGTAAAAATATTAACATGGTTAGTTTTAGTAAGCGTTATTTATTTCTCCTTATTTAAAATATATAAAGCAGATCTGACAAATAATGTACTTGGCATAGTACTCATGTTACTTTTACTCACCTTATTTTCTGATTTAAAAGAATTTAATTTTTGGGGACTTTGGGGAAAGAAGAACGAAAAAGATTTTGAAGAATTAAAAGGTAAAGAAGCAATCTCAACAGACTCAGCACCAAAAGTTTCAAAACAAACAAGAACAGAACCGGCCCCTATACTTAATTTAATGGACCCTTCTCGTGGAAATTTTTTAGCGATCGCAATTGACTTGGAAAGATTACTAAGAATTTTAGCAATGGTAACTTTAAACCAAAAAGCACCGATAATTCCTATTCCAGAAATAATTGTAAGTGAATTACGGAAAGCAAATGTATTAACTGATAGTGGTGTTCAACAAGTTGAAGCAATAAGATGGTTAAAACAAGTATTAATAGAAGGGAGAGAATCAGAAATAAATCAAGCAACTCTTGATGGGGGATTTAGAATTGCGGCTAATCTCTATCAAGAAATTTATAATTATTTATACCCAAATCAACAAAGTGGCACTACATCCTAAATTTCCATCATCACCATACGAAATACTTGATCCAGACATCAGATGGTTTCCTGCTGATGAGATGCTTCGAGAGAAAGGTTACGAAAAACTTCTTCCTCCTCTTGTTGCAACACTACGTAAAAAAGTAAAAGAGTGGAGAGAACATGGTTATGAAGGTGCAACCGATACAAGTAAAGCTTTGCTCAACTGGTGGTTTAATAAAGAACATATTATACCCAGTTCAGTAGATTCTTCTTTCTCTTTCCGTTACTACTTTTCCCAAAGAGAAGCAGTTGAAACAATTGTATATCTTACTGACGTCGTCAAAGTTAAAGATAAGTATGATCTCATGCGTTTTGACAGTTCCGGCGCTATTTCAGCTGGTATGTTCTATGAAAACTGGAGAAGGTATGTAATAAAAATGGCAACTGGAAGCGGTAAAACAAAAGTTCTTAGTCTAGTTCTTGCATGGTGTTACTTCCATAAACTATATGAAGCAAATTCTACTCTTGCAAGAAATTTCTTACTCATTACCCCTAACATCATAGTCTTAGATAGAATCAGAGCAGATTTTGATGGGTTAAAAATCTTCTATCAGGATCCGGTTCTTCCGGATAATGGATATGAAGGACAAAACTGGAGAGATGATTTTCAACTTACACTGCATATTCAGGACAATATAGGAGTAGTCAGAAAAATAGGTAATATTTTTCTTACCAATATTCATAGAGTGTATGAAAGCGACAGAAAAAATCCATCTTCCGAAGATGAAGACACTTCTGAGTATTTTCTTGGAGCAAAACCAGTCGGAGCAACCAACGAGTCAAAAGTTGATTTAGCCACGATAGTCAGAGATATAGATGAGCTGATAGTGTTAAATGATGAAGCTCACCATATCCATGATGAGAAACTCGCTTGGTTTAAATCCATTGAAGATATTCACAACAGATTGAAAATGAAGGGTAGCCAACTGGCTTTAGAAGTTGATACAACAGCTACTCCTAAACATAATAACGGAGCTATCTTTGTCCAAACTATATCAGATTATCCGCTTGTAGAAGCAATCTACCAAAATGTAGTCAAACATCCAGTTTTGCCTGATTCTGCCAGCAGATCAAAGCTCGTTGAAAGAAAAAGCTCTAAATTCACTGAAAAATATTCTGACTATATTAATCTCGGTTACCTTGAATGGAAAAAAGTATATGATGAACACAAAAAACTTAAAAAGTCTGTTTTATTTATCATGACAGATGATACCAAAAATTGCGATGAAGTAGCTTCATATTTAGAAGCTACATATTCTGATTTTAAAGATTCGGTTCTTGTAATCCATACAAAAGATAACGGTGAAATATCAGAATCACAAACTGGAAAAACTAAGGAAGAATTAGAAATATTAAGAAAAGCCGCTAACGAAATTGATAAGATAGGCAATCCTTACAAAGCCATTGTTTCTGTTCTTATGTTAAAAGAAGGCTGGGACGTACGAAATGTTACCACCATTGTAGGACTTCGCCCATATTCTTCTAAAGCAAATATTTTACCCGAACAAACTCTAGGTCGCGGTCTTCGGAAGATGTATTGGGATGAAAATCTTCCTGAATACGTTAGCGTTGTTGGTACTGATGCTTTTATGGATTTTGTTGAGTCTATTAAGAGTGAAGGCGTTGAACTCGAAAGAAGAAAAATGGGACCAGGATCTGAACCAAAAGCTCCGATTGTAGTTGAAGTTGATAATGAAAATGTTCATAAAGATATCTCCAAATTAGATATTGAGATTCCAGTTTTAACCCCGAGAATTTACAGGGAATATAAAAACCTGTCAAATCTGATTGTTTCTGCCTTTAACATAAAAAAAGTTAAGTACAGAGAGTTTAGTGATAAGGAAAAGCGAGAAATAGTCTTCAAAGATATAACAACAGGAGAGATAAATCATATTACTGAAATAGATAACGATATAGTAGCAAATTACCAAAGTGTTATTGGTTACTTCACACAAACAATTATGAAAGAATTGCGGTTAGTCAGCGGTTATGACATCTTATATGAAAAAGTGAAAGATTTTATCCAGCACTATTTATTTGAAAAAGAAGTAAATTTGGAAGATTTAAACACGTTACGAAACCTTTCAGAAATTGAAGCGACAAAGACTATTGTTGAAACCTTCAAAAGAAAAATAAATGATTTAACTGTTCTTGATAAAGGGGAAGCGGAAATCCGAGATTATATAAAAATAAGTAAATGTAGACCATTTGTAGTTAAAGACCAAGGATATATCGTTCCTAAAAAGAGCGCTTTCAATAAAATTATCGCTGATAGTCATTTTGAGCTCGAAATTGCGGCTTTTTTAGAAAATTGCGAAGATATAATCTCGTATGTAAAGAATTACTTTGCCGTCCATTTCAAGATTGACTACCGTAACGTTGATGGTGCTATCTCAGACTACTATCCAGATTTTATTGTGAAGAAGACCGAGAAAGAACTATATATAGTTGAAACTAAAGGGAGAGCTGATTTAGACGATCCACTAAAAATAGAACGGTTAAAACTCTGGTGTATTGATATAAATAGCGTTCAAAATAAAGTTAAATACCAAATGTTGTATATCAAGCAGGATGATTACGAAAAATACAGGCCCAAGAATTTTGAAAATTTAATAAAATTAACAACTTCTGTTAAGTAAACTATATATCATAGAAATTAAGAAGATTAAGAAACGGAGGATTTAAATATGCCTATCTATACGATAAGCAACAATAAACTTACTGCTGTTTCAGAGAAAAAAATTGATCTTGAAAAAGACATTCAACGGATAACAGAAGAAAATTTGGAAACTTTGTTTGGCCTGGTATTTGTAAGCGGAGCATCAAATCAAGAATTTTCAGTTAGAGCACAGGAGCAGGATTTTTACATTGATACCTTGGCTTTTGACAAGTCAACAAATTCTTTTGTCCTTGTCGAATATAAAAAAGATAAGAGTTTCAGCGTGATTGATCAGGGATTTGCCTATCTGTCAGCGATGCTCAATCATAAGGCTGATTTCATATTGGAATTAAATGAAAGATTGCACAAGAACTATAAAAAGACAGATATAGATTGGGAACAATCAAGAATAATCTTCATTTCCCCTGAATTTACCAATTACCAGAAGAATGCCATCAATTTCAAAGATTTACCTATATTTCTATATGAAGTAAGACTCTACAGTAACAACATTATTGAATTTGACTCAATAAAACCATACCGTACTACAGAGTCTATAGAGTCTCTATCTAAGGATAAGACGATAAAAGCGGTTTCCAAAGAAGTGAAAGTGTATACTCTTGAAGAATTAGTAAAACCAGGATGGGATTCAACTAAAACACTCCTGCTAGAATTTGAAAAACAGCTACTGGCTGGAAACAGTGAGACTAAAGTGAAATATAACAAAAATTATATTGCTTACGTTGGAAAGAAGGGTAAAGAATGGGTAAATTATGTGGAAATTGTTCCACAACAACAAGGCTTAAAAATATATTACCGGTTCCCCTATAAACACGTTAAATCTGAAATACAAATTGAAGACTGTAGCAAGAAAGGCCATTGGACAAACGGAGAAAGTTATATTTATCTTACAGAATCTGATCAAATACCAGAGTCAGTACGATTATCGCAGGAATCTTTAAAATTTTTACAAAATTCATAAGCGATTTGAAATGACTAAGAAATTAGTAAAAGTGGGTTGAAGCTAAACGAAATATTTATCTATAAAAGATAAGGAAAATATACTCCAAGAAATATTCAGGACGTTTTGAAGTCTATACAGAGAGTCAGAAAGAGTCAAAAATATAACATTCCGTTTTTTCTCCCTTATTTCCCTTTCCAATTCTTCCCTTCCTTGAAAAGTCCTACCCAAAACATCATAAAAAGCCCCACGCCTTACTATTTTATTATGCAATAAAAGCATTGATACCAACTCATCAGCAGTATCAAAAACTTCAAGGGAAGGATTATCTGGGTCGGGGTGATAAAACATAAAATAGCCATCCCTGAAAGGTGGGCAAACTTTAAATTTGGTAACTTTGAATTTCACCTTTCGACCAATTATTCTAGGGATACTTGGGGAGGTTCACTAATTATTAGGGAATTAGGCAGCGGGGACGAAACAAGGCTTTACTCTATCTATTTCTTCCCTTAGTTCCTGTACGAGCTTGAAGTCTTGGAATAGCTTGATAATACGGTTAAAGTGGGAAAGTATATTAAGATTACGGTCGCCGAGCAAGTTAGTCCTTAATATAACCTCTCACTTTCCTGATGTGTCAGGCTATTCCACTCCCGAAGTGGATGGTTAAAGTGGAGCATTGAGGCTTTGGGGATTAAAAGCTGAATATTAGGATTTTAGTCTGTGGTCTCCAATCCTGGTTTGACATCTTTTGTACCGGGAGCAACTTGGCCAGGTGCGGCTTCAAGAGAGCCGGGGGCAGTTTGAGAAGCACCAGGAGCAACCTCTAGGGCGCCGGGGGTTACTTCAAAAGCACCGGGAGCAATTTCACGAGCAAACTCCAAAACAACAAGACTTCCCGGTTCGATGACATTTTTCAGCTCTTTAACAAACTCGGTTACCTCTTTTACATCTTCTTTCGCCTCTATGTTCTCTACCATTGTTTTTATGATTGTTACTTGACCAGTTTCGATTAGTTTCCTTGTTTCGCCAGGCATCTCCTTTTTAATACTCTCAATTCTGGCTTGTTGTTGAACGGTTCGTTCTTTTGCCTCAGTCAGAACTGTTGTGGGGGCTACTATTATTAAACCACCCTGCCTTTCTTTAAGGGTTTCATAATTTTTGATTAAAGATAAGGTTTTATTAGCATTCCCCGTTTTTACCAGGTTCTCTGCTCGTGTAAGCCTTCTTTCCGCTTGTTTATCGAGAACAACAACTTTTTGTTCTGTATTAAACGCGAAGAAATATTCGATTCTTTCTTGTATCCTTACAATAAGAGAATCGGGGGAGGAAAAAATATCACCCAAAGGAGCGGCAAGAGCTTGCCGGGGAAACATAAAAACAGAAATGGCAAAAATGAAAAATATTAAAAACTTAAGACGTTTATAAAATTGCTTCATTTAATAAAATGTTACTTGAAATACTTGAATGTTGTCAACTCAATTTTCTCTTACGAAGGTAAACAAACACCGACCCTAAAACTCCGGCAATAAGCATTACCAAAAGGCTGCCATATAGAAATCTGTCGGACACATACCAAAGAGTTTTCGCATAAAAAAAGTATCTTATGGTTACTTTTAGTCCGTGGATAATAAAACTATACAAAATTCCAAGGAAAAACATATTTTTGTAACTAAAACCGGGAATTTTGCTTAGTTTATAGGCCGAAGCCAGAACCATCGCTTCCCATACCCACTGACTGATTCTTAATGCCATTGAATTGTCATCAATCTTCAGTCCAAAAAGATATTGCCAAAAAACAGTCAGAATCGAAATTAAAATAAAATACCAGATTGGTTTTATATACTCACTTAGAGCTTTTCCAAAGATTTTTATTTTAAGAATCGCCAAGAGCAAGAAACTTAGAAAAACTAATAAAAGAACAGAAGTGAAGATAACATCGTTTCGAATGTCTAAGGTTGTGACTGAAGGTAAAACATCCAATTTTTCGCTGGTTTGGGTTAAGTTTCCTGTCTGTGCCCTAGGACAATCAACTTTTTGATCACCTACGTAACAATCTTGGTATTGAACGTTAACTGCAGCTAATGTTTTCATACGTTATAAATACATTTTAGCACTTAAACCCCTAAACTTTCAGTAATTATCTTTTTACATCTTTCTGACGGTCTTGCCTTCATTGTTTCAATTAAAGATAGATAAGTTTGGCTATAACCGGACAGCCCTGAGAGTTTCTGCTGGCTGGTTATTGGTAAGTCTTTTGGCAATTTCGAGCTGTATCCTGACCTTGGCGATCGTTTCCCTATTGAAGATCTGATACAGTGTAAGTGGCGGGGTGGTGAGCCAGTTGGCACTTAATATACCTAAAGAGTATTATTAAATTAATATGAATTTCTTAATGCAAATATTTTACATACTGTTTGTTACGGCAATCATCATAAACGCTTTCTATTTTTTCTTCTTAAGGAAGTTGTTTAATTTACTGAAAAATAAATACCCAGAGAAATTTAAAGAATTAGGCGAACCTTCTTTATGGTGGAATAATTCCCCTAGAAATGGTATGAGAGTTCTCAGATTTATATCTTCTAAGGACCCGTTATTTTCATCTGATAATGAATTATTTAAAACTAGAACATTTGCAGTAGTTTTTCTCTGTTTATACATAACTATTTTCATTACATTACTTATGTTGTTTTTTCTTTTCTTTTTTGCGGGGTATAAAGAATTTCAAGGCGGTTAGGAGTTAAGTTTAGGTTCTAATTGATAATAACAACTAACTTTTTCTATATCTCCCCGATTTGCTGAACAAGCCTGAAATCTTCAAATGTCTTGTAGATACAAGCTAATTTAGTGGTTATATTAAAGTTACGATTCTCGAGCTCAGTATATTTATTGAAAACTAACTTCTTGTTTAGTATATTTATATTGTGAATAAACTATTACTCACGGATATATTAGGCTGGGGGTTTTTACTTTGGTTGATCGGATATGTTTTGGGCATAATTCTTTTTATGATTGTGCCGCAATCACTTCTTGGTTGGATAATTATGCCTGTTGGCATAGTATTAACACTTTGGGTTTTGTTAAAAAAAATTAGAACTGGTTCGCTTCGTTATTATTTGCTATTAGCAATTATCTGGACACTTATTGCCATTGTTTTTGATTACTTTTTCCTCGTCAAAGCGTTCAAGCCTGCCGATGGGTACTACAAGTTGGACGTTTATTTGTACTATGTTCTGACTTTTGTTTTGCCTCTAATTGTTGGATGGCGTAATAAAACACAAATTTGAACAAACCAGTCTCGAAGTTTGTGCGCTAGGGGGAGCATTTCGGCAAGCTAGGTGTGAACCACAAGTTGGGGACAGTCAGTCCTTAGTCCCAAAATTTTTTAGATGGGTTGACGACAAAGTTTGTTTACGATATTCTAATTCCATGAAGAGGGGGGGTGATTATATTGCTTAGTAAACATGCGCAAGATTCTAAAAATATTTTAGTTAACGTAATTAAAGGAGCTGGTGAAATTGGCGTCGCTTTCCAAACAGCAGTTAAAGACAACGTTATCACCGTCCTCAAGAATGTCGGCCAGATAACAACTACTGCTACGGGAGTTGTTTCCGACATTGTTTCCGGAGCGATTGCTGCCGTATTTCAGACTGGTTCTTCTTTAACAACCGGTTCTAAAAATATTGCTCTTGGAGCAATTAAAGGTGCTCTTGAGGTTGGAATAACCAGCGTTGATGCTACCCAAAAGGTAGTTTCCGGCGCAATCAAGGGTGCCGCTGAAGTTGGTGGGGATGTTGCCGAAGTTGCCGTTTCTTCTGTTGAAGGAGCGATTGAAGCTGCCGGAGAAGTTGGGGCAAATACTGAAGAGATAGCCAAAACAGCAGTAATGACTGCAGTTAAGGCAGCCGATGAAATTGGGACTGAAGCCGGAGGAAGCGTGCGTAAGGCTTTATTATCTACAGCTTCGTTGCCAAAAGATGTGGTCCGGTCTGTTCTTGGATAAAAGTAGCCATGTCGATCATGCCACTCTTTGTTTTATGTAAAGAGAATATTTTTCTCTTGGGGATTTATGTTATGTAGTCAACTGTACCGATTTCCCAAACTTCCAGTTAATCTCCAATTGGCATGCACTTAACTTTGATAACAGTTCGGATAAGATCCACTTCGACTACGTTCAGGGTAACCACAGGGGGGAGCCCATTACCGCAACAATCTATACCTTATTAGACCCATTGTACGCTTAGAACTTCTGATATAATTTCTTCATAAATGATTATGAAAATCCTTGTTTTTACTGAAGGGACAATTCTGATGCATAGAAACGCCAAGGGTGTAAGCCGAGATGAGGCGGTGAGACAATCAAAACAGGCAGGAATTCAACAGGAGGCACGAACACTTTCTTATGATACAAAATCACTTAAAGAAGCAGAACCAGGCAGTCCTTATGATTTTACAAGTTATATTCCAGTTAGACATGCTGCAGAAAAACTTATGCGTTGGAAAAAACAAGGAGCTATAATTCTTTACTTAACTTCCCGCAGAATAAAAAAAGAGGTTGAAGCCATAAGGACTATTTTGAAAAAATATAGTTTTCCTGATGCAAATAATCTCTATTTTCGTCATCAAGGAGAAGATTATAAAGATGTTGCTGAAAAACTAATGCCGGACATTATCGTAGAAGATGATTGTGAAAGTATCGGTGGAGAAATAGAGATGACTTATCCGCATATAAAGACAGATTTAAAAGAAAGAATTAAACCAATTATTGTGAAAGAATTTGGAGGAATTGATGACTTACCTGACAACTTAAATCATCTTTGACAAATCTATTGTTCCGGCGGAAGATTTTCTTCCCCGGTATATAAGTAAAGGAGGAAAGAAAACTGCGCGAGACCTTCTTTAATTTTTCGTGAATTTGGGCATAAATACGCAAATATTCACGCTTATTGACAAAAAAGTAGTGAATCCACTTCTGAATTCTACCAAAAGACAAACAATTCCGGCTTTCAGAGAAAAAGGTGTTTGGAAGATAGGTGTTTAAATTGTGCAGATACTATCCCACAGGGGGAGAGGAAAGGTTGTCTTAACTATCCTAATTTCCGTTTATTCGCTTCCATTAAACCTTATTCTCGTTTCTGAGGAGATCCCAAAAATCAAAGAGTGCTATCCCTAAATAAAGTAAGACAGTAAAAGCAAAAGATATAGTATAAAGTGACGGATAAATAATACCCACAGTAATGACCATGCTTTCTAATAGAAGAGCGCACAACAGCATAAAGATAAATGTAGTTACGTGCGACAATAATCTGGTAGAAAGTATATCAATTCTACTTTTCTCGTAAGTAAAAGAAAAATTGGCTTGACATACAGCGGTCAGTAGTAAACTGATGATAATGAAAAAGATATTTAATTCCCCTTCTTGGATGTTACGAAAACTGTTTAAAAGTGGGGTATACAATATAACAGATAAGAACAAGATCAAAATATTTTTAATGAGATTTTCTTTTATTAAACGATTCGGCAATGATGAGTTATTCGTCATGAATGTTGTATGAGTAATATTAACACAAATGACATGTTGGAGGGAATATTTCTAATGTCCTTCTACTTTGACTTTGGATATATAATAAAGATAATCTATGAAAATTAGAATAGGAGTCGCACTCACTGCCATAATGGCAGTTTTTTATTTATAAATATCAAACTCAATTCATGCTTAATAAAATTCTAAAACATTACTTACAGTTTAGTCCTTACACCAATCCAGGTTGTTATAAAGATTCATTATATAAAAGTCTACCTGATGATATTGGAAGAATCGGTTTTTTAATCAGAAATCAGATTATCCACCGAATCGAGTTAGGAATGAGTATTACAGGAGATGTTACCCCCTTAAAATCTTTTCGTAAAGTTAAAATTCCCTGGTATAGACAACCTGAGGATGATAATTTCCCAACCGCAGCGGCCATGCTGGTAGAGCTTTACAGAAGAGATAGTAAGGGTTTAACCCTCACCAGGAAAGATGATAATAAATTAGTATTGACCTGCAGATTTGTAGCTATACTAATGGCGTGTGCTCTAAAAATCAAAGGTATTCCAACCCGGGTAAGATCCGGATTTGCCCCATATTTTGGTATATACGGAGATAAAAGTATTGACCACTGGATTAATCAATATTGGAGCAAAGAAGAAAAAAGATGGTTTACCATTGATGTGGATGGCAGCCTTTTTGATGGGTTGTCGTTTAATCCTTATGATTTGCCAAAAGGAGTATTTGATTTTTCGCCCGATGCTTGGGCGTGGATAAGAGAGGGTAAAGTTGATCCTGACCACTTTCGAAACTCTGGAGGATATGAGGGATTAGTCGTAATCGCCTGGGAACTTTTTTATGATTTTCATTGCCTCATGAATAATGAGATTATCTATGCGCATCATCCTTCTTGTGTAACGTTAAAAAACTTCCCGCTTTTAAAAGAAGAGGAATTAATAGAGATAGATAAGCTTGCTCATTTAATGCAAGAACCGGATAATAATTTTGACAAGTTAATGGAAATTTGGGAGACGAGTAAGAAATTCAGACTACTGGCGGGTGGATTACTATAATCAGAAAAGCGCAGGTCTTTCCGAAATCTTGACTAAATAGTCGTTCTTTGGTGTAATACATACACGATGTTACCGTCTTTTTTGATAACTTTCCGTGAAGTGATAGAAGCAACACTTATCGTTGCTACTATTTTAGGGATACTGGTAAAGCTTAATCAGAAAAAGGGGATAAAAACGGTCTGGTTGGCAACAGGAGCCGCGGCTGCGTTAAGTATTCTTCTTTTAGGAATAAGTAGTCTTATCGGACTTAAGGTCAATGAACTCTTTGAACAACACGAGCCGTACGTTGAAGGAAGCCTGATGATTATTTCCGCCGTATTTATCACCTGGGCGGTTTTTTTCCTTCACAAATATTTTGCCCATTATAAGACACGTTTACTTCAGAAGATAAAGAAAACGGTTGAACAGGAAGAACAAAGAGGTTTATTTGCCCTTGTCTTCACCGCTGTTTTCAGAGAGGGTTTGGAGATCGTTCTTTTTCTCTCGACAGTCTATTTTTCCTCAAATCCGCAGAGTATCTTCATAGGATTCCTTGGTGGTGCAACGGGGGCATTATTAATTGCTTTTGGCCTGTTTACGGCGACTCTAAGGCTACCTGTGTTCTATGCTTTCAGGACAACAAGTATTCTTCTGATACTCTTTGCCGCCGGGCTTCTTGCCCGCGGAATCCATGAATTTAGGGAGGTAGGAATCTTGCCTGAAATTGGCAAAATGACATTTTCATTCATTCCGCCAAATATGACTTTTACCGGTGATATGCTCAAGGCTGTTTTTGGGATTACCCAAAAAATGGATATGATCCAGCTAAGTATTTATGGGGGTTATGTTTTCTTTATGATTTGGTGGGTTTTTCGAAGAAATACAGGAAAGGGGTGAGATACATGGTAGAGGCTAAAAAAACTAAAAAACAATCTTATCGGGTGGCTGGTGAGAAATTACTTGGGAAAGTTAAAGAGCTGATAAAAGAAGGCAATATCCGGCGGATCATCATCAAAGATAAAAATGGTAAAGAAGTGATCGAATTTCCTTTAACTATCGGAGTGGTGGGAACGGTACTGGCTCCGGTACTGGCTGCGGTAGGAGCTCTTGCGGCTTTGATTACTGAGTGCACGATTACCGTCGAGAGAGAGGAATAACATCTATAATTTAGCACTTCGGCCTGTCATCGATACAAGCAGGAGTTGGTTCAGGTGTGCAGTCGCCGGGTATAAACTCTGTACGACAGTTAACTTGTGATTTTTGCTCATCAAAAGAGGCTAGTCCATTAGTACAGGTAAGCAGCATTTTTCTAACCAGCCCTTTGGCCATTTCTATACATTTATTTGGATTACATTCCGATTGACTACTGACACAGATGCGATGCTGTTCATTATTAACTTTTCGACAAAAAGAGCCAAGTATCCCAGCTCCCACATTGACAGTGCCGGTTAATGTACCATTACAGGTACCGGATTGGACGATCACAGCAGTAGGACTGGGTCTGCTCGTGGGAAGTGGAGTAGGTGATGGTATCTTGGTTGGCGTGTTAGTTGGTTTAAATGTTGGTGAAGGAGAAGGGTTTTGATCCTTTTTAGTTGTTGGAGAGAGATAAATACTGGGTAGTATTGATAAGGTTGGGGATAAAATTAGGGTAGGAGTTATCGAAACTGTGGGTGTAGGTACAATCATATCGCTTGGAAAACTGATAAAATCATCTGTAGATGTTTTCGATAAAGAAGAGGAAGCGAGTGAATAATCCAAAGCATTGACGACGCCGTCACTGTTTATATCTGTAGGAAGATTGTTCTCCGATGAAATTTTCCCGATATCGCTTATTATTGAAGAGATATCATAGGAATCTATTTTTCCGTCTTGGGGTTTTATGTCACCGGCAAGTAGTGCTTCACGACTTAAATCTAAACTTTCCCCCGGTTTAAAAATAATTTGAGGTGTTTTGCAGCCGTTGGAAGCTGAATCCGGACCGCAGAAAATCTTACCCAGGAATTTTTCGGGTTTAATATTTATGGCATAGAACTGGCCTAGATCCAGCGAGTTTAAATCAAGTGCAAGGGTAAAAACATTTTGCCGGTCGTGGACAAGAGGTTGATCAATCAGTTCTTTTGCTTTACCATTTTTAGTATAAAGAGTTACTTTAGTTTTATATGAGGCCCTGTTTGTGTCAGAGAAATTTCCAGCCAAAGATACTTTTATCATACTCACGCTGGTTTGGGCTTTAGTACTCACAATCTGTTGAAAGTAATTAGTTTGAAAAACTGCAGAAGAGAGAAGTAATATTGAAAAGACCAACAAAACAATAGGGTTTTTCGCAGTCATATGATATCGTCTATTACTCTAACTCGATCTCCTTAAAAGTTCTTTCCTGATCCAAAATATTTTGTGAGAGAAAATAGATTTTAGAATTATTATTAATAGTAAGTATCGCTTTCTTAACCGTTGGGTTGGGGTGAACTAAAAGAGTGGCAAAAATTTTATTTGACTGGCCATAAGTGATGTTATTCTGACTGATTGTGGCAATTCCTGTAATAGAAAGCATGGTTTTGTTTTGAATGATTTTAGGGTAAAGTGGAAAAGCATCTCCCGGTGTTATTTGGATATCACTAATACCGTTATCATAATCAAGTTGCAAATTGGCTGAATCAGTAAGCTGGTCGGAATTTCCCTCAAGATTGATTATTATTTGCCAACTGTTTCCATCTATTTTATTATGAGTATTTGAGAAAAACATCATTTCCGTTGGACTGGATAAGACCGCTTTCATTTTTTGCCCATAGAGAAAGACATCGTTAAGTTCTAAGTGAGGAGTAGGGTTGAGCACTTGAGCAATCTGGCAGGAATTTTTTTCCTGGGTAAGCAATCTTATTTTTTTCGTATAATAGCTGTTTAGGAAGATAAAACTTGAAATATAAATTATCAGGAGGCTGGAAACTATGATATATTTTTTAGGCATAGAAGTTAACCAATAACTTACTATATGACGTACCTCTAGTTTTATCAATATCTGGAATATTGAAGAAATAATTTCTAAATGAGAGAATTATAAAAGGGGAAGAAAACCATATGGCAAGAAGAGCTAAAATCCAGCCACCTCATCTTCTTATTACTCTAGCACTTATTTATTTCCTTGTTTTGATTCTTTGGCTGATATATCGCGTCATAACTTCATATTCAGAAGTTTTAGATGAGCTGATTTTTAAACCTATTATCTGGCTGGCTCCCGTGGTGATGGCAAGTTCTTATTATCGGATAAATATCTCTGTTCTCCTTAGAAAACCAAAAATTTCCTTGATTCATCTCTCGATACTATCCGGAATAGGACTGGCTTTAACTCAGATAATTCCCCAGATGATCCGGGGAAGTCAGGTATTAAACATCTCATTTATTTATATTTTTACCCAAACGATAATAACTATCGGGACCGCTTTTACTGAAGAGGTATTATTCCGGGGTCTATTATTAAAACAATCAGGTAAATATTTTCCCCCGGTGATGTCCAATATTGCAATTTCCATTCTTTTTGTGATCATTCATCTGCCCCTTTTTATATTTGTGAAGCATTATCCTATGCAGGAAGCATATATTGGATCTCTTGAGTTATTTATATCGTCGTTAGTTTACGGTGGTCTTTTTCAGGCAGGAAATAATTTGTGGCCGGCAATAGTAACGCACTATATTAATAATATTTTACTTTCAATCCTATAAAAGCCTATGTGTTACTTTATTTAATCTCTTTTTCACCTCTATCGACTAATTAGATTTTGATGGGCAGTATCCAGTATTGTAGCTAGAAGCGGATCTGAAATATCACTTTCATAAACTTCGATAAAATTTGGTTTTCTGGATAACCCGTTAGTTATTATTGCTTGATTAAAAATATCTTGTTTCTTTTTCTCACATCGAGCTTCACGTTTAGGACATTGATAGAGGTTGTTAGGGTCTCGAGTTTGAAAACCGGTTAGGACTTGACCGGAGTAGTTTTGGATAAGTTCCCACTGATGAGGGGAGGGATCACCTTCTTCGGTTAACTTGGCGTCCAGACCATTGGTTTGGATTCCAAAAGTGGCGGGGCATTTGGTAGTACCGTAGCTTGCGAGAGTGTCCATAAATTTGTTCTGCAGCTCGGCGTTGTCCTGGATGGGGAGAGAGCGGAGAATGAGGGCGAGGGTAAAATGGTTTTTGGTAAAAGTCGTGCAGTAGTGGTCAATGGTTTGGCTC
>Ga0155721_115_pt1 | contig 18640 bp, 21 predicted proteins | sample RifCSPlowO2_01_FD_107377 | JGI IMG/M metagenome (GOLD analysis project Ga0155721, IMG submission 107377) | Candidatus Gottesmanbacteria bacterium RIFCSPLOWO2_01_FULL_39_12b
AGAAGATAAAGAAGCCCCAAAACATCGTTTTTATCAACACATTTCTTCAATTAAACCCAAAGTAGGTTCTAACACTGTATATGGTTCTCCGCAACATAAGAACGTTTGGGCAACTATACCCTATAGTATTGTTGACTTATTTAATTGATTCATGTATACTACTATTATTAATAAACGGATTTAAGGCAATAAGTCTGTTTAAATCAGATTCTGTTTTAATTGGATAAGATAAAGATACTCTAAAATTTTTTCTCCGTATCTTTCTCCACTTCTTTTATACACTTCTTATTTAGGCAGATTCATTGCTTTAAAAGGATAAAATTATGTTCAGGAACAGTTTTCAGCATAACAGGTACAGGAGATCAGGATTTCACCGTCAGGGAGTGAAAAACAATTGGAATAGGAAAAAAATAAATTATTCCCAAGATATCAATACAAATCCATTTCTAACTACAACAGACAATCAAAGAGTTAAACATAACTTCAATGATTTTTCTATTGACCCCAGGCTTAAGCAAAACATTATAGTTCGTGGTTATACTATACCTACGCCTATTCAGGACCAGGCTATTATTCACATACTGGATGGTCGAGACGTGATAGGTATCGCCAATACAGGCACGGGCAAAACTGCGGCCTTTCTTATTCCGATTATCAACAAGATCATTAGTCATAGAGCAGAAAAGGTATTGATCATTATTCCCACAAGGGAATTGGCAGTGCAGATTGATGATGAACTGAAAACTTTAGCTTCCGGCCTGAATATTTATTCGCTTCTTTGCATCGGCGGAGCAAGTATAAACAGGCAAATTTTCGCACTTACCCGGAATCCAAATATTATTATTGGTACTCCGGGAAGGTTGAAAGACTTAAGTCTTAGAAGATTTCTCAATATTTTCCAGTTCAAAACTATCGTTTTGGATGAAGTGGACAGAATGGTGGATATAGGGTTTATAAAAGACATAAGATATCTTATTTCTCTCCTGTCCCATCCAAGGCAATCGCTTTTTTTCTCGGCTACGGTATCACCTGAAGTAAACAGCATTATTCAAACATTTTTAAACAATCCGATTACCGTTTCTGTAAAAGTACAGGAAACACTACCACAGATACAGCAGGATATAATAAGAGTGAAGGATAAAAATGAAAAAATCGAGAAACTTAACGCGATGCTAAAACAGGAAGAATATAAAAAAGTCCTTATTTTTGGCCGGACGAAATGGGGCGTGGAAAGACTGTTTAATTCTCTTCAACGGAAAGGCTTTGATGTTGCCTCTATTCACGGTAACAAATCATTGAATCAACGTCTACGTGTTCTTACCCGTTTTAAACAAAACCAATTACGTGTTTTGGTAGCTACAGATGTTGCCGCAAGAGGACTTGATATAGAAAATGTTTCGCACGTGATAAATTTTGACGAACCTTCAAATTATACTGACTACATTCACAGGATAGGGAGAACCGGCAGAGCCCAAAAATCAGGTAAGGCGCTGACATTCGTTGGATAAACAAGAGACAGAAACCACTTTTTATTCTATGAAAATTCTTATCAATTTCGAGAATCAGAAAATATGGGAAAAACTTTCCTCTTTAAAAAATTCTTTTGATAAAGAAAGAAAAAAAGCACTTAAAGAAAGACTTATCAGGAAAGCTTATGCTACCGACCTTGAGTATTTATTGGGAGCCTTCATACAGATGTACGAACCGTATTTGGAAGAAATCATTTATAAACTTTTCGAAAAGGGATACGCAATAGATTCATCTTCAGGATTTGGCGGCAAATACTCTGAGTTTCAAGCAATGAATGGAAATTTTTCTATTGATTATGTAACAAAAAATAAATTAGAGAATATCGGGATAAAACTTCGGGAGTATAGCGGATTTAAATCGCTTATCTTTTGGCCTAATAAGGCAACTATTGAAGACATTAAGACAGAATGGACGAAGATGATAGATGTTCTTCCGGATAAAGGAATTCTATCAACTCCTTCGATGAGTGCCAGTGCGATAAGTTTTAGAAGAAAATATACTCCAGAGCGTCCATATCTTCAAAAACAACGACTTTTTGAGAGGTTAAAATATAGTACTCAAAGAAAGATTGATACTGATATCAAAAAAAGAAAAGTAAAAAATCCCCACCCTGATAAGACAGAATTTATATTAGGACTCTTTGTTGAAGAACTGGAGCCTCAGGTCAGACAGGCAATTTTGACCCTGCATAAGAAAGGGTACTCTACAGACGAATCCGGGTTCATGTATAATTCGAGCGATCAAATGATTGAGGGCGATTTTCAGCTTGAAGAAAAAAATGTCAAGAAACTCGAAAGCATTGGAGTAATTATAGAGACAAACCCAAGCGGTTATACACGAATACTGTTTTCACCTGAAGAAGCAAATATCTCAAAAATCAAAAGGAAGTGGAATGAGATAGTTTCCCTGCTTCCTGATAAAAACCAGTCTGCTTCTCCTTCAATGACCAGAAAAGCCAGAGATTTCAGATCAAATTATCAATCTCTGAAATGAATATTACGATCTAGATTTTGTTTTTTTATATCTGGTGTATAATGGTATCATTATATGACTGCTCAAGCCACAAGCCCCTCTTTATCAAACCAACCAAACTTAAACGAAGTACTTCTCTCCTGGACTAGTTCTTCGCATCCTTTCAAAAAGAAAAATAAAGTTTTTTATCAGACAGTGGCGGCACTGACATTTCTTTTTGTGGTGATAGTCTTTTTCCTGCATGAGTTTTTACTGATTGGCGTAGGATTGTCTGTGGCGTTTGTCTATTATGTGATATCAACTGTTCCACCTGTTGAGGTGGAACATCGGATTACTCTAATTGGTTTTGAAAATGCCGGAAGGCTTTTCCGTTGGATTGAATTGTATGCTTTCTGGTTTGAAGAAAAGTGGGGTTATAAAACTTTAGTAATCCAAACCCGGTTGCCTTTTCCTTCCCAGGTCAGAGTAGTGATTGCCGGAGAGGCAACAACGCCAAGAGTTAAAGAGATTTTGGGTAAATATATGTTGTTTTTAGAGAAGCCGCCCAAAAGTTGGGTTGATAATTTCTCCAACTGGCTCAGTCAAAAAATTCCTTTAGAGACCACAAGTTGATATAATACTCCTTGACAACATTTGTCCCCGTAGCTTAACTGGATAGAGCATTTGGTTGCGGACCAAAAGGTTGGGAGTTCGACTCTCCCCGGGGACGCAGATCGCCTCCGGAGGAGTACCCAAGCGGTCGTACGGGAACCGTCTCGAAAACGGTTTAGGTCGTAAGGCCTACGCGAGTTCGAATCTCGCCTCCTCCGCTTTCACCTCGCCGAAGCTTTAGCGTAGGCGGGTATACCTATAAAGTTTTGCTATTATTGGGAGTCTATTTTGTTTTTATTGGCGAGGTTACAGCGAGATAAATCCGCCTACGTTTGAACTTCGGCGAGATAAATCCGCTCAAATTGATTTATGAGGAAAATAATATTGAGAGCAGTAATTTTGATATTTTCTCTCATTATTACACTATCACTGTCGGAATTATTAATTAGAAAAATAAAACCACAGTTAACTTTTTCAGAAGCTGTTAAACTGTCTATCGATTGTTATGCTTATGATCCTCTAATACCTTTTACCCTTGGAAAAAATTATAAGTGTAAAATGGTAAATATCAGAGGAGAATATAATACCGGCGCAACACTGAATAGTTATGGTTATCGAGGAGAAGAGTTTGACCTTGAAAAAAAGCCAGGAGTAACAAGAATTATGGTTATCGGAGACTCGATGACTTTTGGTTGGGGTGTTGCCGATGATGTCACTTACCCGTTTTTACTTGAAAAAAATTTAAAATCTAAATTAAGTACACCTGTAGAAGTAATAAACGCGGGATATGTTGGCGGTTTAAGCGTTGACAGTTATTATTTATATTTAAAAAATAGGGGATTGAAACTTAAACCCGATATTCTGGTTTTAGGTTTTACTGTCTGGAATGATATTAGTGATCTTGCTGAAAATGTTTGGTTAAAAGTAGATAAACAGGGATTGCCTGAGCAGGTAAATTCTTGTTGTCATATAGTTGATGGTAGGATATTTCGAAACAGGAGTATAGAGTTTAAATTTCGCTACCCCATCTTACGCGAATCTCATTTATTTCTCTTGACTATCGAGACGCTGCAAAAAAGATTTAATCTATTCAAAACTCCATACATGCAAGTTACCCGTGGAGAAGAGCTAATGGGTTGTGTTTTGAATCCTGACTGTATTCATCTTTTTTATCAGGAAGAGGAAAAAACTTATAAAATTTTAAGAGAGATAAAGAAACTTTCAGATGAAAACAACACCAAACTTCTCGTTGTTTTATTCCCTGTTGATTTGCAACTTTATGCAAATCAAAAATCTAAATACGAAAGCTATGGAGGTAAGTGGTTTCCTCAAACGGGCAACGAAGATTTCTTACAGAAAAGATTAGGAAGTTTTTTAAACCAAAATAGCATCAGTTATCTTGATCTTTATAAGTTTTTTGTAGAACAAAAAAATAAAGATTATCCTTTCTTTCCTATTGACGCACATTTCAATAAGTATGGTACACAGTTAGTAGCAGAAAATATCAGCCAGTATTTATTCGAAAAAAAATGGTTGAGTGACAAATAAACAATTAGGTTTATAATAAAAGCTATGTTCAAAAATATCAGGGCCAGACTTGGAATTGTCAAAGAGTTACTCTATTTTTTTTGGAAGGAAAAGATTTGGTGGCTGATTCCCCTGATTATCATGTTGCTGCTTTTAGGAATTCTGCTTATTTTTGCTCAGGGTTCTGCTGTTGCCCCTTTTATCTACACTTTGTTTTGAAAGTGACATGGAGACACTGCAAAATATTTGGAAGGCTTGGAAAAAAGTTGCCAGAAAGATTGCTACTTTTCAGTCAAAAATCTTACTCACAATTTTTTATTTTACGTTTATTTTGCCCTTTGGGATTACCTTGACCATTTTCAAAGATAAGTTAGAGAGAAAAACCAAGACAAAAACGGGTCATTCTGACAATCTGAAAGCCCAATTTTGAAAATGAACATTTTAGGCATTTCCTGTTATTATCATGATGCGGCAGCGGTACTTCTTTGTGACGGTCAGATTGTGGCCGCAATAGAGGAAGAGCGGCTAAGCCGTCTTAAACACGATAGTTCTTTCCCAAAACTTGCGATTGATTTTTGCCTGAGACAGGCTGGTATTTTGGGAAAAGATCTTGATTACGTAGTATTTTACGAGAAGCCTTTCCGTAAATTTCACCGGATTCTTATTTCCTATCTTTCCACCTATCCTAAGTCGTATAAAGCCTTTTGTGAGGCGATGGTTGTCTGGTTGACGCAGAAACTGTGGATCAAGCAGGAAATTGCGTCTTACCTAAAGGTTGAGACTGAAAAAATACTTTTTTGTGAACATCATCTGTCTCATGCGGCCAGTTGTTATTATCCCTCGCCTTTTGGGAAGGCGGCAATTTTAACAGTAGACGGAGTCGGTGAATGGGCAACGTTAACTTACTGCGTTGGAGAAGATAACCACCTTACCCTGTTACAAGAACAATATTTCCCGCAGTCGCTCGGACTTTTATACAGCGCTTTTACCGCCTTTTTAGGATTTGAAGTAAATGAGGGAGAGTGGAAAGTGATGGGACTTGCACCTTTCGGCAAACCCAAATACACCGATAAAATTTGGAAAGTGGTCAGGAAAAACCAGGACGGGAGTTTTTCTTTGGACCTGTCATATTTTTCTTTTTATTATTCCGAAACTAAAACTTTTTCCAAGAAATTTATTGATTTATTTGGGCAGCCGGTTTCTCCAAAATCTTCCCATCTGGTAAATAAATATTCAGCAGATTTGGCCGCCAGTGTCCAGGCAGTTACTGAAGAATTACTGCTGAATGTGGTGAGAAATCTAAAACGCAGGACAAAACTTAATAATTTATGCTTATCAGGGGGTGTTGCTCTGAATTCTGTGGCCAACTACCAAATTCTAAAAAGGGGAGGATTTAAAAATATCTATATCCAACCTGCAGCCGGTGATTCAGGAGGAGCGCTGGGGGCCGCGTTGTATGTTTATCATCATGTTCTACATAAGAAAAAACGACAGACAATGAAAACCGCCTATTGGGGAGAAGAGTATTCGGATTTTGATATAGAGTCTTTTTTAAAAAAAGAAGACATCGCTTATACTCGCTTTTCTTATGATAATCTTGTTAGTAACGTGGCTCAAAAAATTGCCCAGGGAAAAGTTGTTGGCTGGATGCAAGGAAGATTTGAATGGGGACCGCGCTCTTTAGGCAACAGAAGTATTTTGGCAGATGCCAGAAATCCGGCAATGAAGGAGATTATAAATAGCAAGGTAAAATTTCGGGAAAGTTTTAGACCATTTGCTCCTTCAGTACTGGAGGATAAAGCTTACCTGTTTTTTGATTTGCCTGATCCTGCAAAAGATCATTACCCTTTGCGTTTTATGCAGTATGTACTACCGGTAAAAAAAGAGTGGAGGAAAAAAGTACCTGCCATAACCCATATTGATAATACCGCCAGGCCACAATTAGTTTATAAGGAAGATAACCTCTTATATTATAAGCTGATTTCTGCATTTTATAAAAAAACTGGAGTGCCGCTTATTCTAAACACTTCTTTTAATCTGAAAGGGCAACCGATAGTTGCGTCCCCAAAAGACGCTTACTCTACCTTTGAAAGGTCTGGTATAGATCTTCTGGTTTTGGGTCACTGTGTAGTAGAAAAAAAGCAATTGGAGTATAATATTGATTTTGCAATATGAAACGCGAATTTTCTGCAGGAGGAATAGTTTTTAGAAAGGGTAAAGATAAAGAATTATTATGGCTAGTTTGTCAACATTCTCAGCATAAAGGTTGGGTTTTCCCAAAGGGATTTATAGGGGATCATAAACAGGGGGAAACAAAAGAAGAAACTGCAGTCAGGGAGGTAAAAGAAGAAACCGGAGTAGGGGCAAAAATTTTAGAAAAACTTATAAATCCAGCCACGTACTTTTACGTCTGGAAGGGAGAAAAACGTTTCAAGACAGTTTATTATTTTCTCATGGAATACGTAGAAGGAGATATTTCAGAACATGATTTTGAAATGTCAAAAGTTGAGTGGTGGAAAAAAGAAAAAGTAGAGATAGACTTAACTTATAAATCTGACAAGCAAGCTTTTCAGGAAGCGCTGGAAATATATAAAAAAATTAAGTCTCCGGTAGTTTCCGCCAGAGGCGGATCAGCCTTTGGCTGACAACAGAGGCCCCTGTAGGCTAATGGATAGACCACAGGATTCCGGATCCTGATGTGTGGGTTCAACTCCCGCCAGGGGCGCATGAAAAGTTTAACGAATTTCCTATTTGAAGCATCTGCCTTAAAAAGGCTGAAAAGAACCGGATGGCAGATTTTAGGCGACAACGATGAATCCATTGCTGAACATTCATACATGGTAGGCGTGATAAGTTATATTATCGGAAAGCAAAAAAACGCTGATATTGAGAAAGTTTTGTTGATGGCTCTTTTTCATGACTTTACCGAAAGCAGAATAGGGGATATATATAAATTGGCAGATTTTTATGTCAAGGCAGATGTACTAAAAGCCGCAAGAGACGCTTATGAAGGTTTGCCAGATGGAGACGGGTTGGTTAAAATAACCAGAGAGTACGAGGATGAAGACACTTTAGAAGCAAAAATTGTTCACGACGCGGATACTTTAGCTCTATGTATTGAGCTGAAACAACTGATTGAGAAAGGGAATACAAACGCAAAAGAGTGGTTTGAGGCCAATCTGGATGCTTTGGTATTAGCAGAATCTAAATCTCTTGGAAAAGAGTTGGCAAAAACAAACAGTCAGGATTGGTGGAAAAAAGAAAGAAAAGAAATACATCAGCGTTTCAAGAGTAAAAAATAATACTATTAATATTGGAGGAGTCGGATAGCGGTTCATTCCACACGCTTGGAAAGCGTGCGCCGAAAGGCTCGTGGGTTCGAATCCCACCTCCTCCGCCACGTAATAAATTTTCAGAGAAAAATTTAAACGTGGCTGTCGCGTTTAAATCGAAGATTTATTACGCGACGCCTATGTTCTTCTACGCATATATACTTCGAAGTCTTAAAAACAGCAGTCTCTATATAGGATACACTTCCGATTTAAAGAAGAGGTTTAAAGAACATAATTCAGGAAAAAATTCAGCTACTAAGCCATTTATTCCGTATAAACTAATCTTCTACGAAGCCTTCTTAAATAGAATTGATGCGAAAAACAGAGAAAAGTATCTGAAAAGTGGTTATGGTAGAAGGACGATTAAAACACTATTAAATAGATTTTTGGAAAATACCTCAAATCCGGTTCAGGAAGGGAGTTTATGAAGAGACATAACCTAATAAATTATCAATAATGAAGCTAGTGGAGAACCGTCCCCCTATATACTCTAGTCCCCCTATATACTCTATAGTCCCTCTATATGAATGTATATCTTCTTCCGCTTGGGGCAAAATAGGTTATAACACTGTAAATGGTGTCCTGTTATCTTTCTCTAGAACTAAAGATGGCTTCGCTATTTTCTCCTCATATTTTCCCGATTTGGGAGATGTTTAATCGACCAGCCGGAATGTGATAGTATTCGGGTGTGGAATTTAATAAGTATCGTATAAAAATCAATTACCCCTTTTTAATAGTTGCACTGATATCTTTGATTTATATAGTAATTCTTCTTTTTCCTCTCATTTTAATGGAAGTCCAGAAACCTCCGAATACTATTAATCTCATGGTAGGACATTATTATGAGGATTACTACGAGTATCTGTCCTTTATCAAACAAGGGCAAAAAGGACATTTGTTTCTTACTAATCTTTTTACAAATGATGATCCTACGAAAGTTTTCCTTTCCTGGGGGATATATTCAATGATGGGATATATCGCTTTTATAACACATATCATCATACCTGTATGGATAATTTATTGGTTATTTGTAGTGCTATTCTCCTTTATCTATTTTTTGCTTACTTATATCACTATTTCTGAAGTACTTAAGGGCAAAACATTTCGGTTAAAAATAAGTGCGTTTATCCTTGTTATCACTGCTTCACCATTATTTAATATTTCAGTAACCAATGGTTTTACGATTACTCCTTTTGATTATTGGTATTCACCTGGCACGCCGTTTTCCCGTTATAACATGGGTACACCCCATCATCAGCTGATACAAATTATTTTTTTAGCCGGGATTATACTTATGGTCAAGGTGTTAAGGAAAGGAATTTATCTGAGAAGTATAATATTTTCTCTTTTTTCCCTTCTTCTTCTTGTTACCTCTCCGCCGCAACTATTTCTATTCTGGGTCGCCATACCTGCAGCTTATTTTCTAAACAATTTAATAGATGAAATAAGAAAGGATAATGTGAAAAAGAATATTATTGGCGTATTATTACGCAGTCTGTGGCCGATAGTGCCACTAATTTTTATCTGTACTTTCATCATCCCTTTAGCACTTTTCTTCAACCGGATGGCGTTGCAATCTCCAACAATGGTTTCAGCCAGGTTATGGGATATAAAATCATTCTATTATCCACCCATTCAGATATTCTTTCTTTCTACCGGGTTTTTGGCTTTTTTAGCTTTAGGCGGTTTAGTTTTTTATCTTTACAAACCAACAGTCTTAAAACTTACGTTTTTACTGATATTTCTGATTGGTTCGGTTATAACACTTATTCCTCTCTATTTCAAAGAGATAAATCTGGTTGCTTTGTTGGGAGTGCATAACCTCCGTTTTTTTAACCCTGCGTCTTATATATTTCTCGGAACGAGTGCAATATTAGTAATCGAACGTGTTGCCAAAAAATCGCTAAGAAAAATAATGGTTTTATGTTCTGTCATATTAATATTTTTCATATCTCTGGGAACACTCTGGTGGGAAAGGATTAACTATAAATTCAGCAGTACTGGAAATATCCAGTACATGCCTGAAGGACTGTACCAGAGACTTGGACAGCTTGAAAAAAGTTCACACAAAAACACGGTTCTCACATCTCCCTCATCCGGTATGGGTTTGATTATTCCCGCCATGACCGGCAGACGGGTCTATTACGGCAGAAGCATCTTTACACTAAATCTTGAAGAAAAAGCTAAAAAAACAGTTGATTTTTATAATATGAAAATGGTTCCGGCAAAAGCCCTGGAGTTTCTGAACAAAGAAGGAATCGGTTCGGTGGTAGTTCTTAAGGGAGTGGATACGGATGAAAATGAACTTAAAAAATATTACCCTTTTCTTAATAAGGAATATTCTAATACTGAATTGGCGATATTAACGGTTAAACCTTGATTTATGAAAATATGCTTTACCTAGTCATGTTTTTTGCAATCCACTAATCTGGTTTAAGGAATGCTTTCCTGAATATCAATGTAAATATCCATATTCTCCCTCAGGCATAGATACAGATTAGAAGGTTTTTTGTCGGATTCAACAACTTCCATAGAATCCAGGCTATCTATGCTTATAAGAGTCAATACCATTCTTTTATTAGCGTCTCGTTACTAATACTAAAGCCAATTCCTATGTGGTTTCTTATCCCCATGTCGCTTTTTGAATACTTTCATGAGGTAAATTAAAGGAGCATAATTGGTTATAACACTGTGGATTCGACAAGTTCACCAGACATAAATGGTTTTTCCTAAGAGATACTGTATAATTACCTAAATATATGAAAGACAAAAGCAATTCACTTCTCAAATTAAACAGGATTATTTTTGTTCTGGCAATTATCGGATTGATAATTGCGGTATACGTGCTACAGGGATTTTTACGCCAAGCACCTATTGTCTGCATCAATACCGGTTGTGAACAGGTCAGAAAGAGTGCTTCCAGCTATATTTTCGGAATTCCGGTTCCTGCCTTTGGTCTGGTAGGCTATAGTTTAATTACTATATTAGCTTTTTTAAGGACATTTTCTACTGGTAAAAGTTTACTCTATGCCATATTAGGGATTGCCTCTTTTGGATTTTTGTTTGTTGGCTGGTTTACATATACCGAAATATTTGTTATAAATGCCACTTGTACTTGGTGTGCAATTTCTGCGGTTATTATGACCGTTATTTTTATTCTTTCTGTTAAAAGTTATATGCTACTTAAAAAATGAGACTGACAAACGAAACAAAAATTTTTATTGGAATAATTGTTGTGACTTTGATCATTGTAGGATTAGGAGTGTTTTTATTCTCAAGACCCGAGCAGATATTATCCAAAGAGGATCTTTTGCCAGCAGGAACGATTACAAAGGGACTCGTGAGCTCCAAAGTATATTTAGTCGAGTTTTCTGATTTTCAGTGCCCGGCTTGTAAAAGTTTTAAACCTATTGTAGATGAGATCACTTCGACTTATAAGGATAAACTGTACTTTGGTTACAGGCATTTTCCCCTCACCCAACACCCATTTGCTCAAAAATCAGCCGAAGCAGCCGAAGCAGCTAACGAGCAGGGTAAATTCTGGCAGATGTATGATTATCTTTTTGCCAAACAAGACGATCTTTCTGATGCTGTTATCGATGGAGGGGTAAAAGAGTTAGGTCTTGACACCGCAAAATTTCAGGCTGATATGAAATCTGATAAAGTTAAGAACAAGATAGAAAAAGATTTAGCCGATGGTAACAAGTTTGGGATTTCGGCTACCCCGACATTTTTTTTAAACGGGAAAAAGCTCAATCTTGATCAGTTATCTGATTTGAAAACTGCGGTGGAAAAGGCAATACAACAGCCCCTTTGAGTAGAATCATCTTTAAGCTATAATTCTTAATTAGAATCCAAGGTTAAATAAGTCAGATGGAGGCGTGCCGGAGTGGTTGATCGGGTTGGCGATTATGATTAAATTCTGTCTATTTTGCAGGGGATCTTTTAAAAGTCAATACACCAAGCAGAAATTTTGCTCGGAAAAATGTGCTAATCGATATAATCTAAATAACTTAAATAAGGTTGTACTACCTAAAAAATCAGAAGCATTAGCAGAATTTATCGGAATTTTTCTAGGTGATGGTGAGCTTAGATCACATTATATAGCAATATATCTTAATTCTATCTCTGATAATAAATACATAGAATATGTTAAATGTCTTTGTACAAAATTATTTAAAGGAGCAACAGTAACATGTAATAAAAAGAAGCACGAGAATTGCGTCAGAATACAGATAAGTTCTGTGATAGTTGTTCGATTTTTGTTAAAAATGGGATTAAAACCGAAAAAGATTCCAGAATGGATTAACAGTAGAAATACATATATAAAAGCATGTATAAAAGGCTTATTTGATACAGAAGGAAGTATATCATTCAAGCAGTATAAGACGAAAAATGGTATCAGTCTCTACAAACAACTAAATTTTAGGAATGCAAATATGAATCTTATCAGATTTGTTCGTGATAAGCTAAAGTTATTCGGGTTTAGACCGACAATGAGTCTAAGAAGATCATTATATATAAGTACACATGATGATATAGATTTATTTAGAAAAAAAATTGGCTTTGGGAATGATAAACTAATTAAACGTAGTTTAATAAGTAATTGGTCAGACTTTATAATATGGAGAGGTGCTGGAGTGGTTTAACAGGTTAGTCTTGAAAACTAATGTGGCGGTAACGTCACCGTGAGTTCGAATCTCACCCTCTCCGCTAGGATTTTTCTAACAAGCCAAACAAGAAAGTATTTCGATTACCTCATTTCCAATTTGAGGGTTATCAGTGTTTATGTAATACTGAATTAATGGATAATAATATTCCTTCTTCTTCAGTTGTAAGTACTAATATATCGCCTCCAATTACTCCAGTTAATTATTCAAATAAAGGAAGAAAATATATCAAACCTTTGCTTATAATCTGTTTAATTGCCGTAATTATTATCATTACAGGAGTATTCTATCTAGAATGGAGTTCACAAAATAGCTTAACTGCTTCCTTTTCAAATACTAATAATAATTCTTCACAAATGAGTAGTTTTGGAAGTTTGACCAATCCAGTAGTTGAATTAAAACCTACAATTAGAGATCCAGCCCAGGAAAAAATAAATATACCAACTGGACAACTCAATATTGATGAAAAATGCCATCCTGTTGCACTCTCTAAATCAAAACTTGTGTGTTTCTCAGTGCAACAGAAAATACTAACTTTGAAGGATATAATTACAAATGAAGAACAATCAGTAGAGACTATAGGAGATGCAGAAATATACGGGATAAATATATCTGGTGATTATATCGTTTGGGCTGACAACCACGAGAAAAATATTGCTTTTAAGGAGATAAAAGATGTTTTTAGTTATGATATTTATGTCTATAACTACAAATCAAAGATTAAGAAGAAATTATCACTGCCGCCCGCATTAAGATTAAAACTTGATTTTGATGGTCAATATATTGCCTGGACTGAACGAACAAAACCATATACCCTAAATAATGAAATATATATTTATGATCTTTCAAGCGACCAAATAGTTTATTCCTCAACATCTGCAAGTAACAAATCATATTTTTCGTTAAACGATAAAAAATTGGTTTGGACAGATAATCGTGATTATCCTGATAATCAGGGAGGTATTTTTGACAGAAACTATAACATTTATCTATATGATTTATCGGTGAGACAAGAATCAAGCCCAGTAAAATATCCTTCATCAAAGTTTGTGCCTAAAATATTTGGAAACTATATAACTTGGGTTGATAGAAGAAACAATAAAGATGCTATTTATTTAATGGATTTGAAAAATAATCAGGATAAGGTAATTTATGACGGTGGAATTACACCAGTTGATTTAGATATTAATTTTGTTGGTGATAAATTATGGTTTATCATTAGAGAGTCATGCGATGTTAAACCGATGAAAATTGTTGGTGCTTCAGGAGGCAGTTTTCAAGCTGAACCAATTACTTATTCTGATGGATTGTTTGTTTATAACATAAATAATGGAAAATTGGAGAAAAAAGTCGATGGGAAAGAAATATTCGTTATCCCAGATAAGGAGAATCTACTTTTAAGGGATGTTTGTCCTACAAAGCCATACGAATTAATAAAAATCTAATATTTTAAAAAAAGTTATAAGAATATATCTTATCAATAACCATCAAATGAGATGAGTGAATATTTTTCATACTCATAACAAATGAAAAGTTTGTGATGGTGTATTGTAGGAAGCAAAATAGGTTATAACACTGTATATGGTGCTCCGCTTTCACCTCGCCGAAGCTTTACTCGAAGGCGGGCATACTCATAAAGACATATTACATAATTTAAAAGTCAATTTTGGTTTTATTGGCGAGGTTTCAGCGAGATAAATCCGTTTTAGGTCGCCGAACCTAGATAAAATAAAGGCGCCTTTAGGTCGCCGAATTCTAACGAAGTCGACTTATGTATTACGTTTATATACTTAAATGTTTAGATAATAAAACATATATCGGTTCCACAAATGATCTCAAAGATAGAATAAAAAGACACCAATCAGGTTATATTCCTGCTACGAGACTAAGACTCCCCATTAAATTATTTTCCTATTTTGCATTTAGCAACGAAAAAACAGCACGTAACTTCGAACAATATCTCAAATCCGGTTCAGGAAGGGCATTTCTGAAGAAACATAATTTGGTATAATCCTAATAAACAATGATCAAAATACATGTTAATCCGGGTGAAGAAGTCATGGTAATAGTGACCAAATATCTTCAGAACAAAGGAATTCAAGAAGGTGCAATTTTATCAGTAATTGGTGCTGTGGATGAGTGTTGTATTAGTACTATGCCGAAAAATGATGCCAAAAAAGATATTTTGAAAGAATATAAAGAACCGCTTGAAATGTCAGGGAACGGTGAAATTCGGGATGGAAAACCTCATATTCATTGTATTTTCGCAAGAGAAGATAAATCCTCAATCTCCGGTCATCTCCATTGGGCTAAAGTTAAAAACTGGTTTGTTAATATATACCTTATTCCAGAAGTGGCAAAATAGGTTCTAACACTGTAACGGGTTGTCTCTTACCCACAAGATAAAATAATTGTTATACTAATAAGATGAGCTATTGGCAGCATTGGAAATATAAGCACCTCACCTTCTTTTTTATAAGTATTGTTTTTGTTGCCCTGCTTACCAGATTCGAATTATTTCACCAAACGCTTATTCATCTTGGAAACTATGGATACATAGGAGCGTTTTTTGCAGGTATTCTGTTTGTTTCTACCTATACCGTGAGTATTGGAGCTCTGCTTCTTCTGATATTGGCAGAATACTTAAATCCTTTCGAAATTGCCTTGATTGCAGGAATGGGTGCAGTATTTGGTGACTATACAATCTTTAGACTAGTGAAAGATAATTTAGTGGTTGAATTGACAGATATATATAAAAAATTCGGTGGTAAACTTTTATCACATCTTCTACACACCCGTTATTTCAGTTGGTCTTTACCTGTAATCGGAGCATTAATCATTGCCTCACCATTACCTGACGAAATGGGAGTAGGACTGATGGGTATCAGCAGAATGAAGACATATAAGTTCCTTATTCTGTCCTTTATACTAAATTCAATAGGAATATTTATCGTTGTTTCAGCTTCTGTATTGGTTAAACCTTAACAAAAGTGAAGTTTTGAAATAAATTTTCTCCGCTCCCGCCTTTTGGAAATTATTCTCCGGATTCATTTGATTCTAATTTTAGGAACGGCTGGAATATCTTTTGAGAAAAAGCCTCATGAAAAGTATAAATGTAAGAGTAGAGAGCAGAAATATAAACGTCAAGACAAAAGGTTTATCGAAAGTGACCCGTTTGGAGAAGTCCGTAAGAGAATCAATGAGGAATCCTTGGGGACTGGTTGAATAATAAGTTTGGAATTTGAGATCACCGGGTACGGATTCACCGTTAATGAAAGCATTTCCGTTGGGATATTCATCCTCTTTAGCGTAGGAGATCTTCATAAAATCGTTTCGGTACGTTTCAGCCTTATCGGAGCTTGTAAATAGAACTTTCATACCAAGCATGTCTTTATTAATTTGAGAAAGATAGATTTCTGCCTCCTGGTTTTTTCCCAGGTATGAGATCTCAAATGTATATAATTTTCCCAAGGAATCGGGTAGGGGAGAAAAATCATAACGAAATGTTTGCGCCCAGCCCAGATTTGATTCGGTGATGATTTCTTTTCGAACTTCTTGAAGAGACTCGTCAAGAACCCTCAATTCATACTGACCGGCTCCGCCTAGTTTATGATTGAAGACCGAGAAGCGGATACTGGATAAGTTATTTTTATGCGGTGTGAAGCTCTGTGAAATAGACTGTGACGGTCCAATATATAAAAATGTATCTCCCTGTTCTTGTAAAACATCAAATCTGCGCATTTGTTTTTTCCTTTTCCATGGATTTTAATACCCCATATCCGATCCAGAGAAGAGATGAAGTTAATAATGTATGTAATATATTCATCATTAAAAACAGATTGTCGTTTCCAATAAATTCTTTTAACGGCCAGTCATATGTTAAAAGTGTCGGTTCGATAGGAGACAGCATCCCAAAATTTAAGGACATTTGTGACAAAAGTACCAAACTGGTAAACGACAGATAAAGAAATTTAAATGGAGTTCGAAGCTGAGGAAGAGTAAGCTGATAGTAAAATATAAAAGGTAATATCCAAAGAAACCATTGTAAGTTGAATGAACTGAATGCAAAAAGAGGAATCAGCGCCGTGAAGCTATAAGCCATTAATGAATGAGAGATTTTTTTCTGATTAAGGAAATATAGAAAGAGTAAAAAATAACCCAGGGCAAAAGGAAGCAGGGATCGGTTGTCGCCAATCGGGATTAAGGAAAACATAATTTTTCTACTATATCCTCCGGTAATGGCATGGCTGAAATATTGCGGAGTTGTGAGTATCGGTAAATGAGTGGTGATGACGGGTAATAAAATAAAAAGGGCTGCCAAAATGCGTTTTTTCCAGCTGTTGATAGTGATAAACAGGAAGGGAAGTAAAAAAACAGGAAATAATTTTAAAGAAACAGAAAGTCCCAGACAAAACGAGGAAAGGTAATCTTTTCCACGCATCTTAAAGAGAAGAAAGAGAAGAAGAGCAAAAAGGGGAATTACGTCTACGTTTGTCCAGCCCGCCACCAGAAAAAGCATAATCGGGTTAACCATCCATAATAATAGAGCGTCCCGGGCTTTCTGGCCCGTGAAGAACTTAGAAAATATGAAGGCAGAGAGCAGTTCCAGAATTATATATGGTAGTTTTACGACCGAAAGAATCCGATAAATATAAGGTGAAGCACTACCGGAAATGTCGCCCATATGCATCCAGGAGTTGAAGTATTGATTGAGCAGTGGAGAGGAAAAAGTGAGGAATGATTTAAGCAAAGTGTACATAAGCGGGGGATACGCCGCCAGAGGTTCCCGATAAAACTCACGGATGGAAGAAAAACTGAAAGATGAGGCAACTTTGGTGTTGGCAGAAAGATCCCAGTTAAATGTGAAAGGGATGATAACAAGCCGGAGAATGATGCCTAGCAGGAAAATATTGATTGTATCGTGCCGAAGTCTTTCAAATATCATGACCATAATCGATTTATCTAATATATTATACCTCTTTTAATAATTTACTTTTTTGTTATAATGATATTTACTATTATTTATTTTATAAACCCTTTAAGGAGGAGCTATGGATAAAGAAGAAGTAAAAGACATCAGACATGATGAAGTGACTGCCAATATTTATAATAATAAATATGTTTGGATATTTGGGGCGATTATCTTGCTTGTCGTAGGCTGGTTTAGTTTGAAAGTTTTATTTACCCCACCGGAAGATTATAAAGTTACTTTGATAGATGCTCCTAAAGAGGTGACTGGTGGGAATACGGCTACTTTTACCTGGAAGATTACCGGTAGCTCTACTACCATAAATCACACCGCAGTTTATCTAGGAAATACTTCTAACCCTGGTGAGTTTGGGTTAGATGTCAAACCAGAAGGCACTAAATATACTGATTACGTCCGCGATTTTGCTGACGGCAAATACGACATACCGCTGCAGTTTATAGGTAATATTAAGCTAGATACACCGGGACAATACTTCTACCGTGTTCAGGCAACGGTACGAGATAAGAATTACTGGACAGATGAATATTCTTTAGAAGTAAAGCCACAGGTTCATAAAGTAAGCCTTATAGATCCTGTAAAAGAGGCCAAAGCAGGGGCAATGATACCTTTTACCTGGCGAGTAGACGGGCCACCGTTGACCATTAATCATACTTCTGTTCATTATGGATTAGTTTCTACGCCCGGAGAGTTGGGACGGGATGTCAAACCAGCAGACACTAAATATGTTGACCTTGTCAAAGATTTTGCCAGTGGCAAATATAATATTCCTCTTCAATTTGTAGGTAATGCCAGAATAGAGGTATCCGGTACCTATTACTACCGCGCCCATGCAGTGATAGACGGTAAAAATTACTGGACAGACGAGCAAGTAATGGAAGTAAGATAAATTATTCTTTGATACCGCCAAAGGCGACTCTATCAGGAACTTTATCTTCTGTACCCATCATAATGGCTGGAAAAACGGTAAAGTCGCCAAATTTGTTCGTAATGGCATCAAGAGCAAGAGTTAAAGAACGCCTCTTTTCTTC
>Ga0155721_103_pt2 | contig 18548 bp, 20 predicted proteins | sample RifCSPlowO2_01_FD_107377 | JGI IMG/M metagenome (GOLD analysis project Ga0155721, IMG submission 107377) | Candidatus Gottesmanbacteria bacterium RIFCSPLOWO2_01_FULL_39_12b
TTATGCAACTTGAAGAATTGATATCGATTATTAAACAGCGAATTAAGACGTTGCCGAAAGATTCTTATGTGGCTAAATTATACAAAGAAGGAGAGAATCGTATTTTGCAAAAGGTGGGCGAAGAGGCTGTTGAAGTAATTGTAGCTTCTAAAGGAAAAGATAAAAAGCATTTACAGGAAGAGATGGCAGATCTTTTATTTATGATCTTGGTACTTATGGTTATAAAAGATGTGTCTCTGGAAGATATTCTAGAAGTATTGAAAAAGAGACGGAAATCCCGACTTGAGTAATCTAATATTATTTATAAGTTCTAATTTTATAAACCTTTGTTCGAGTATTACCATTAGTAAATCTCGCATTTAGTGTAAGTCTGGCATTGGCAAGATTTGAATGATATCTACAGACTCCACCGGAACATGTTCCGAAGAGTAATTCTCTGGTTAATAAAGGGTTATTGGCTTTGGTGATATTTCCAGCCGCTCCCTGTTGTATGCCGTTAGTTGAGTAGGTAAAAGAGTAAGAAACCGATTCCAGCCCGTTGAAGTTAAGGAAAGAGAAAAGTATGCCGTTTTTGTCACCCCGATAGCGGACTGAGGCGGGAATTGGGCTTGTGCGAGTATAGTTTTTTGTTCCTGCAGATTTAGGAATAAATTTTTTAGCCGCCTCAACTTTAACCGGACCGATTAATAACAGTAATAGAGAAACTGCTATCATTCTCAAAATATGTAATTTTATCTTCATATTTAAATATTTTAACCGTCTTAGTAGTATTTAGCAAGCGTAGTTGGTATACTATAATGAGATATGAGTAAGAAGACTCTTTCAATTTTGTTTTTAGTTGCAGCAGTAACGATAGCGATTATAGGCGGAGCTTATTTTATGGGTGCTGGTAAAAAAGAAGAAATAGTTTCAACACCGACGATTCAACCTAACCCTACACCTACAGAGGAACTTACTACTTGGATAGATCAAGCCGAATTTAGCTTTATGTATCCTAAAAACTTAAAATTAAATCCACACGAGGAAGATATACAAAACTACTCTCACGTAGAACTGACTTCACCAGAGCATAACGGGAGTCTCATAGTCTGGACTAAAGATACAAATGCAGTTGGTATCGATGATTGGGTTAAAAAAGAAAAAATAACCGGAGCAATTGATAGTGAGTTAGGGAATGAATCAGCAAAAAAAATAATCGGTAACAACCAGCCGAAAAAAATAACAATCTCTACAATTTATGGTGGTTATCTATACCAAATTGATGTTACTTTGGAAGATCAAGATTACTGGAGTAAAGTATTTGATACAGTTTCTTCTACTTTTAAGTTTATCAACACCCCAAAATCAGATTCAACAAACAATAACAGCTTTTCTCAAAACCAATCAGAAAACAACGCCCCCCAAAATGAATCTATCGAGGAAGAAATAATCGAGTAAACGGTACATGAACAAATTTTTTTTCATATTGGGGAGAAATTCCTCACTCTCACTATCAGAAATTATCTCGTATTTAAAATCAAATAGTATTGATTATACTTTAGAAAAAGTATCCTCTGAAGTAGCCGTATTCCTTTTGGCTGATACTTTTTCTTCATCTGTCTGTATTACCAGGTTAGGCGGTACGATCAAAATCGGAGAAGTGATTCATGAATTAAGCTTAGAGGAGGGAGAAAACAAACTATACCAAATACTTACCTCAGAGAATTTAATCAGACATTTATCATTTGTAGGTAAAGGTAAAATACATATTGGCATTAGCGTCTACAATTTGGGTTGTGAAATAAAATATTTGACCCTTTTAGGAAAACGAATTAAAGATATCAACCTAAATCTAAAAAAGATTTTATCCCAGAAGGGTTTTAAAGTGGGATACGTCAGGGTAAAAGAAAGATTTTTAACGAGTGTTTCCGTAGATAAAAATAGACTGCTTAGCCGTGGTTTCGAGATAGTGTTATTGTTATCTTCAAAGAATTTAATAATCGGAAGAACGCTTACGATACAGGAGTATGCTAAATTTAGTTTACGCGATTATGGCAGACCATTTCTAGATAAAAGAGCAGGTATTATACCACCAAAATTAGCCCGGATAATGATAAACCTGGCGGGAGAAGATAAGAATTCAACAATCTTAGACCCTTTCTGCGGTAGCGGGACGATCTTACAAGAAGCGATCGTATTAGGGTATAAAAATCTTATTGGTAGCGATATCAGTAGTAAAGCGATTTCAGACACTGAAAAAAACATAAATTGGCTCTGGGGATATTTCCCCTCATTGAATGCAGCGTCGTACAATATTAAGAAAATACAGACAGATGTAAGATATTTAACTAATAGGATACAACTTAGGTCAATAGATGCTATTATTACAGAACCTTATCTTGGTCCACCTTTACATTCTAAACCCAATATAAAACAGATAGAAGATATTTTAAAAAATGTGAGTGATTTATATCTTGAGGCATTTAAACAGTTTACAAAAATATTAAAACCGGATGCCCGTGTAGTTATTATTTTCCCGGTCTTTACAATAAACAAAGATATCTATTTTCTACAAATATTAGAAAAATTAATCAGCTTTGGATTTACCGTAACTAACAATATTTCTGAAACTTCAGAACGTAATTCAATTATTGTGGGTAGAAGTGCTGACTACATACAAAGAGAAGTGATATGTTTTTCTTTCAAGACAACATCGGATCACTAATCCAAATTCACAATACGCCTTTTTGGCGGTGGTTAATTACCCCCGGTGCAGAACATTTTGCTCCGATAACACACCTGCTTTTTTACTTGGAATACCGGCTCTTTGGAGTTCAATTTATACCCTATTTTATTATAACCGTGCTTCTTCATCTAATTTGTTTGACATCCCTTTGCTTTTTAAATTACAGGCTGACTAAGAGTTTTTTTTTGACCATTCTCACTTTTTTATTTTTCGCGATTAATCTTACTTACACAGAGCCGTTACTTTGGTTATTGCAAGGGTTAATTCTCTCCACAATATTTTTAAGCCTGGCATTTTATTTCTGGTATAAATTTATGGAACAAAATAAAACTAAATATTTCAGATTTTCGCTTATTTTTTTAATCCTTGCCGCTTTCTCACATGGTCTAGGGGTTGGAGCAGGTGCAGTATTTTTCCTGGCCACGATCTTGAATAAAGAAATCCAAAAGAAAATTTTTGGGCTGAAAGCGGCGGTCATTTACTTAATCGTCGGAGCTGTAACCTATCTTACAGGTCCTTTGGTTTACAGAGATTTAACCAGACATATTCTTCCTGCTGTTACAAATCCGATTAAAGATATCGTTTTATACACTGCTTTTGTTATTGCCGGAGTGGCCCGTGGGGTGGTGGGCAGATTTTTTCTGCCGGGTTTTGAGCCCAGACATTTTGATTTAATACCAACACTTTTTTCCTTTCTGCCAAGCGTAATAATTTTTAGTCTAATAGTTATATTGTTAAGGAAAAAATTAGATAAAAAAATTAAATTACTGCTTACTACTACTTGTTTATTTATTATTTATCCTTATATTTGGGCCGGGTTTTTGAGATTTCAATTTGGGTTAAAACAAGCATTGGCAGAGCGCTATGCCTATCCTTCGCTTTTTTTCTTTTCTCTACTTTTAGCCCAGCTTATAAAAAACTGTTCTTACAAAAAATTTACAAGCAGACTTTTATTATTGTTTATTACCGTAATTTTGGTAACGTTTCAGACAATATTTTTTATTAGAAACGCCATAATTTTTGAAGTAAAGCCAGGCCTGACACAGAAATATTTTGAGAAATTGGCATATGTTTTAGAAAATAGCAGTTCCGTATTAGACTTGCCTTTACCTTCATATATTAATCAGGAATTTTACCTCTCCGATCTTGCTCCGCTTATAATTCCCGAGAAGTTTCTTCCTCGCTTTATTAAATTAGATAAAAAATACTGTACGACAGAGTTGAAAGAAATAATTAAGAACCCGGTCATCCTGAATTTTTATTATGACCAGTCAAAAGACCCGGTGGTGCAAAGAAGTTTTCCGGAAACTAACTTATTTGAGTGTAAATCTAAATGAAAAAGGTATATAATCTATTTTACAAAAGAGATTTATGAATAATTTTGGCTCGTTATATAAACTGATTATTATTTTGTCGGTTGGTTTTGGGATGTTGTTCTTATATCTTTTATACTTAGTTCTTTTTACACCAAATGGATTAATAATAAAATGATAAAAGCCAATATCCAAGAAGAAATTTATAACAGTCTTAAATCAGGAAAACAAACAGCTCTCAAAGTCTTACGTTATATTATGTCGGAGATAAAATATTTAGAGATAGAAAGAAAAAAGGAAGTTACAGATGAAGAGATCGTGAATTTATTACAAAAAGAAGCCAAAAAAAGGAAAGAAGCGATTGAAATGTTTAGAAGCGGAAAGAGAATGGATCTGGTTTCCGATGAGGAGAAACAGCTTGAAATTTTAGGAAAGTATTTACCAAAACAAATATCCACTGTAAAAGAGAAACTCAAGATTATCTCTTGATTGAATTTCGCTAAATTATGGTACTCAAATAAATCTATTTTCCGCTCTTTTTCCCGAACTTAAGCCAGCTTCCGTATTGGGCCAGATCAAGGACAATTCCCAGAACAACAGCCACATATACGGATGCAATTCCAAAACCGCTCCACTCCGCAATCCTGGCTAAAATCCATAATCCGACAATATTAACACCTCCATATACTACTCCCAAGAAAAGATCATTAGATATTTTTAAGTTTAAAGCCTTGATCACGGGTTCCACCTGAGATAGTATCGCGGTAAGAAGGAGGGAAGTGACCGCAGCTCCTAACCAGTTGGGTAAAAAAGCATTGCCTAACACTATCAAATCCGGTAAAATCACTGATCCAAGGTATATTAATATTCCATTAAGTAAGAATATGAGTGCCCATAATTTGGTATTTGCTTTCTGATTTTTGCTCACTTTCTTCACCTCCTCTCTTTATAATAAGTCTAGACGAAAGAAATTATATTATCAATCACAAAAGTCCAATTAAACTTCTTGCATAATATCAGGTGGTAGTGTATAGTAGGCAATATTATGCCAAAAACCAAGAGGACTAAAGGAGGAATAGAATCAGGAAGAAACACAGAAAACTTATCGTTAAAATCTGCTCAAATTGATTCTAATGGTCCTTCGGTTTTACCAGCTCAAAATAGCAACCCGGCTAAATTTCCCTGGAGAAATATTATTATTTTAAGTCTTATAGTTATTGGTATTTTAATTTGGAAGTTCAAAGGTTACTTTATCGTTGCCACGGTAAATGGTCAACCCGTATCACGTTGGGAATTGAATGATCAGTTGACTGCTCGTTTTGGACAGCAATCGCTTGATACAATTATTAATGAACGGTTGATAATAGCAGCTGCTCGGAATAAGGGGATATTAATTTCTCAAGATGATCTGAATAACCGTATTAAACAAATTGAAGAAAAACTTAAAGGTACAACCTCTCTATCAGAAGCACTATCTGCGCAGGGATTGACTCCAGAAATGTTCCGTAAACAGTTAGAAATTCAACTCTCTATTGAAAAAATGTTTGATCAAGAAGCATCCATTTCTACAAAAGAAGTGGAAAATTATATTACCAAAAACAACTCAGTTTATAAGAACGCCACTGATCCGGCTGCGGTACAGGGAGAGGTCAAGTCGATTTTAAAACAACAAAAAGTAAGTGAATTATTTGAAAATTGGTTTACTGAAATTCGGAAAAATGCCAGTATCAAGAAGTACCTTTAATTAAATCTTATTTATGGTTGAAGAGGTTAAACCCCATTTAAAAGATTTTTTCCTTTTTCTTTTATTTATAATAGCAGGAATAATCGGCATTATTTTTTTATTTTCAAAGGATTTGAGTCCTAAAACAAATATCTTTCATAATGAAGCAACTGGTTCGGCTCAAAATAAAAAAACACCTCCTCCAATGACAATAGATAGCAAAAAGGTATATAAAGGGCAAATAACAACAAATAAAGGGTTATTTACGATAGAATTATTTGCTAAAGAAACACCGGTTACAGTTAATAATTTTGTTGCCTTGGCAAAAGACGGATTTTATAACAATACGGTTTTTCATCGTATCATTAAAGACTTCATGATTCAGGGGGGAGATCCAAAAGGAGACGGGACAGGTGGTCCGGGGTATACATTCGCCGACGAAAAAATCACACGGGATTATAAACGGGGAATCGTAGCAATGGCAAATAGTGGTCCAAATACCAATGGTAGCCAGTTTTTTATAGTGCATAAAGATACTGATGTGCCTAAAAATTACGTAATTTTCGGACAGGTATTAACGGGTATGGAGACGATTGATAAAATAGCCGGGGTTAAGGTTGAAGATAATGGACGGGGTGAACAGTCAAAACCTACCGAAACAGTAAAAATCGAAAAAATAGAAATAACAGTACAATAATCCTACTTAAGACCAGTGAGATGAGATTAAGGGTTTATCTCTTCGGGTGAGAGAAAAGTTTATTTCCTCGGTAATAAACGGCATAAAGGGGTGAAGCAACTTAAGACAGGAAGAATAAGTATAGATCGTAACCGATAGAGTCTCATCATCATTCTGTCTTAATTTTTCCTTTACAGATTCGATGTATTTATCGGCAAAAGTATGCCAGATAAACTTATACAGACGTTCGGCTGATGCGGCAAAATTGTAGTTTTCTATTTCACGGGTGACTCCTTGTGTCAACATTCCCAACTGTGAAAGGATTTTTTTATTTTCCGCGGATAATTTTTTTCGGTCTGATTTGGTATTAAATTCGCGTATTTTAATATTTTGTTCCTTAAATTTATCGATGTTGATTTTGATAAACCTGCCGATATTCCAGAGTTTATTACCAAAGTTACGCATCGCCTCAATTTTACTTTCTCCTAGTTTTACGTCACGTCCGGTGCTGGTACCGAAAATCAGGGCCATTCTTAAACTGTCGGCCCCATATCTCTCGATAATATTCAAGGGATCAATAACGTTCCCTTTACTTTTACTCATTTTTTCTCCGAAAGCATCTCGGACTAATCCGTGAAGGTAAACGACTTCGAAAGGAATTTTACCAGTCATATAAATGCCCAGCATGACCATTCTCGCTACCCAGAAAAAAAGAATTTCATAACCGGTTTCCATAACTGAAGTTGGGTAGAAATAATTAAAATCAGTAAGTTTTGAGTTCGATTGACCGAAGTCAAGCGTTGTGAACGGCCATTGACCGGAGGAAAACCAGGTATCAAGTGTATCTGGATCCTGGATAAGATTTTTATTTTGACATTTGGGACAACTATTTGGAGGATTGACGCTTACGACGATTTCTCCGCACCCATTACTTTTAGGCAAGGAAGGGTTCATGGTTAATTGAAGCTCCGAAAGATTTTTTGTCCCGCAAAACCACACTGGAAGTCTGTGTCCCCACCAGAGTTGGCGGCTAATACACCAGTCACGGATATTTTCCATCCAAATAAGATAGTTTTTTATGAATCTTTTAGGAATAATTTTTATCTCTTCATTTTTTACCGCTCTTATAGCCTTTTCAGCTAATGGTTTAGCTTTTACAAACCACTGAAGTGAGACCATTGGTTCAATAATTGTTTTGCAACGTTCACAAATCGCAACGCTGTGTGTGTAATTTTCGTCTACTTTTTCCAAAAGTCCCTGTATTTGCATATCTTCGGCAACAATTTTGCGTGCCTTGTAAACGTTTAAATTTTTATATTTACCGCATTTATCATTTAATTTTCCATCAAAATCAATAACTCTTTTTGTTTCAAGTCCATGCCTTTGTCCCATTTCAAAATCCACCGGATCATGAGCAGGAGTAACTTTTACCACTCCTGTGCCGAATTTCGGATCTACAGCGTCGTCTCCTATAACTTTCATTTTTGCTTTCCCAATCAGTGTTTCAAATTCAAATTCTTTGTCTATCCATCTCTGATATCTTTTGTCTTTAGGGTGGACAGCTACAGCAGTATCTCCAAACTTAGTTTCTGGTCTCACCGTTGCCAATACAAAAGGACCGTAGCGTATGTAATAGAGAGGGTCTTTTTGTTCTTTATAGATTACTTCTAGATCGGAGAGGGCGGTTGAGCAGCGTGGGCACCAGTTGATCATCCTTTTGGCTCGGTATAAAAGTCCGTCAGCATAGAGTTTTTTAAAAGTCATATTAATTGGTTTATTAAACTTGGGATCCAGAGTAAAACTGGTTCTATTCCAGTCACAGGAAGCTCCGATTGCCCGCATCTGATTTTCCATAATTTTTTTATTAGATAGGGTAAATTCCATACAACGGCGGAAAAACTCGTCTCGACCGAGATCGTATCTAGTTTTCCCTTCTTCCTTTTCCAGTTTTCTTTCAAAGACAACTTGGGTAAGAATTCCGGCGTGATCGGCTCCCGGAAGCCAAAGTGTTGAATCTCCAAGCATTCGGTGATAACGGATCATGATATCCTCAATAGTCAAAAACATAGCGTGTCCGATGTGAAGAGAACCGTTTGCATTGGGTGGAGGCATGATAATACAAAACGGTTTTTTCTTTGGTTCAACTTTTGGCGTAAAATAACCTCTTTTCTCCCACAGTTCGTACCATTTCTTCTCTACATCCTGGTGTTTATAGACTTTGTCCATATGGTATTTGGACTATTATAGCACGTCTTTTTTAAGATATGCTTCCAGAAAGTTTCTAGCACTTACTATTTTTATTCCCTGATAGTCACCAAGAGATAAAACGTGCTTTTTATCTCCTGAAATTATGTGAGTAGCTGATCCTTCAATGGCGCAAGCGATGAATTTATTGTCGTCCGGATCATCTTTTATTACCTCTACTTCAAGTATTCCGGGAGTAACAAAAGCTTTTGTAATAAGACTCTCTATAAGTTTATCTATTTCTTTGCTGGTAAAAGAAAATTGCTTTTTAATTTTGGGGCGATTCAATACCTCTTTCACTTCCTCTATAATCCGAGGAGAAGTTACAAGAATATACTCGTCGCGTCTCCATGACTCGATAACTTCTGAAGGGATAGTCCCCGATGTGGTGGCTCCGGAAATAATGAGGTTCGTATCAACGACGACCCTGTACACGTTTTTCCTTCCTTACCTCCTCCACCGCTTCGTTCACAGCCTTCTCCACTTGTTCGGGAGGGATATTTCTGGTTTTGGTTCGCAAGCGATCAAAAATCTTGAATCCATCTTCCCACTCTTTTGCAGTAAAGCGAAGACGGGGATTCATAAGTCTCTCATACTCTTTATAGTTCATGATTACCGCCTGCGGTTTATTAAAACGGGTAATAACCACGTTTGTTGAACCATAAACTGCCGTATTTAAAACCTCGGCAAACTTATTTCTGACATCCTGTGCGCTGACTGTTTGTATCATAATTTAACCTCCAAAGATATAGTATTACATAATATACAAAATGTCAATAACTTACAGGATATAACATGTTACAGGTGAAACCAGTACCATGCGATAAGAGCCAAGTAAAACCATAAGTGGATCGTCGTCGTTATCGCTATGTTGCCCTCAAGAAGAAGCCAACTAAATAGTAGTCCCATTGGGATACTCATGAGAAAGAAAAACCATCCAGTGGGAACAAAAATGATGTTGTTGAGATGTAGAAAACTCACTATTACCGTAAACCACCAAATGCGTGAAACATTAGACATCGGAGTGAGTACTTCAAACAATAGGTACGCAAATTTTGCCTGCTGAAAGAGTACCTCAAAAAACTTGAGAACAATGGTTTTATACTCAAGGCGCAAAAGAAACCATTTCGGATGTTTCCCCAATAGTTTAGTCGGGTAGTGACCAAGGCGACGAAAAACCCATGGGGAGCTGAACCACGTCAAAACCGTGGTACTAAAAAGCATTATTAAAGTAAATTGGTTGTTAATTTTCATGTGTGGAGTTTGAAGAAGAAGTAAGACGGACAGTATGATAAACCAAGCAGTCATCAGTAGAGATACTCGCGTCGAAACAGATCTCAATCCGTATTTACGCAGTCGTTGTATACTTTTATACGGAAGATAACCGATGAAGATGATAGTGAGAAGATAAACTAGTTTCTCCCACTCCATGATCGTAGTATACAATAATGGTTGAGATACGTTTTTTCGAAAATCAGGCTCTACTTTGAATATCAACTATACCTCAACCCCTAAATCCGGCTGGGCTTGGATTTTTTGCCAGGGGATAGGCTTGTTGTGAAAGTAAGCATATGAAGCAATATAGGCGGCGTTGTCGGTACAGAGATTTGGAGGGGGAATATACAAATTAATTCCCAATTCCCAATTCCCAATTCCCAATTTAAGTTTTTCGGATAGTCGTTTATTGGCCGCAACTCCTCCTCCTAATAATATTGATTTTGCTTTAAACTTAGTAGCTGCTTTGAGAGTTTTAGAGACTAAAACGTCGGTGATGGATTCTTGAATCTCGTATGATAATTGTTGAATTACTAAATTGCTAAATTGCTGATTAGATTTTAGTTTTATTACCTCACGCATAACAGCAGTTTTCAGCCCGGAAAAAGAAAAATCGAGATTATCATCATTCATCATCGGCCTTGGCAATCTTATCTTATATTTTTGATATTTGATATTTGATATTTGATATTGAGCCGCGCAAGCGGCGATTGCCGGTCCTCCCGGAAATCCCAACCCCAAAAGCCTGGCAGTTTTGTCAAAGGCTTCACCAGCGGCATCGTCACGGGTGCCTCCTAACCATTTTAATTTTGTTTCTGACGTCATTAAGAAAAGTTCAGTATGACCTCCGGAGACGACTAAAGCAATTGCGGGAAATTCTATTACCGTATTATTATCAAGCCAGTTAGCATAGATATGGGCGATGACGTGGTTGACAGGAATGACCGGCTTTCCGGTAACAAAAGCGATGGTTTTAGCAGCCTCTGTACCTACTAATAAAGAACCGTTTAGGCCAGGGCCAACCGTGATAGCAAGAATATCTATATCAGATAGTTTTTTTTTATCAAGTGCTTCGTGGATAACAGGAATAATGTACTTTACCTGTTGCCGGGCGGCAATTTCCGGGATTATTCCGCCGGTTTTTAGGTGTAATTTGAAGGAAGAAGCGACTGTATTAGAAATTATTTTCCTTCCATCCTCAACAATTGCGACCGCAGTTTCGTCACAGGAAGTCTCTATCGCTAATATTTTCATGAAATAATTACTCTACTCCTAAAAACTTAGCTAATCTTGAGGATGAAAATGTTTTAATAAAAGGAATAACTATTATTTTCCCACCAACCAATTCGGCCTGTCTCTTTTTTTTATTTAAAATTGGATCGGAAGCTGTAACCGCAATCATATTTGGTTTAATAGTCATTATCAATTGGTCGTAATCTTGATCAATCATTTTAGGGGGTAACAGGATTACGTAGTCTATCATTTGCAAAGCATCTAAAACTTCCGCTCTTTCACCTTGATGAAAATAGGGTCGGTTATTTCCTTTTACTAGTTTTACTTTTTCATCACTTTCCAGTAAAACCATTAAAATATCTCCATTTTTTTTAGCTTCTTTTAAAAATTTAATATGCCCGATATGAAGAATGTCAAAACAGCCGCCCGTTAATATTATTGACTTCTTACTTGCTTTGAGTCGAGAAATTAAATTTTCTATTTTGGCTGATTTAACTATTTTTGTCATAATTATATTTCGGACAGATAAAATATGTATAATTTATTAATCATATGAATCTGAATTCATTAATGAAATGGGTTATATTAAATATTCTTATTTTTTATATTTTATCCGAGATTATATTACTAATTCTAGATCTACCAAAAGAATATAACGTTCATACACATCCACCTCAATTTCAACGTATATCCGATAATAATATTCTATACGTAAACCTGCCTAATAGTAACATAGAATTTAAGTATGATGGTAATCCCAGAAATTACTTTCGATCTAATAATACGGTTATCCATCACACAAATAAAATAGGGTTTCGCGGTTCTGATTTTTCGATAACAAAGACCCCGAACGTAAAAAGATTTATTTTTTTAGGTGATTCTTTTACCTTTGGAGAAGGAGTTTACGATGAAGATACCTACCCAGAAAAATTCTCTAAGTTCATAGGTGAGAAAAAGATTTTTGGATCAGAAGAAATAGAAGCGATTAATTTAGGAGTAGGTGGATATAATACGCAACAGGAGTGGACCTTATTGAAAAATTATGCCGATCAACTAAAGCCAGATTATATTGTGATCGGATATGTCTTAAACGATGCAGAGCCGTATTTATTTACCCCCATGGGAGAGGGAATGGTTAGAAAAAACAGAGAGAATACTATTCCAGAAAACCTTTCTACAATTATTGAGGCCCCGTTTCTGATAAAAATTTCCCGGCTTAATAAGCTTATATGGCAAACTTATCAAAAAAATAAAAGGACTCAACAATTAACTACCTACTATCTATCATTATATGAAGACGACCAATTAGACTGGATTTCTACAAAAAAGATAATTGCAGAAATCGGAAAGTATTCCCAAACCCAAAAAATCCCAATGATAATTGTTATTTTTCCAATACTCTATCGATTAGATCAATATTATCCCTTTAACGTTATTCATGATAAACTTCACCAATTATTTAAGCAAAATAACTTAACCTATATTGATCTTCTTCCACTATTCTTGGGTAAAAAAGACCAGGATCTTTGGGTGCATCCTACTGACCAACATCCAAATGAATTAGTGCATGAAGTAGCAGCCCAAGCCTTGGTTAAAATGTTTAATAAATAGTTATTAATATGAAACAACTATTTAAATTATTAAATTTTTCCTTAATCCTAATCTTTATTGTTGCGATTTTTTTACATAGAGACAGTAGTATTACTCAGGATCTCGGCAGGCATCTTACTTTAGGTAAAATTATCTGGGAGACCAAGAGTATTCCTTCCCGAAACATTTTCTCTTATACCAACACAGATTTTCCTTTTATAAACCATCATTGGGGCAGTGAAGTAATTATTTATTTATTACATAACAGATTTGCCATCGATGGTTTAATTCTTCTTAAGTTAATACTAATCCTGATATCTTTCGGAATTTTGGTATTTTACAGCCAAAAAACATCTCAACCGGTAATACTGTTACTGGTAAGTTTGATAAGCCTTCAAATCGTTCGGGACAGAACTGAGATCAGGCCTGAAATCTTTGCCTATTTATTCTTTAGTCTGATTTTAATTTTGCTTTATAGAGAAAAAGAAAAAGAACAAAGTTTAATCTGGTTAATGCCTCTGTTTATTTTAATATGGGTGAATCTACACATTAGTTTCGTGCTAGGGTTAGCCTTATATGCTTTATTTATATTTGATCGTATAGTTCTTGGCAAGTTGAAAGCAAAATATTTGCTTCTAGGAATAATAATATTATTAACCACCTTGATAAATCCCGCAGGTTGGAAAGGAGCTATATATCCTCTTCAAATATTCAACAGTTATGGTTACCCTGTTTTTGAGAATCAATCACCGTTTTTTTTAGAAAAATTAACATCCATTTCCGCCATTTCTTATTACAAAATAGCTTCGATATTTTTTTTACTGATCAGCCCGATCCTTATCTGGAAAAGAAAAATATTTGAGGCAGGGACGGTTATCTTGACTGGAGTGATATCTATCTCTGCTGTCCGACATTTTCCGTTTTTTGCACTGTCTATAATTTATCCATTATCTTTTGGCATGGGTTTACTTCTCACACGGTGTGAAAAATTATTGAAGCACAAGGAGAAATTTTTCTTTATAGTTAAAATCTCAACCTATATTATTATATTAAGTCTAATCAGCTGGGAAATTTATATGCTTGTTTCCAATAAGTATTATAATTATCGCTCTTCTGACCTTCGAACCGGATTCGGGACAGTGAAAGGGATAAAAGGTGCAGTGGATTTTTTTCTTACCCATAACCTGTCAGGGCCAATTTTTAATAATTTCGATATTGGTAGTTACTTAATTTATCGGCTTTACCCAAAACAATTAGTCTTTGTCGATGGTAGACCTGAGGCATATCCAGCCTCTTTTTTTCAAGATATTTATATTCCCATGCAGGAAGAAAAGAATAAATGGGAAAGCATAGTTAATCAGTATAATTTCCAAACAATAATCTTTTCTCATACTGATATTACTCCCTGGGCGCAAAAATTTTTAGAAAGAATAGTCAAAGATCCGGTCTGGGGTACTGTTTATTTTGATGACTATTCTATTGTATTAACGCGAATTCATAATATTACTAAAGATATGATTAGAATTGATTCAAAAGAGAAAATAAAAAATTACGGGTTGACTATTATTCAAGAAACAAATCAACCTGATGCGCTTTTTCGCTTGTCACATTTTTTCGATATTGTCAATTTGACTGAATTGAGGGATTTAGCTTTACTTAAGACAAAAGAATTTATATATTGAAAGTATCAGTCTTTTGTACCCCGCAAAAAAATCGCTTGCCAGGGTTGAAAATTAGAAAAAAAGGTCTGTTGATTGATGATTTCTCCGTTTCTAAATACTTTATATTCAAAATTTACTTTTGCCCCCCAGGCTTTCCAGTCGACTTGTTTTACCACCCCACGAGGTAAGGTCGGTTCATCTTGGAATAGATCGGCTGGAGGAGGTGTTTGAGATAAGATGACTGGTTTAGATATTTCGGCTTTTCGACCGTCGTTGGTTCCGTAAATTTCAAACGTCAGGGAAGAATTTTGTTTATCTGTTTTAGCCTGGATAAGCAGATAGTGAGAGGTATCGTTTTTAAATTTTAAGTCATAGCCGGGTGCGTATACAGTAGCATCCAGACCAGGAGAAGAATCTTGCTCGTAGTAACTTACACGGTAAGCATGAGCATGTCTCTCTACAATTGGGAGTCCCGTGGATAATGCCGCACGGAAAAGGGTAGTTGATACCTGACAGACTCCTCCTCCGTCACCTAATACTGTTCGACCTTCTTTGATTATGTAGGCAGGTTGAAAACCAGTAGTGGCTGAGACATCGCCTAAAGCTTCATTAAATGAAAAAACTGCACCGGGCTGAACTAATCGTCCATTAATTTTGGAAGCGGCTAACTCAATATTATGAACACGTTGGGGAATAGACCCAACAAATTTAGAGCGACCGCTACCGATGAGTTCTTTTATTCCGAATTCATTAGAATTTTCAGTCGTAATATTAGGAAGAATAGACTCAACTGGAAGGATGAGAGTGATGTTCTGAGGATTAGGAATATCTTGTTGAGTAAGGGTTGTAATAAATGACTGGATCATGTTTTTTGTTTGTTTTATGTTTAAACTACGGCCGGTTTTGGAAGGGCGGAACAAAGTTACTTTATTTTTTTCAAACTGAAAAAGAGCATCCTCTGTTTCTATGTCAATGTCGGAGGCAAGATTAGTTAGCATCTCATCTACCAAGTCAGTATTTAACTTCAAGAGGCTGGTAAGATTGATACCCGAAGTCGCCGCTTTCCATTTTTGATAAATATCTGAAAGTAAATGGTTTGAGCGACCTATGGAATAAGCTTGGACACTTGAGAGTTTACTGTCATAGGACACTGCTAATTCATTTCCAGAAAGCGTCGCAATTTTATCCTCGAAACTCAAAGTGATACTTAACTGCTTAAACTGTTGACTTTTATTGTCAAAAGCCTGTTCAACCTCAATTGGCTTTTTTCCACCAAATAATACCCCGTCAATTCTGACGCCAGGATAAATTCTATCTTGGTAAGTTTTTTCAAAATTATAGACGCCTAAAACTATAAGTACCATGACACCAATAATCGATCCGGTGGAAAGATAAGCCACAAAATGTAACAGGGGATTTTTTTTATGTGAATGAGTTTTGTCTTTATCTGACAGATTATTTACAAATGTGGATTTTTTTTCCTTGACCATTGTCTTATTTTGCAGTTATCATAGCATAAGGATGGATAATTTACCAAAAGAAGATCAGACATCACCAGATCAGCAAGGTGGAGAAATCTTTTCTTCAGCTTCTAATGAGTTTGGTAATCAATCAGTAGATTCTAGACCGGAAATACCAAGTGAGACGATAGCAGATCAATACCAGCCGGTGGAGTCGATAAATGGAGGTACCGAAGCTAGAGAAAATTCTAATCAAGATCAGATCAATTCTGAAATGTTGTCACCTTCGGATAATTCTACCATGACCAGTCCTCCGGCCTATATTGAAGATAGTCGAAAAAAATATCTCATTATCGCAGTCCTGATCGTATTAGTATTATCTGTTGTCGGTTATTTAGCGAAATCTATTCTTGTAAAAAAAACACCTTCAGTTGCACAGCCGGTAACTCTTACCTATTGGGGTTTATGGGAGGATAAAGAAGTATTACAACCAGTTATAGATGAATATAAAAGGAGTAAACCCAATATCACCATAAACTATATAAAACAAGACCCAAAACAATACCGGGAAAGATTACAGGAAGCAATTAAACGGGGTGAGGGTCCTGACATATTCCGCTATCATAACTCTTGGCTCCCAATGATGCAGTCTTATCTTTCTCCGGTTCCTAAAAGCATTTATTCAGATACCGATTTTGAAAATACATTTTATCCGGTTGTCTCAGATGATTTGAAATCTAATAATAATTTCTTTGGAATCCCGTTAGAAATTGACGGGCTTTTACTTTTTTACAATGAAGATATTCTTAAGGGAGCCAATATAGACGTACCAGTTACCTGGGAGGATGTACAAAATGCCGTGGCTAAAATTACCGTGAAACAGAGTAATCGTATCGTCACTTCAGGTATTGCATTAGGGACAGCCGAAAATATCGAGCACTTTAGTGACATATTAGGACTTATGATGCTTCAGGGTGGAGTAGAACTGTCACAATCATTTTTTAAATGCACCGATCCCAAAATTACTACTTGTGCGGTCGAAGTTCTTTCTTACTATCGAAAATTTTCTGAAACTCCCAATAATACTTGGGATGAGACGCTAGATAACTCGATTTTGGCTTTTTCTCAGGGGAAAGTCGCCATGATTTTTGCACCTAGTTGGCAAATTTATACGATAAAAACACTCAATCCAAATTTAAATTTTAAAACAGCTTCTGTACCGCAACTACCATGTAAACAAAAACCCTGCGCATCAATTAATTGGGCTAGTTATTGGGTTGAAGGTGTCTCAAGTAAGAGTCGAAATTCAAATAGTGCCTGGGAATTTCTTAAATTTTTATCTCAAAGTGAGATTTTACAAAAGATTTATTCTGAGCAGGTTAAATATAGAAAGCTTTTTGGCGAGCCCTACTCAAGGCGTGATTTAGGAAAAGCATTATCAGATAATCCTTATCTAGCGCCTCTTATTGCTTCAGCTCCAACTATGAAATCATTTTTTCTGGCTTCAAAGACTTACGATGGAGATACGGGACTTAACAGTAAACTAATTGATTATCTGAAAAATGCAGTTAATTCACTTGCTCAGGGGGTAAGTCCAGAAACAGCTCTCAAGACCGCTGAAGAGGGTTTTAAAACAATATACTCAAGGTTTGATATTATTACACCTGTTCCTACCCAATAATTCTCTTTTATGTCTACCCGACTTGAGAAAGCGATACTCAGTGCCTTAATTTATGCTGATATTTTTGACTACCCTTTAACGATAAAGGAGATAGGGAAATACTTAATCCAATTCAAAATTCAATCCGCCAGCTGGCGGACAAAATTCAAAATTACAGCTAAAGATTTAGAATTTATTAAATATAAGAACAGTTTTTATTATTTAATAGGGAGAGAAAATATTATTAAAACCCGTCGCGAAAGAGAACAATGGTCTGTAGAAAAAATAAAGAAAGCCGATAAAATTTCCCACATTTTAAAATTTATTCCTACAGTCAGATTAATCGGAATTACTGGAGCTTTGGCCGTCAATAACTCCAAAGAAGAAGACGATATTGATTTGCTAATTATAACTAAAAGAGGATTATTATGGACGACAAGGTTTCTTGTAACAATTATTTGTGAGCTTATAAATGTAAGAAGACGTCCAGATGACAAAGAGACAAATAATAAAATCTGTCTTAATATGTTTCTAGACGAAGATCATCTAAGTATTCCCTCAAAAGAAAGAGACCTTTTTTCCGCCCATGAAGTACTGCAGATGAGACCAGTTTATAATAAGGACAAAACCTATGAGAAGTTTTTGCAGGAAAATTTGTGGGTTAGGGAGTATTTACCAAACGGATTAAACATCAAAAATCAAAAATCATCCGCCAGCTGGCGGATCAAAAGTACAATTAAAAAGTCAAAAATATTATTACCGTTTATTGAGAAAGTATTGAAAAATTTCCAACTCTGGTACATGGAAAATCGTCGTACAACCGAAGTAATTTCTGATGAAGTCATCCGTTTTCATCCCGAAGACGCAAGGGTCTGGGTGATGAAAAAGTATAAGCAAAAAGTTTCTTCCTATTTTCTACCGTAAAGACCGATAAGCTCTGATTTGCCCAAGACATGACCGTTCATAGCTTTTTCCAAGTCATCTTTAA
>Ga0155721_103_pt1 | contig 17718 bp, 19 predicted proteins | sample RifCSPlowO2_01_FD_107377 | JGI IMG/M metagenome (GOLD analysis project Ga0155721, IMG submission 107377) | Candidatus Gottesmanbacteria bacterium RIFCSPLOWO2_01_FULL_39_12b
CTGTATGTACCTATAAGGGTCAGACCTTTAACGCCTTTAAGGTCTGACCCTGTTAAACGACAAGGCTTTACCGTGACTGACTGGGGAGGAACCTTGGTGGGGAAAGACTGTAGCAACTTAGAGATAAAATGATATGCAAAAATTATCGGAACTTTGGTTGAAATTCAAAAACTTGATCTGGTGGAAAAAAGCATTACTGTTAATCTCTTTTTTATCAGTAATTATTATACTTTTATATATTACGGATTATAGTTTAGTTAGGCCATCCACAAGCACTCAAAAACTACCAGTTAATGATAAAAAAGGCGAGAATAGTCAAGGTAGTGACGCCCGCCAACCTACCACTCAATATTCTTTTGAGACCTCCTTTAGTAATAGTCAACAGGAAATAATTATTGATGATAGAGATTTATCCGCAATTAATCAAAAGAATCTATCGATAACCGTTGCTGAAACTCCCCAAATTAAACCAAATGAAGTTAGAAATCCTGTTAGAGTAGTAATTTATGGATTCAAATCCCAAAACCAGATAGAGATAAGGGAAGTAAATATTGACGGAACGAATAATCATCCGATCGCTTATTTGGCAGCAAATATTAAAGACATTCATCCAGTTTCTGATCACGCCCTTTTATATATCGCCGGCGTTGACGAATTTGATCATGGTAGTCGGGTAGAAATCTATGACACTAAAACACAATCCGTTCAAACCGTTACTTCTGCTTCTCCGAGTTTCGGGATCGATGACATAATAATTTCCCCGGATAATAGATATCTGGCTATTTGGGAGGTAAAATTTGTTCCTGGACAAAAAGTGATGCTTAATGGACTTTCAAGTGTATATTTATTTAATCTTCAGACCAGCGAAAAAATACAGGTAATTTTAGAGACTGCAACTTCTGGTTCAGTCATTCACTACCCGCGTCTTATCGGTTACGACGATAAGTTATATCTTGATACTTGGTCTCCTAACCAGGGACGGCAGTTTTTCCGGGGCATGTCCTACGTTACCCCAAATGATCCTACTCAGCTTATTCCTATTCCGAAACTGGCGGGGGGTAAATTTAGTTCCGCCCCCCTTTTATCACCAGTAGGAAATAAAGTAGTATTTTCGGGTTTTGACGCCTCATCATCGATAACTGTTCCGGTTACGGCAAGGGAATATCCCAAGAGACCTGAATTGGATAACCCAAATCAGATAGTCATTTTAAATCTGGATGATTTTACCACAACAGTTTATACGGATAAGAGGAATACCAGATTTTACGTCGATCCAAAGTGGTCTGCCGACGGCACAAAGGTACTTTATACGAGATATAATCCACAACCATCAACAGTCTTAAATAAACCTGCTGTTTTTGAAGGAATATATTCATTAGACTTAAATACCTTAAATGAGACAAAGATGGCAAATCTTACGGACGAAAATATAAGACCAATTAAATTTTTAGGGACCGATAATCTTATTTATCAACTCCGTTTCCCAACTCAAGGTAACCTTGGCGAAAAGTATGCCCAAGTTTCTGAGGGGTTTTATAAATATGAAAACGGTGTATCCCAATCAATTGCTACCGGTGGTAACTTACAATACCTTAACAATCTTACTTTACTTCCCAAATTGGGTTTAGGTTCTGATAAAAATATAAAATCCTTGTCAGCCTTTACTTTACCAGATGCACCTCTTGTCCCTCCACAAAAAGATAAAAGCGTAACTTTTGAAAATCTTGAGATTGATCCACTGGCATATCGGGCTCAGCAACAAAACGATCCTATTAAAGCAACCGCAAATAACTCAACTTTGAATCCAGACGCCAGTGCTACCCCAGAACCTTCAAGCCCCCCAACCGATGATGGTGGTGATGATGGAGGAGGTTCCTGTGCTGACAACTGGAACTGCGGAGAAGGGTATCCGACAAGCGCCTGTTGGGTGGATTATTTAGGCAGTGAATGTCATGATTCACCATTATATCTTTACCCTCAAAAAACTAGTAATATTCGGATTAAGCCAATAGTTTCAGGTCAAATACAATATGAATGGCCAAAGCTAACGGGTAATTTATGGCAAGTGGTTGCTTTTCCTGATGGGGAACTTATCTCAAAAGAAAATATTAGTTTTGACAAAATAGAGTATAGTTATACTACTTCATTAGTTAGATCACCAGAGAAAGGCTTAATCGCTAAAGCCGCACAACTTGAATCTGTATTAAGCAGTTACGCCTCCAAGGTAGGATTAAACGAAAGAGAAGCAAATGACTTTATTTCTTTCTGGATAAAAGAACTAAATAAGGTTCCTTCTCCTTACTACTTTATCAGTCATTATGACAAAGAAACTGCTTCCAAAATCATGAGTTTTGATATTAACCCCAGACCTGATACTTTTATTCAGGTGGTTATGTATTTTAAACCGCTTAATAATCCCATTTCCGTTTCTCCGCCAGTTTTTAACCCTGTACCGTTAAGGAGTGGTTTTGTAGCAGTTGATTGGAGCGGAAAGATAGATTTATAAAAAATTTAATTTAAGAATATGTTTTCTCGTTTATCTGTATCAAATCTCAGAATATTTGTAGTATTAGTTGGAGTCTTAATTTTAGCCATAGGATTTTCTTGGGGAACTAGCGACAATAGTAGTAAGACTGATAATAACACAACCAGTCAGAATGAAAATGTTTTCAATCTCCCATCACCCGGTGTACTGACAGGAGGAAAAAATAACGGTTCAATTGTTTTCGGATTATGGTCTGCTAACCTGGGTACCCAAATTAGAGTCACAAATACCAGCCAGGGAAGTGATTATACCCTCGCGCAACTTCCTGCCAATATCAAAGACGTCCATGTGCTTTCTAATAACAAATTATTATTTATAGCGAACACCGATTCTATCGATCACGGGAAAGAAATAGTTATCTATGACACTAAAACCTACCAAACAGAACAAATAGTACAGGTAGAGGAAGGAAGAGGGATTGATGATATAGTCTTGTCTCCTGATAAAAAATTTATCGCTTGGTGGGAAGTCAAGTTTGACTCCAAAACAAACGTTCTTAAAGGCGGAGAATCGAAAGTATTTATCCAAAACTTAGAGGAGAAAATGACTAAGTTAGTTGTTGACGAAAGTCAGTCCGTAGAAATGCATTACCCGCTTTTTTTTGACTGGGAAAATAGGTTATATCTTGATGCTTTCAAACCTAATCAGGGAAGACAATACTATTTGGGCATATCTTTTGTAACTTATGATAGTCCAACTGTTCTTAATCCAATATCTCAGCTTACCAAAGGTAAATTTTCTTCGCAACCAATTCTTTCTCCTCTTGATAACAAAGTGGTTTATACCGGTTTTGATGGTAAGGATGGAAATGGAAAGACTATTTTTTATAATCCTTTGGAGAAGAGTCTTAAAGAAGAATTAAGAAGGCCCGAGTTAGATAATCCCAATCAGGTAATCCTTCTTGATCTGGATAATTTAGCTTCTGATCAGGAAAAAATTATTGCCGGAAGTGAAAACAATCAGCAATATCGCAATCTCATATTTTCTTCAGACGGCAAATATGTTGTCTACGCCATCTTTCATATATCTTTACTGCCGAGTGGCAAACCCAATATAGTTTATAGCCATAAGATTGGTATCTATAGTTTGGACAATGGTGAAACTATTTATTTAGATGACAATTCTCCAGCCCCCAAAATTATCATAGATTATAAAGATAATCAGTTAATTTATGGAGAGACTGAAGGGTCAACCTCTATAGGCAATTTAGGCGAGACATATAGCTCCACTCTAAGAAGTTTTGTAGTCAGTAATGCTCAAGATAAGTCCAAGTTAAATCTGGCAGGTACAAATAGAAAAATGCAGTTTATTTCCTACGAGCCTTACCAAAAATCAGGTAAATTAAATCTATTTAGCCAAACCACCCAACCGACTATTGAAAAAAATCGTAAGAGTTTAGAACTGGTTGAGCTTATAGTACCAGACACAAAAAATGTCGAAAATAGATTAAATTCACAAAATAATCCTATTAAACCTGCAGCAAATCAAACTCTTAATCCGGATGTTTCTCCGACACCTTCTGAATGTTCAGACTGCCCAACTTGTTGTGAACTGGTAGTCCAATTATGTGGAACTCCTTGTGATTGGGTAGATTACTCTGATCCTAATTATCCCAACGGGAGACGATGTGATGCTTATGAAAACCATGTGGCTTTAGGCTATAAATGTTACGACTCTCCTCTTTATCTTTATCCTCAAAAAACATCAAGTGTCAATATTAAACCCAAAGTCTCACACCGGATTTATTACAGTAACCCGCAACTTAAAGATCAGAGTTGGGAGATTACGGCCAGTCCAAATGGTCAGCTTGTTACCACCAGCGGAGAATATATCGGTCGAATTGACTACAACTATTTTTCTCAAAATGCATCACCCCCCTCAAGAGGTTTAATAGTTGAAGCAGCACAACTTAAATCCGTATTAAACGATTATGCCCTGAAAGTCGGTTTAAACGAAAGAGAAGCAAATGACTTTATTTCTTTCTGGATAAAAGAACTAAATAAGGTTCCTTCTCCTTACTACTTTATCAGTCATTATGATAAAGAAACTGCTTCCAAAATCATGAGTTTTGATATTAACCCCAGACCTGATACTTTTATCCAGGTGATTATGTATTTTAAACCGTTAAAATACCTCATGTCTTTTGAAGCTCCTGATTTTGAAAAAATTCCGGACAGAACTGGCTTTACCGCTGTTGACTGGAGTGGAAAGATAGATTTATAACTAAAAAATTTCCATAGTCTTTATTAAAATTCCTTTTAAAACCTCCATTTGTCGAATGTTTTCGGTGCCTGTCGAAATCCGCAAAAAAGGTATTCCGTAATTTGACCACAAGGAGGTGAGATAAATTCTGGTATGATTAAGGCCAAAACTTGTTCCTGCAACCAGCTGAAAATCATTTTTTTGGGCAAGGCTGACTGCGATTTTAATAAACCGGTTGTAATTTTTTGTATTTGAATGGTTTTTATCAAACTCGAGATTAAAAAAACTTCCCCGACCCGGATAAATAACTCTTTTTACGGAGCATTTTTTTTGTTTTGCTAAAAAACTCTGGAGACTTGAGGCTAAGAACGAGGCATTTCTTTGGAGTCTTTGCAGACGATTTTTAAGGAAATATCGGTTTGGTTTAGGAAACGCATAAACAGAAGCATCGGCGATATTTGTTCCCAGATGTTTCCGGCATTCAAAAAGTTTTCCTCCGTCAGCCCCTCCGGCAACGATGACACCTCCTGTGACACGATCCAGTCCCAAATGGACGTATTTCATCAGGCTTTCAAAGACAATCAGGTGAATTTTCCCGCGTATCCCAAGTAATTTAAACGGCTGGAAGTTGACAGACAGACCGGTATTATCTATGACCAAATATATTTCCTCTTTGTAATTGTGTTTCAGGTAATCAATGATTTTGATGAGATTAGGAACGGGAATGTATTTGGAATTAGACAGTGAATCAAGGAAGATTACGCTCGGTTTTATCTCCTTTATTCTATTTATTATTTCTTCTGTTTTTAGTTCGTCAACTTCGATAACTTTATCTTTCAGGCTTTCTTTCAAAATCTGCTTGTACTGGAAATAGCATGATTTACCCATCAATATCTGACTTTTTATTAATCCCTGCATTTGCAAAAAGTTAAAAATAGTTGTGAAAGCCGCCATGCCGCTATTTGTCATGAGCGCGCGGAGGAGGAATTTAAAAGGCGCCTCGACATATTCTTTGACATATTCTTTTTCGTATGACTGCGCATTAAGATGCCAGTCACGTTTGTAGTCGTTGATTGTGGCTATAGTTTTACCGGTTTGACTGCCGGCTTCTGAATAGAGGGAATGATTGAAGCCGGGAGACTGCCAGTCGGTTGCGGTGACCAACGAACCGATAACTCCCGAGAGAGAGCGGAGAAAATAATAACTTGCGTCTTTAGCCTTTTCCAGTTGTAAAAGATCTATAAGATTATTAGACTTAATAATTGCTTCTTTTTTAGACTTCTTGATTTCATTTAGAAAATCATTAAGTTTTCCGATCCATTCGTTTTGTAGAGAAAGAGTTACTACGGTTGATTTCTTTGGAAGGACAGTCTTTTTTTTGGATATTTTTTGGAAAGCATTTTTTAAATAGCCAAGATAAGAATTAGCAATATATTCAAGTTCTATAAAATCGTCATCTAGATCAATAAACGATGGATATATGAGTTTTTGATTCATATCTGCGCATATACCCGGGCAGGCGCCCCGTCCGCCTCACGAAGGTTCAAGGGAGCAATATAAAGCTTACAGCGTGGGGGTAGTTTATCAAGATTAACCAGATTTTCCAGAATCAGGATATCTCTCCGAAATAATATTTTGTGGACAGTATAAGGGTAATTATCAGGCGTGAATGAGTCTATTCCTACAATTTTAACTTTGTGTTTGATGATTTCTTCAGCTGCATCGGAAGTTATGACGGGATTTTTTTTGAAAAAGTCCGGCGCATGAATTTTAGTCGTGTGACTGGTATAAAACAAGAGAAAAGGAGTGGTAATTTTATTAGGTATTTCCTCTTTTGTTATTTTGGCTAAGTTTCTGGCGTCAATAATTGTTGCTTCTCCAATAAATGTATCCGCAGGATATTCCTCCAGTTTTTTTCCGTTCGAAAGCATGTGGTATGGAGAGTCTACATGGGTAGAAAAATGGGAATTGAATGAGAGTCTTCTTTCATTACATCCGTGTTTGGCAATGGTGGCGATGTTTTTAAACTCTGCTTTCGGATCACCCGGAAAAGATGGTATCTTTTCCGAAACTTCCATCGTCAGGTCAATGATCATATCTAGTTATTTTACCAGAGTGTTTTTACGTGTTCGTAGGATCTTATTTTCTGATCGCTGGTTATTAAAGTGGCACCCAGCTGGCGAGCGGTTGCGATAATGATGCGATCAGCAGGATCCGAATGAAGAGCGCCCGGAAGCATTACAGATTTTCGAGCAATCGTGGAATCGATAGGCACAAATTGAATACCCGGCAGGCTTTCAACTTTATCAAGCCATGTTTCTACATCCATGGTTAAAACCAATCTTCCTTTGTTTACCAGCATGGCAATTTCCCAGACGCTGATTGATGAGACATAAACAGTTTTTTCCTTAAGGTTCTTGCGGATAGTCAGGCGTGCTTTAGCAGAAATTCTTTTCTGATCGCTTACCCAGAAAACGAGTACATGAGTGTCAAGTACAATCACTTGAGTACCTCCCACTCATTGAGAGGCACGGGCTTTGTAGGATCTTCGTATCTAATAACACTTCCTATAAGTTCTTTGGTAAGATCGGTAGTAATTTGGTAAGGTACGACTTGTACCACCGGTTTGCCTTCGTGAGTGATAGTGAGTGGCTGGTCTAACTTTTCCACGAGTCTCAAATATTCAAGTACTTTAGGTTTAAATTGTGATTTAGAAATCAAAGTTTGCATATATCTCCTTTATGACTATGGTCATAGTACCATAGTCATAACGGTTTGTCAAATGAGGAAGAATGAGGTGTTACCGTTACAAAGTATTATCTCTTTTTCATTTTTTGTCTCTTTAGAGAATTTTCCTTGATCAGGTTAAGATGAATTTTCTTTCTTTGAAGATCAGCGTCCACAACTTTTTGACACTCAATATCAGGACAAACTGATGTAGAATAGGTAATTTTGTCCTCTTTCCAGGTTTTGGTAATGATCCTGGATTTTCCACACCTGATACATTGATTGACGGATGGTATATTCAGAGTACTAGTATTATACAACGTTTTTGTTCCTGGCGGTAGTGATGAATCGTATAGTGACTTAATCTAGAGTTTGTGTTATACTTAACTCAGGTTAACTGATTTATTAAAAAGATATCTTCTGGATTTACCAAGATAGATCTGATAAAAACTCCATTTTTTCTATCAACGTCTATTTATGATTTTATTATTTATTAATATTTAACTTAAGGAGTTAATATGGGTAAAAATTTATTTGTTGGCAGTCTACCTTATACGGTTACAGATGAAACATTAAGCCAGTTATTTACACAATATGGACAGGTACAATCTGCTAATGTCATCAAAGATAAATATACCGGCAGTAGCAGAGGGTTTGGATTTGTAGAGATGGCCAACGAAGAAGAAGCCCAAAAAGCAATCGAGAAATTAAACGGATATAGTTTGGAAGGAAGAACTATTATTGTAAAAGAAGCCCTGCCTAAACCTACATATACCAATGGAAGAGGAGGAGGACCAGGGGGAAGTAGGGGTAATTTTAGAGGTGGTCCAGGCGGATTTAGGGGAAATAGGGATAGAAATTTTAGAAGATAAATTTGACAGGTAATGTTACAATTATTTAGTTAATATTATAAAGCGCTATTTACTGGAGTCACGACCCAGGATGCTGATCTAGGATAATTAGATACGGATGTTGAACCGTAAAAGACAACAGTCGGTGTCATCCGCCAGCCGGCGGATAGAGCCAACCTAAGAGCCATGAACCAGAATAAATACAGTTCATGGAAAAAGGATGGGACCGCGGGAGGTCCTTTTTTAATACCTCTCGTTCCTTAATCATCATCCGCCAGCTGGCGGATTGATGGATAAAGAACGGGAGGTTTTTGGTGGAACGTAATATCGCTTTGCGATAAACGTTCCTACCACGTTTCCCGCGAAGCGGGATTACGTGGTGGCTGTAGCTCAATGGTAGAGCATCGGTCTGTGGAGCCGAGTGTTGCGGGTTCAAATCCCGTCAGTCACCCAAGCTTAGCTTGGGTTAGTCACGCTCAGCGTGACACCCTAAAAGGAGACATTATATGACAACTAATAATAAAAATTTAAAACTGGCAATACAAAAACAAGGGCGTTTGACCGATGAGACGCTTGAGTTTTTACGGAAAAGTAGCCTTGAGTTTGAATCCTACCAGCAGAAGCTGTTTTCTCTGTGTCGCAATTTTCCTTTGGAAATTGTCTATGTGCGCGATGACGATATCGGAGGGTTTGTTGAAAACGGAGTTGTTGATCTTGGAATAATCGGTCAGAACATCCTTTATGAGGTTAGGCCAAAGGTGAAGAAACTGTTGAATTTGCGTTTCGGTTTTTGCTCTCTTGTCATTGCCGTTCCCAAGGAATCAGACGTAAGGAGACTGGAAGATTTGAATGAAAAGATTATTGCCACAACTTATCCCGTTTCAACGCAAAACTTTTTAAAGAAAAGTAATGTACAGGCAAAAGTCATAAAAATTGGCGGCTCAGTAGAAATTGCTCCCGTATTGGGGATAGCGGAAGCGATCGTTGATCTTTCTTCAACGGGCAGCACTTTAGCCTTAAATGATCTAAGAATTATAACAAAAATATATGATTCTGAAGCGGTATTAATCACAAACGACAAATTTTCCGGACAAACGAGTAAGGAAAAATTGCTTGAAAAATTACTGCTCCGTTTTAAAGGAGTACTTTCCGCAAAAAACTATAAGTACGTCATGTTGAATGCTCCAGAAGAGATTTTTCCAAAACTCAAAAAGATAGTACCAGGATTAAAGTCTCCGAATATTTCGCAACTAATAAAAAAAGGATGGCTTTCTGTACAGACAGTTATTAAAGAGGATGTTTTTTGGGAAACGGTTGAGAAACTAAAGCGGGTCGGGGTATCGAAAATTATAGTTTTACCAATTGAAAAAATGATTACCTGAGTAATTTCTATGGAGGAATAGTTATGTTAAACATTTATCAATGGTCAAAAACAGATAAGCAGACAAAAAAAATGATACTGGATAGAGCTATGTTTGATATTGCCTCTATTCAGGATTACGTTTCCGGGTGGATTGAAACTATCCAGAAGGAGGGCGATGAGGCAATAGTAAAATATACACGTAAATTTGACAACAAAGACTTTAATCTAAAAGATTTAAGAGTAAAAAAAAGCGATATAAAAAAGGCTTATAAAGTGGTTGAGCCAAAAGTTATTGAAGTAATAGAAAGACAAATCAGCCTTTCTCGTCAAAATGCATTATCTAAATCAAGGCAAGAAACTGTTCTTAAATCATTTATTCCAGGGGTACAAGTTGGATACAAAATTACACCTATAGAATCGGTTGGACTTGCCGTTCCTGCAGGACAAGTGCCCCTTCCATCGGTTATGCAGATACTTGCGGTAACGGCAAAAGCAGCAGGTGTTGAGCGAGTGATTGCCTGTTTTCCACCAACTGGTGACTACCCGGAAATGCTTATCGCAGCAGATTTAGCAGGAGTAGATGAAGCATACAGAGTAGGTGGTATTGCTGGAATTGTTGCCATGGCGTATGGAACCGAGACGATAAAGCCAGTTCTTAAAATTGCTGGACCAGGAAGTATCTATACCCAGGCAGCAAAAATGCTTGTATTCGGAAAAGTAGTGATCGATATGGTTGCTGGACCTTCAGAAGCGGTGATTTTGGCTGATGCATACGCAAACCCCACTTACTGTGCCGCAGATATTTTGGCAAGAGCTGAACATGCACCAGACGCAGCCGGTGTCCTTATTACCTATTCAGAAAAACTGGCACAGGAGACAAAAAAAGAAATAGAAAGACAAATTATTTATTTAAAAAGAAGTGAAATAATTGAAAAATCTCTAAACAAATATTCTTGTGCAATTGTTGTAAAAGATTGGCAAGAGGCAATTGAATTAACAAATGAGTATAGTCCTGAACATTTAGAAATTTTAGTTGACGATCCTTTTGCTGTTTTACCACAAATTAAAAATGCCGGTTCAATATTTTTAGGAAACTTCGCTCCTGTTGCAGTTGGAGATTATGCGAGTGGAACGAATCACATACTGCCAACTGGTTTCTGGTCAAAAATGGCATCGGCAGTCAGTATCGAAACGTTTCAAAAATCTTCAGAAGTGCAGTATATAACTCGTGAAGGCTTGGAAAACCTTGAAGAAATTGTTGATGTGGTATCTGGGATAGAAAAACTTGATGCACACTGGAACAGCGTCAATGTACGTATTAACAAAAAGAAACGATTATGGGATCAAATAAAAGAGAGGAGAGTTTTATGAAGAAGGCTTTAGGTATTTCCTTTAGAGAACGAACGAAGAAACTGGTAGTACTTACGCGTATAACCTTAGAGTCAAAAATCAGCGTCTTAGTAGAAGACGCACCAAGGCGAAAGTACTTCATCCAAACAGGGAATCGGTTCTTTAACCACATGTTGACAGGTATTGCCTCGAGAGCTTGTTTAAATATTGATATTTCGTATCAACCTACACAGGCGGAGCCGTTAGATCACGCTATCGTTGAGGATACAGGATTGGTCTTTGGCCGGGCGATAAGAGAATTGCTTAATGCACGTCAGGACGAGGGCGTAAGTCAACGAGGTACCTTCACTGTGGCCTTTGATGAAAGCCTGGTTACTGTTACGCTGGCATTCGATGGCCGGGCATATACCTTTCTTCATGGAGATGTGCAGGGGATACGGCAAGAACAAGTTGAAGATATTTTATCAACAAATCTCAGGCAGTTTTTTGATGGATTCTCGCAAGGATCAGGATGTGTCGTACAAATACAATTTTGGGCAGGAGAAGACAGTCATCACACGTGGGAAGCAACCTTCAAAGCCTTTGGGGAAGCATTACGGGAATCTCTTTTGCCTTGTCCGTATCGAGCGGGTACGACGATTGGTTTAAAAGGTACAGGTATGGAGGCAAGACTATGAACAAAGCATTCATTTTTGATATGGATGGCGTCATTGTCAATAGTGAACCTATTTGGGATCGTTACGAGCAGATTTTTTTGCCTGAAATAATGGGTAAAGAGACCTATTTAAAAGCTAAAGACCAGATGTTGGGAAACTCAGTAACCGGGATTTACACAGTCGCGTCCCGTTATGGATTGCGGATAAGTAAAGAAGAATTTGAAAGAATATATGATAGTTATGCTGAAATTGTATATAGAGAAGCAAAAATTAACGAGGGGATACAAGAGTTAATTAACAAGCTAATATCAATGGAATTTAAACTAGGTCTTGTTTCTTCGTCCCGACAGTATTGGATCGATATGGTGATAGCTAAGTTTAACAGTAAAAATCCATTTCAATTTATATTGTCACTAGATGGTAAAAACGTAAGGCCAAAACCTTTCCCGGATGGTTATCTTCGAGCAATCGAAGCGCTTGATTCTCAACCACGTTTAACAGTCATTGTTGAGGATTCACAAAGGGGTATTAAAGCTGCAAAAGCAAGCGGTGCAATAACAATTTGTTTGCAAGAGTTTTTGCCGAAAGATTACCTTCCAAAAGGTGCAGATAGATACGTTAAAACAGTGAAGGGATTAATTAACCAGATTGATACGATATAACCTATGATGGTCATTATTGATTACGGTTTAGGTAACATAGGCAGTATTACTAATGCTTTGGCAAAACTTGGAATAAAGGCTCAACTGAGTAGTAAATCTCAAGATATATTTAAGGCTGATGCAATTATATTTCCTGGAGATGGAGCAGCGGAACAAGCAATGGCGAATTTAAAAAAAAGAAACTTAATTAATTCTATAAAAGAAATTATTCTTTCAGGTAAACCTTTTTTAGGTATTTGTCTAGGTATGCAGATTCTGCTGAGTTTTAGCGAAGAGGGAAACGTGGAGTGTTTGGATGTGATAAAAGGAAAGGTAATAAGATTTAAAAGTGATTTGAAAATTCCACAGATTGGATGGAATCAAGTGCAAAGAGTTCAGAATACGGCATTAAAAATTAATAATTTATTTAAAGACATTCCTGATAGAAGTTATTTTTATTTTATCAATGGTTATTATTGCTTGACAGATGAGAAAGAGATTGTCGTTGCAGAGACAAATTACGGACAAATTTTTTGCAGCGTGTTTATGAAGAAAAATGTTATTGGGGTACAATTTCACCCGGAAAAAAGCGGGGTTGCGGGATTAAATTTTTTAAAAAATTTTACGGATTTCGCTTATGCAAATAATTCCGGCAATTGATATTTTAGAAGGCAAGGTTGTCAGACTTAGACAAGGAAATTTTTCTCAGAGGAGAATCTATTCTGATGATCCATTAAGTTATGCCAAATATTGGCAAAAAGAAGGGGCGAAGATGCTACATCTTGTTGATCTTGATGGAGCTAAAACCGGAAATATGAAAAATCTATCTATTATAAAGAAAATATTAAATGAAATAACTATCCCTATACAAGTAGGAGGTGGAGTAAACGACGAATCCACCATAATTAAGTTGTTAAATCTAAATGTCGCCAGAATTATATTAGGGACAGTAGCAATGACAAATGAAGTAATGTTAAAGAATTTGTTGGCAAAATTTAAATCAAAAATCATTATCGGGTTTGACGTGAGAAAAGAAAAAATAGCCGTCAGAGGTTGGCAGGAAAATATAAAAGATGATGTGTTGTCAAGAGCTAAAAGTTTGGAGCGGTTAGGCGTAGGAAGATTAATTTATACAGATATTACTAAAGATGGTACTTTATCCACCCCTAATTTTAAAAGTATAAAAAAATTAGTTATGGCAATAAAAATTCCAGTGATTGTTTCAGGCGGAATTTCAACGGTTATGGATGTGAAAAAAATCAAGAAAATCGGTGCGGAAGGGGTAATTATTGGTAAAGCATTATACGAAGGAAAAATAAATTTAAAGGAGGCTATCAATGCTGGTTAAGCGTATCATTCCGTGTCTGGATGTAAATAGAGGAAGGGTGGTAAAAGGCGTCAATTTTATTGATTTAAAGGACGCTGGGGATCCTGTGGAATTGGCAAAATTTTATAACGATGAGGGAGCGGATGAATTGGTGTTTTTGGATATAACTGCTTCTTATGAAAACAGAGAAATAATTATAGATATAGTTCGAAAAGTAGCAAGACAGATTTTTATTCCCTTTACTGTTGGGGGTGGTATTAGATCTGTTAGAGACATAAAAAAAATTCTTTTAGCAGGAGCAGATAAAGTGTCGTTGAATACATCAGCGGTTACCAATCCGGAATTTATTACTGAAGCAGCTAATGTGTTTGGCAGTCAATGTATTGTTGTGGCAATTGACGCAGTGAAGAGAAGTGACGGTTGGGAGGTGGTGAAAAACAGCGGTACCAAACCAACCGGTCTAGATGTTTTATCCTGGGCGAAAAAAGCGACAGAAAGAGGAGCGGGTGAAATATTACTGACAAGCATTGATTGCGATGGCACTAGAAAAGGATATGATATAGAGTTGGTAAGAAGGATATCTGAATCAGTTAAAGTTCCCGTCGTTGCTTCCGGCGGAGCAGGAAAAATTGACGATTTTGTCCAAATATTTCGCGAAGGCAAGGCTGATGCGGCTTTGGCTGCTTCACTTTTTCATTTTAATCGAGTAAGGATAAGCAGTCTTAAGGAAAGATTACAGAAAAATCAAATACTGATCAGAAATTAATATATGAAAAATATAAAAATAGACTTTAAAAAACTGAATGGACTGGTACCGGTAATCATCCAGGATGATAAAACGGGCGATGTTTTAATGCTGGGTTTTATGAATCAACCATCTTACCAAAAAACTGTAAAGGAGGGTTTGGTATATTTTTGGAGCAGAAAAAGAAAAAAATTGTGGCTAAAAGGAGAAACTTCTGGAAATAAATTAAAAGTCAAGAAAATTTTTTTGGATTGTGACTTTGATGCACTGTTAATTAAAATTGACGTATCTGAGAAATCAGTCTGTCATACCGGAAGAAAAAGTTGCTTTGTCCCTCTGTCTTAATTTGCGCTACTCTAATAATTCAAATAAAATACTTTCATATTTATGAGAAAGACAGTTTGTTTTAAAGGCAAGTCTAAAATTTTTTATAAAACCGAAAAAGACGAAATTCTGTTAATGAAATTTCTAGATTTTGTGCACGGTGGAGGAAGAGAAGAAAAAATTTCCGGGACCGGGAAAATCAGGGCAGATATTTGCGAGATTTTATTTAAACATTTAGAAAAAAATAAAATAAAGACTCATTATCTAAACAGAGTTTCAGAAACAGAGTTTAAAGTAAAAAAACTAAAAATGTTTAAATTAGAGATAATTCCAAGAAATTTTGCAGCTGGTACATTAGTCAAATACTATCCTTACAGTCTGGGTGATAAACTGGATCCGCCTCTGGTTAATTTCTATCTTAAATCAGACAAAGATCCGTTATTGACTCACGAACTATTACTATCTCTGAGACTTGTCTCAGCCGCTGAGTTTAAACAACTGATTAGTCTTGCAAGGAAAACTAATGCGATATTATCTAGTTTATTAAAACTAAAAAAAATTTTATTAGCTGATTTTAAGTTTGAAGCTGGATGCGATAGTCAAGGTACAATACTCATCGGCGATGAGATTTCTTGTGATTGTGCCCGTATGTGGGATATAAATAAATTAACTTCACTAGATAAAGATGTGTTTAGATACCAAAAAGGCGATTTAATGAAAACTTATAAACAGCTACTGACTAAGTTTCTATCATGACGAGCGACAAAATTTTATTAAGTAACCAAATAATTTATCAACTGAGCCCGGTTCACAAACCATGTAGACGTGTCAATTTAGGACAAGAGTTTGTGGTAAATTCGCCAAATAGCTTTGGGGGTAAAATTAATTCTAAGTTTATATTCCAACAGCTTGTCACTAACCCTACTCAACGCAAACATCCCGTAATTGGCCCCTTTTTTGTTAACGGTGTTAGGAAAGGTGAAGCAATCTCAGTTAATATAAAAGACATTCAACTTACAAGTGATTATTACCAATGCGTTTCCTTTTCCTCAGGTGTTATACCTAAGTTTGGTGATGATCGTAATTACCAAATATTTCCTAAAAAGCCAGATATTAAGATTTCGGGTTTTACAATTAAAGTAAATCCGAGTGTTGGTTTTCTTGCTGCGACTCCAAGCAAAAATATCAGTTGTGGTAGAGCTGGTATATTTGGGGGAAATTTAGATATACCAGATATTAAGGTTACAACCAAAGTACATTTACCTGTATTGTTACCTGGGGGACTGATAGTAGTTGGAGATGTTCATGCTATACAAGGTGAGGGGGAGATCTCGGGAACTGGAGCAGAAGTTAGTGCTAAAATTAAGTTAAAGATTGATAAGTCTCCATTTATGATTCAATATCCTGTTATAGAAACCGCTACAGATTTTTTAGTAGTCGGAACGGGTAAATATTTAAACAAAGCGATACAGAATGCGGTTTTAAACAGTTTGTCTTTTTTAAAGAATTTTTCTTCCTCTAGTCGATCGCATTTATATTTAGCGCTTGGTTTGGCAGGTAATATAAGTTTGGGTAACAGTACAGGTTATATAAAAACTGCCGCGGTCAAAATCAGTAAAGCTATATGGACCCAAAAAATTTATTAAAAGTAGCACTACCCAAAGGCAGATTATTTTCTGATGTTTTCAATATTCTTCTGAAAGCCGGATTTAAATTATCTAAACCCCCAGAAAAGTATTTTAGGGTTGAGAGTAAGGAGAAAAATATTCTTTTCAAAATATTCAAAAATCGTGACATTTCACCCCTTGTTGCCTCCGGTATTTATGATTTAGGTTTCACTAGTTTTGACTGGATTAAAGAAAATAGGGTAGAGGTCGTGGAATTGTTAGATTTAAGATGCGGGGTAGTCAAGATTGTAGCTGCTATTCATCGTGACGTTTTAGTTTCCAAACTTTTAACTAAGAAAGTTGTTTGTGCAACCGAATACGTTCATATTGCCTCTGAATTCCTGGATGGAATGAAGCTTAAATACAATATAATACCTACCAGTGGCAGTTCTGAAAGTTATCCTCCAGAAGATTCGGATATGATTATTGATATTTATAATACCGGAGAAACAGTTAAAAAAAATAATTTAAAAATATGGCAAGAGCTATTTACCTCGAGTTTGAGGTTAATTGTAAATCCGAAAATATATGAACAAAAAGGAAGAGAGGTGAACAGTTTTAAAGAAAAATTATGGATAGCCTTAAAAGGAAAGTCGTTTTAATCACGGGGGCCGCCGGAGGTATCGGTAGTCACATTGTCTCTCTTTTTGCTCAAGAAGAAGCCATACTTCTTTTAGTATCGCGCGACAGAAAAAAACTAGAGGACTTACAAAAAAAATTTGAGGGAAAAGCTAAAATTAGTTATTTCCCAGTTAATCTAAAAGAAGAAACTCAGATTGTTCATTTAGTGAAGACAATCAAGCACAAATATGCCAAACTTGATGTTTTGATAAACAACGCTGCTGTCATATATGTAAGAAGTATAAATAAGTTTTCTACCTATGAATTTGAAGAGACAATGGCAGTCAATTTTAGGGCAGTTTTTTTACTTACTAAGCATCTTTTTCCCCTTCTTAAAAAGAGCAAAAGCGGTCATATCATCAATATTGCTTCAATTTCAGCGCATCATGGTTGGATTGGAGGAGGACTATATTGTGCCTCTAAATTTGCCTTGCTTGGATTTTCAGAATCTCTGCGGGAGGAATTAAAACGGTATCACATCAGGGTTTCTGTTATAAGTCCGGGAAGGGTAAATACGAAAATGTCGCTTCTTCCCAAAATGCATCCAGACAAAGTTAAAATACTTCAACCGCTAGATGTTGCTGAGCTGGTATTATATACGGCTAAATTACCGGAGAATGTATATTTTCCAGAAGCAATTATTAAATCATTATGAATATAAAATGATATTATTGAGTTAGATTATAGAAATTACAATAT
>Ga0155721_109_pt1 | contig 17355 bp, 20 predicted proteins | sample RifCSPlowO2_01_FD_107377 | JGI IMG/M metagenome (GOLD analysis project Ga0155721, IMG submission 107377) | Candidatus Gottesmanbacteria bacterium RIFCSPLOWO2_01_FULL_39_12b
TATCAACACATTTCTTCAATTAAACCAATACTTTAATCCTGTTAGGAACTTTTGAAAAGACTAAATGCCAAATAAACAAAATAAACCTCTTTACACCAGCCTATAATTTATACCCCTAGTGCTAAATACTTATATCAATGATACATAAAGTTTGACAAATTTATGTATAGGTAGTATCATAAATTTATGATTTACCCGCGTTTCTACGCTGATCTTGAGAAATATATTCAACCGGGAAAGGTTTTACTTATTTATGGTCCTCGAAGAACCGGAAAAACGACTCTGGTTACGGAGTACCTTAAAACAACTAAATGGCGATATAAACTTGATTCTGGAGATAATATTCGCACGCAACATACTCTCAGTTCTCAAGATTTTTCTCAAATTCTCCCTTACGCTCTAGACTACGATCTGATTGTGATTGACGAAGCACAAAATATCCCCAATATCGGAATGGCCCTCAAAATATTGGTCGACCAGAAACCGCACCTTCGAATAATCGCAACAGGTTCCTCCTCTTTTGAACTGGCCGGTCAGGTCGGAGAACCACTTACGGGTAGAAAGCGCACCATTACTCTTTACCCCATCGCACAGCAGGAGTTACTCTTGGGAATACATAATCGCTTTGAGTTAAAACAGCATCTCTCCGACTATCTTATATTTGGTTCCTATCCGGAGACGCTTACAACAGATTCTCACAGGAAAAAGATGGAAATTCTTGAAGATATTGTCAATTCTTATTTACTAAAAGATATCTTTACACTTGAAACAGTAAAAGCCTCAAAAACTCTTTTGTCGATATTAAAGCTTCTTGCATTTCAGGTGGGGCAACAAGTATCGTTTAACGAACTCTCCAGTACCCTTGGGGTTAACATAAGAACGGTGAAGAGATACCTTGACCTGTTGGAAAAAGCTTTCGTTATTATTAGTGTAACCGGATATAGTCGAAATCTCAGAAGTGAAGTCACAAGCAAGGCAAAGTATTATTTTCTGGATACCGGTATCCGCAATGGAATCATCCAACAGTATCAAGATCTTGACTCAAGGAATGATATAGGAAACTTATGGGAGAATTTCATATTTATTGAACGTCTCAAACACAGACAGTTTTCATCTCTTTATGCCAATACTTACTTTTGGCGCACGTATAGCCAACAGGAAATTGATATTGTAGAAGAACACGGGGGGAAGCTGTTTGGTTATGAATGTAAGTGGTCTGAAAAACGAAAAAATATTGCCCCCAAAGAGTGGAAAATAACATATCCAGAAGCATCGTTTTTGGTAGTCACTCCTAAAAATTACTTGGATTATATTTCTTGATAAACGCAAAAAACATAAAAAGACCTCTTTACACCAGCCTATAATTTATGATATAGTTCCTGACCATGAAGGGGAAACACAACCTCAAAAAACAAAATAAATTTTCCACCCGATTACTGATACCTTTTCTTATCACCCCAATAATAATACTGAAAAAAATCGGCGATCTGGTTTTATTTTTCGGCAAAACTACATTAGATCTGGAACTTGTAACCTATAGGCAAATTATTTCCACCTTTAAACTGCTACTCGCCTTTCCCAAAAAACAAAAAGTAAAAGTGAGTAAGAAGAGCCAGGTAATTTTCCGAAGGGGAAATAGAATATCCGAGTGGATAAAAAAACAAAAATCTAAAATTAAATCTCTGGTCCCTAAAAAAATAAAACTGCCTTACACAATCCGAATCTTACTCATTAAAATAAAATTCTTTTTATTGGGAGTCGTAGTCATAAGTTTGCTGGTATTAATTTACCAGATCCATAATTTCGTCATTTCGCTCCCCAACCCCTTAATTTTAAATTCCCGGGAAATAGCCACCACGACCAAAATCTATGATCGAAACGGGAAGTTGCTTTATGAAATTTATGCCGACAAAAACAGGACTCCCATCAGTCTGTCTTCAACACCAGAGATTGTTAAACAGGCCACTATCGCCATCGAAGATAAAGAGTTCTATAACCATCAGGGTTATTCTTTACGAGGCATTATAAGAGCGGTTTATCATAACCTGACCTCTGATTCGATCGAAGGCGGCTCAACCATCACCCAGCAATTGGTAAGAAGTGCCTTTCTAAGTCCTGAGAAAACTTTTGCCAGGAAACTGAAAGAAATTTTTTTGTCCATTTGGGCCGAGCAGGTCTTTACCAAAGACCAGATACTGGAAATGTACCTCAATCAAGTTCCTTACGGAGGAACAGCCTGGGGAATTGAAGCGGCGGCTCAAACCTATTTTGGAAAAAACGCTACCAGTCTGACCCTGAGCGAATCCGCCCTTCTGGCCGGGCTGCCGGCCGCTCCCTCACGCTTTTCCCCGTTTGGAGCCCATCCGGATCTGGCAAAAGCACGTCAAGCGGAGGTTCTAAAACGGATGACTGAACAGGGTTTTGTCACCAATCAAGATGCGGATTTTGCCAGATCAAGACCGCTAAATTTTAAGAATCCAACCACCGCCATTTTTGCCCCCCACTTTGTCATGTACGTTAAAGAACTGTTGGAAACTGAATATGGCCCTGGCTTAGTCGAACACGGAGGGCTAAGAGTGACCACCACTCTGGATCTTAGCCTGCAGGAAATGGCCCAAAAAGTAGTCAGAAATCAAATCTCTGGTTTAAAAGCGCTAAACGTGGGTAATGGGTCTGCCCTAATTACTAATCCCCAAAATGGGCAAATTCTGGCCATGGTTGGTTCAAAAGACTATTTTGATCAGGAAAACGATGGGAATGTAAATATCACCACTTCCCTGCAACAACCGGGTTCGTCAATCAAAGTCGTCAACTATGCGGCCGCATTGGAAAAAGGATTTACGGCTGCCAGTATTTTGGATGATTCACCGATTGTCTATAAAGTTGCCGGCCTCCCCTCTTACGCGCCCGTCAACTATGACGGACGTTTCCATGGCAGGGTTACCCTAAGAACGGCCCTGGCTTCATCTTATAATGTACCCGCCGTGAAGGTTTTGGCTAGCATAGGGGTAAACCAGATGATAGAAAAGGGTAGGCTCATGGGTATTACTACCTGGAATGATACCAACCGATTTGGTCTTTCTCTAACACTTGGAGGAGGAGAAGTAACCATGCTTGATATGTCTAAAGTCTATGGCGTAATAGCCGCAGGTGGTATAAAACGCGAACTGAACCCATTTCTAAAAATTACGGATTATAAAGGGGACACTTTACCCCTCCCTGACAATAAAAACCCAGTTCAAGCCGTCTCTTCTGGAGTCTCTTTTATTCTCTCAAGCATTTTATCTGATAATCCTGCCCGTACTCCGGCCTTTGGGAGTAATTCCTCATTAGTCATCCCGGGTAAAACAGTGGCCGTTAAAACAGGAACCAGTGATAACAAAAGAGACAATTGGACGATCGGCTACACACCTCAATTTGTGGTCACGGTTTGGGTTGGCAATAACGACAATTCTCCTATGAATCCCCAACTTACTTCAGGAATAACCGGGGCGGCTCCAATCTGGCATGAAGTCATGACAAATCTCTTGCAAAATAAACCAGACCAGCCTTTTCTTCAAACCGAAGACGTCAACAGTATACCTTGCTACGGTAAAAGGGAATACTTTATTAAAGGCAGCGAGCCCAAAGGCGGCTGCCCTACTTTAATCCCTCTTTCCCCTACTCCTACGCCATAATATTATTTTGGTTACTCTACAACTACAGACCCAAAATCACTGGGACTTACGTGGTTATGGTATTTCCAGTTGCCAATTTTGTCAAAAGTATAGGAATATTCACTATCGTTGCCAACGCTTTCCAGCTGGTCAAATCCCGGCAATTCTCGGTGCGTCGGATGTATTGCTGAAGCGACCCACATCGGTTTTTGGGATTTATTTATCCAGGTTACCGAGGTTCCCTTTTTCACGGTGATACTCTCGGGTGTAAAACCGGTGTCATTATATTCAACCTTTTCTTCTGTTGGATTAGAAACGACAGGTGTATTTTCAACTGTCGTGGGAACTGGGACGGAATTTGTCGGTGATAAATTTCCTTTAAACGTAACGTAGCCTAGTATCAAGGCTATAATTACCCCACCGATAATCAGATATGTTTTTGAACCCATCTTTTTCTCACCTCCCTCCACTAATTTGAAATTTTTAGGTATGTCTGTCAGCCACATTGGAGGCGGCATAAGCCTCCGGTTTGGTTTTGACCAGGAAACCAGAACCTCTGATCATGCCCACTACCTCGGTAAGCATCGTCCTGGTGTCGCCAAACTTGCCTACGTCTACGTGTATCTCTACGTTAAATTTATTAAAGCCGTCGTTTTTAAAGGCCTCCAATACTTCCTGAGCACAGTTTAATGAGAGTACCGCTTCCTGGTAAATCCTGTTTCTCAGTACCAGACTCTTTGACTCAACCAGTCGTTTCCAAAAATAAATACCCCCTACCCCTTGCCGATGAATGACAATAGCGGTCACAAAGTCAATTCCTTTGCCATTGGCGGGCTTCGAATCAGTACCGATCACCATTTGATATTTATACTCTGGAAACTCCTGAATAAATTTTAGGGTTTTGCTTCTAACCTCATCAAGGGTTAGTGTCCCGTAACTGGGACTGAAATAATGGTTATTGACCATAAAAGGTAATTTTAACATATAATGGTAAATCATGGAAAAAAATATATTTAAACCCGAGAACCTTCCCCAACTGAAGATTTACGCACCTCAAAATAATCAGACTATTTTGGGCGATAAAGTCACTTTGTCTTTTATTGTGGGTAAGGCTAATTTCAACGACATTCATTTACATCTCTGGCTGGATAATCCGGTGCAAGCTGCTTCAACCGCCTCTGAGATTACGACCCATTTTGATCAGGTACTCACAGAAATAAGAGAAGGGTCTCATGTTCTGTCATTGGAAGTCGTCCAGGCTGACCACGCTTCCTTTATTCTGCCAATCAAAGAATCAGTCCTTTTTAAAACTGTTTTTCCCCCGGGTGAAAATCTCTCCCCGTTCTCTCCTTCGACATCTCTCAACTTGACAAATCCCACAATTGATTATCGAATTATTATCTTGTTACTGGCGGTAGTTTTAATCAGTCTCGGAATATTTCTTAGAAAGATCTTCTAAAAACTTGACAATCTGCCTCTCTGGGTATATTATAGGCCGATATTTCACTAAAAGTGGAGACTTAATATATGCTATCAAGTAGATTGATTTTAATATTTCTCGGCATTATTTTTTTGATTATTGTCATCCTTTCCAGCAGTCGAATTGCCGGAAGCCTCAGACAACGCTTTGGCAGTTTTATTCCTACTATAAGACAATCTGCCGAAACTACACCCACACCAACTCCTTTTGAGGAAACGGGAACACCGACACCGACTTTCTACTTCAAGATAACCGGCACACCGGCAAATCAAATTCCCGCCACAGGCCCGGCCGATCTACTCTGGCTTACTTTGGGGGGATGCTTAATCGCAGGTTTAAGTTTGAGAAAGTTTACTACTTCTTCAAAGTAGGAGTTATACTCGCGGCTGTTTCTAATAAATTTATATTTTCCGAAACTAAAGAAAGGTCAGTGTTTTTTAAATCGTCTTCGATGTCCCCTATTTCGTCTGTGGGTTTCAGTTGTAAAAGCTTCAAAACCGCGCTTTCACTACTAAGAGGAGTTGGCGTAGGTGTAAGAGTCGGAACCAGAGTTATATTACCTGTAGTTTCTGTTGGAATTATATTTGGGATCACTTTACCTGTCTCTTTATTAGGTTGTTGCACAAAAGACATTATTAAAAGACCAGTCACAACAAAGAAAATAATGAGCGTTACCCCAAAGATCAAATAAAACCACTTCGGTACATTGCCTGCCTGATCAGATACCGCCACCGTCGGACTGTTATTTTCAGGTGGCAACGGGGAATTATCAAAAGAGGTTGATGCTGTAATAACAGGTGGAACTGGCACAGCCGAAGGAACAGGTTGAACAGGAAAATCGGCCACCGGTTGAGGTGTCTGGGGATCAGTTACCGCAGGAGTAACTCCTTCAGAGCTATTATCGACTGGCTGATTATTATTTAAGCTAGTATCATCTATCATAATTTTATTTTGGTAGGTGTTAATCTACCAGTTGGAATTGCCGGCATCGTCGCCACTTGTTTTAATTCTAAAACTAAACTTCTTTGGTCATCAATGATTTTTTCCATTTCCGCAAAAGTTTGCTGTATCTGGGTTTTAAATTTCTGAACCTGGATTTTCGTATTTGATTTCTCCATCTCAACTTTTACCGAATCTATTTTTTTAATAATCTGGGAATTTTTTTTATCCAGCTCAACAGTCTTAACTCCAGTTAGGTTTAACTTTTGAAGCCGGCTGGAAATTTTTCCGGAAATTTTTTCGATTCTGGTAATGGCGGCGTCCATGACTTTAATTATCATCTCGATATTAACTCCTGTATTTGTCATTTTTACAATCGTAGGTGAAATCATTTCTGCAGTTACCGAAGCACTTTTTTTGAAAAGTTGCAACTCTCCTTTGTTGGCTTTAGGACTTGGAACAGACGAAGGCAGTTCATTATTTTGTGCCTGTAAAGGAAAGGGTAAAAAAACGAAGAACAGTAAAACGATAATAAGAAGGGTTAATTTTTTCATGGGCAGATATATCTTATTTTTACCGGAAAATTAGACGCAAGTCAAGAGATCTAATTTTGTCCTTGTCAGGTGTATTTCTCTCTCCTATAATTAAGATATGCTGCCAAAATACGTACTTAAGATAATTTCTTCCTTTAGAGAATTCCCGCATATTATCCGCAATATTGCCGCACCGATATTCCTAATCACCTTAGTTATCCTCAATCTCATGAGTTCAACCTTTATAAAGATGGATCGTGGTCAAAAATTACGGAGTAACATTATTAAAAAACCATTTAACAGTAAGGCTCATGAGCAACTCGCTCAGTATTACTTAGAACTCAATACGACAGAAGCAGGAAAAGAATATCGTCTGGCAGAAGAATACTACTCCCCTTCTCCGCAAAATAAAAATAATACTTTAGGGGATGTTTCTTCTCCCTGGACTACCTGGCAAAACATTCTCACGTCTCAAGAAAAGTTAAGCGCTGAAATTGAATACTGGGATTCTCTCAAAGAGACTCTCCCCGACTATAATTATGCCTTTCTAAAACTGGCCACTCTCTATTTTCAAAGCGGGCAATTAGATTTATCAAGGAAATATTTAAACCATCTGCTTGAAAATGACCCCACTAATAGTCTCGCCATCGGCCTAAAAGGGGAACTGTAATAAGAAGCTGGAGATACGGCTCTATGTTTTTTTCTCGGGTGTTGTATTTTCAGAAGTAGTTTTAGAAGGAGTCGCGGTGGTTTCTTTGGCCGATTGATCGGTAGGTACAGCCCCTTCCTCTGGAACTGGAGCGGCTGCTACGACAGCTGCAGCCTTGGCTTCGGCTTCTTCTTTAGCCATTTTTTCTGCTTCTTTGGAAACCAGTGGAGCCAGTTTAACTACGTCAAGATCTTTATCTGTTAAAATCTTTACCCCGGAGTTCACCTTTAACTCAAGAACTTTAATTACTTGGTCAACGGCAGTGAGGTTCGAAATATCAACCTCTATCTTTTCAGGTAGATCGGCAGGTAAGGCCGAAACCTCAACTTCGGTCAAAATACTCAAAAGGACACCGATTTTATCCTTGACGGCTCGTGACTCCCCTATTAAAACTAGAGGGATTCTTGAAGTCACCTTCTCCTTAAGATCTACCTGGAAAAAATCAACGTGCAGCGGTAATCCTGTAACCGGATGGTACTGAATATTATGAATCAGAGCCGGAATTTTTTGGTCATTTAGAGTAAGCTCCAATAAGCCTGCCTCTCCTGATTTAGAAACAATTGTGGTAAAATCTTTCGTGGCTACCTGTACGGCATTAGAGACTACTTTCTTCCCGTAAATATTAGCCGGTAATTGTCCCTGCCGGCGTAAAGATTTAACTTTTCTTCCCAAGACTGTTCTTGACGTTACCAAAAGTTTGGATTTTTGCATAAGATAACCATGTATTTTAAAGACAATCGTTCCTAAAGTCAACCCCGCTCAGCGGGGTCAACCGACAATTCCTGTATACTTGTTTATAATAGGAATATGCAGAAACTGTTAAAACTTTTCCTTCGATTTTTATTGATAATTCTCCTAATAATTATTTTTGCCTTTTTTTATCTTTTTCAAAAAGGTTCTCAAAATATATCTTTGCTCAGTCCCCTAGCCAGAAACTCCCCCCAAGTATTATCTGCCGGTCTTAAATCTGAACCAGAGTATAACGCCCCGGAAAAACCCGTCCATATTTTACTACTCGGTCTTGACGGCCGTCGTGGAGACAAAAATCCTAGATGCGATGCGATTCATTTATTAACCCTTGAACCTGATCATCAGATGCTAATTACGACCATCCCCCGCGGTACCGCGGTTAAAATTCCAGGCCCTACCCCAGGAAATGCCATTCTGGGCAACTCTTGCCATACTGTCAGTATTGAATTTGCCGTTTCTCAAATTGCCAAAATTACCGGAACTCAACCGGACTATATTGTCAAAGTCGGTTTCTCTCAAGCTCTTGGTATTTTTAGAATTCTTAATTTACCAAGCATCGATACCTTGCAATTTTTACGTAACAGGAATTTTGCCATTGGCGATTATCAAAGAAGCCATAATCAAGCTGTCTTTATAAAAGACATGATCAGTAAATATTTACCAACGGTAAATTCTTTCCCCCCACCTTTTAAATTTCTCCTTTACCGGCTGGTTGAAACCAACCTGGAGTTTGATCAGGCAGAAAGGCTGCTTGAAAGGCTGGCCAAAAGCCAGTTTGACAAAAATCCGGGGCAGATCATATTAGTAACCAAACCCTCACCGCCGATCAGACTGGCAGACATTCACTTTCCAGACACGAACAAACAACCCGGCAACTCAAACCTAAAAGATGAAGAGTATTTGAAGTTCCAAAACGAGATAAAGTCATATCTCATTAACCGCCTAAAGCAAGCGGAAAAACTGATTACCAATAATAAACTTTTTGAAGCGAGTCAACTTCTGCAAACCCCTTTTACCCAGAAATTATGGCTGCAGGTTGAAGATGAGAAGACTCGAGATGATCTCCATTATAATTTTTTAAGATTGATCGTCTTTTCAACTAGCGACAAAACCAGTCTGCGCCCCCAGATTCTTGATTATATTACGGAAATGGAAGCAACCGAAAGAGGAGAGTATAAAAAAATGGCTGAAAAACTTCTAGAAACGATTAAGGAGTAGATTTTTTCTGTAAGGCAAATACCCGGTCAAAGGAAGAGTCGGTAGTGTAATCTATCTTTCCTTCTTCATAGGAGTTAGTGGTGAAATTTAGGGGAATAAATATATATTGAGAAGGGAAAACATATGATAAAACTAAGGGCGCAATTTTATCCCCGCCTTGCTTCTGGTAAAAGAATTGGATGGATTTGGTCTGAGAAGAGATGGCCTGAGAAAGAGAATAGATCGCTTTAATTACGGCCTTGTTCTGAGGGGCTAATTTTATCAAATACCCATAAGAACTTTTATCTTCAGCGTAGTCTTCACGATCAACCTCTTTGAGAGAAACTGGCACGTTGTTCAAAGAAAAATTGATCAGCTTACTGTTAAGAGGAGTAAAAATTCTCAGGTAGTTAGTATAGGTAACCGCGGGGGAAAAGGCAGGGTTGTTGCTGTTTTCATAAAGAACGGTGACCGTGGTTTCCAGATCGCCCTCAGTGGTCACTTTTTTCCCGATTATCACCTGTTTTGAGATAAAATAGTTAGCCTTGTTCACGCCTAAGTTAGCATCGACAATCGCCAGATAATCAGGCAGACAATCCTCCTGTTTCTCCTCACTCGTACAGCGGACGGTAACCATTCTCCCACCCCAACCGTTTTTTTCCACTAATTGTTGTAACTGATTATCTACTCCCCATAAAAGAATATTTTTTTCGTCCAGGGCGTTCTTGACCGCTATCATCAACTCCATCCAAGATAAGTTCTTATCTGAAATCAGTTTCAGCTGCATGGCACTACTTACCGCGGTCAAAAAATCTTTTTTTTGGGCCGATCCCGGGAAAAAATCTTTTTGGATATAAACTTCTGATTTAGAAAAGAAATTATCAGCACTCACCACTTCATTGTTAAAATCCGGCAGGTCTAAGGGTCCGGTAACTTTAAGCAGGTTTTGTAAAAAAAAGGCGTTGACCGCAATCACCCCATCCACGCTTTTACCGAGCTCTTTTTGGAGAAACCAGGCTGCCTGTACGGCTGACTTGGCAAAATCAGGATCGAAGTTACTGTCACGTAAAAACCAGTTAGGCTGGTTAAGGATTTTTCTGATCGGGTAAGGTGGATCTACGTGTCCTTTCAGCTGGCCATCGGCATCATAGACGTCTAAAATTTTAAACTCGATAATTTTACCGGAATTTATGGTCAGTAAAGCAAAAGAGCCAATGAATCCTCCCGTTGGCCGCAGTTCCATGTTGTTTTGAAAAAGAAGGAGATAAGTTTTGGCTGTTTGAGGCGCAAATATTTTTTGGGCTAAGGGCAAGACTTGATTGACAACTGTTAAACGGCTCTCAAAGCTAGAAAGAAGCTGCAAGTATTTTTCTTTGGGGAAAAATGGAAGGGCCGTCTTTTCCAGGCCATTTTTAGCCTCTGAGACCGATCTTCTAAACTGCTCAAACTGATTTTGGGTTTGGCTAAAAAAATCTTCTTCAAAGTTACTAAATTCCAGTTTTTGTAAAACCGTGATCGTTTCATCAGATGTTTGAAGCAAGTTATTGGACAGGGATAAAACTAAAGCGGTATCTTTCATCAGAGGATTCTCACGTAAAGGAAATAAAATAAAGTCGACCGCGTCAAACAGACGACCAAAAAGATGAAACTGACTTCTTATCCGGACCAGATCACTTCTAACCTGATTCCAGTTTGACTGTCTCAAAGAGGCTTGCAAATCAGAAGCCGTCTCTCTTATGGAAGAGTAAAAATAATAGCTGACCCCGCCAAAGACGAGAATGGTCAAAAATAAAATTATCATGCTGGTCAAAATTATCTTAGGCAAGAGGGGAGTACCCTGTTTTAGAGCCGCTACTTTGGGAGGTGAACTAATTTTTTTAAACTCTGATTTTATTCTTGGAGACGGGGAAGTAGAGGCTTGTCCTGATCCGCCAGCTGGCGGACGAAGGAAACTTTTTTTAGGAATAGCCGCTTTCTTTTTCAGATCATATGTCAGCGTTGACTGACTGGAAAACATGACTTTAAGAATTTTTTCGACCAGTTCGGTGGTATTCCAAAGATTTACGTCTCCTGTTCGCAGTATTCTCAATCGCGTATTTACCGGAGTGACCGATATGGCTTGGTTACTGGTTTCAATAAGGAGCATTTTACCCTGGGGTTTTAAAAAGGTTTTAAAAACTTTCGCCCACTCGTTTAAGTTTTCCCACTGGAAAATATAGTCATACTGATCTAATTCTGATTTTGTTTGAGGATAGTTTTCGGCTAACGTGGTCAAACAACCCTGATGACTTAGTCTATCTACAAGATTTAAAGCTAAACTTCCGCTCCCAATAATGAGAACTTTAGGTAAATCTACCTCTTCAACAATTTCAACTAATTTTCTTTTGGGCATGGTTTAACTATCCAGTGCTTGGTTTACCAATAAATCTGCTTGAGAATTTTGGCTTCGAGGAATTACGTTATAGTAAATATTAACTTTAATCTCCTGTTCTAAGATCCTTACTTTCAAAAGTAACTCCCGCAATTTAGAATCTTTGACTTTGAACTTTCCGTTTAATTGATTTACGACTAATGTTGAGTCTGAATAAAAATGACAACTGATCCGCCAGCTGGCGGATGACAACTGACTACTTTTTTTCAACCATTCCAGTGCTTCTATTACCGCTGTGTACTCGGCCACATTATTGGTGGTTTGACCAATCTTTCGGCTGATTTTATTTAAAATCTTGCCCTCTTCGGTTTTTATTACCACCCCAATTCCAGCCGGACCAGGATTGTTTCTAGCCCCACCATCGGTAAAAATAATAAGCTTGTGCATACTAAATCATCCTCGTAATTGAAATTTATCGACAAAAACATCCGAAAATCTGATTAGAGCAGTAATAAATCCCATTCATGTTGTACCGAACATAACATTGGGACATCTACAATTATTCTAACATAAGAACTAGGGGAGGGGGTTAAGAAAGAGAAACCTTATAGTTTTTCAAGTCAAGAAATAAACTATAACCATCAAGAAACTCAACTCCTAAAAGGGCATCTTTGCCTTGGGAAAATATTGCTGAAACAATTTTGGTTTTATCAGCATAACGTATCGATAATTTATACACATCCAACTCAACTAAACTTCCATCCGCCAGCTCAAAAGACTGTCGCCATTTGGCTCGTTCATTGATTAAAGAAAGATACTTAACAGGCAATGCAATACCGGAAGAGAAACCTGTATCAATCAAACAATCAACCGTAGACCAAGTATTATTGAATTTAACATGCACTTTGGCATGAGGATGATGAGAGGCAGATAAATAAATCATTTAAGAAGTCCTGACATCCGTCCTAATTGTGCGATAAAAAACTGTTTACGAGGATATTTTTTTTCAGATTTATGCATCACCTCAACCGCAGATTTACCTACAAAATAATCACCCGTTTCAGGCTCAATGCATATATAACTTTCAGCAGGGTATTTTTTCATTAGTTTCCCTTTTAAATGAAAGTAGATTTCTTTTGACTTCTCGGTAGAATTCTGATTATTTAATTTATTCATGATAAATAAATTATCCCACAGCAATCTCGCAATGTCTACTTGCATAAGAAATGGGGTTCTAGGATTTTGGAGGTAGGGGAGTAGAAACGGTTTTATCCTGGGGAAGGGAATGGGTTTTGAATTTTTCAGGCTGATTCAATTTTATAGGGTAGGGGAACTGAGGGAGATAATTTTCTCAATTGCCTCTTTCACAACTTTAGCTTTTTCAAAGGCATCCAGTATTTCTTCTTTAGTGTAATCAGGAATATCCGGAGGATACCTTGTCTCGATATAGAAACCAGTCAAAATTTCACATGCGTCTCGAATCTTTTCAAGAGACAGATCTACCTTTATACACTCATCCAGCAATTTGGGTAACTCGTGCATTCTCGGCGGTTCAACTTGATTAAGTATAAGAAACCCCTTCAGAAATTTTTCTGCTATTTGTTGGGAAAGAAAAGCCACTTGAGGAAAAACCATTTCCTCTTTTAAACCTACTTGCGCATATTGATAATCGCTTATTGCGGAATCAAACCATTCTTTAGCAAGAATCTGATTATTCTTGTCCATAAATAACTTTCCCTTCAGTAAGAATTCTTTTGATAAAGTAATCTCCCAAAAACAATCTTTTTTCCAATTCAGAAGGTGTATAGACAATAACATCAAGGGGATAATTCCTTTCAACACCTCGAAGGGCTTCAAAAACCTCTTTAATTCTAAATGGCCTTTTTTTCTCGCTTTCTTTAACGATCAAAAAATCAATATCGCTATCGTTGTCTTTCTCATTCCGGGCAACAGAACCAAACAGAATTATCTTCTGAGGTCTGCAATAGTTAACGATTTTTGCTGCTAATAATTTTGCTTCTTCCTGAATATCCCGCATATATGTTTATTGTAGTAGAACTGAATCCGAAAAACAAATTGCAAAACCACCCTAAAGATGGAGGATTTTGGGGGCGGGGGAGTGGAAACTGTTTTGTCCTGAGGAAGGGAATGGGTTTGGGATTCCTGAGTTTCGGCTGCCTGGAGTTTTTGGGAGCCAGATAAAATTACCAAATTGTTTCAACTTCTCTAACTGAGGATATTTCTGGATCTCTAGAAATAATTACTGCCTTATGTATTATGGCAGTAGCAACTAAAATCCTGTCATGCAACTCAAGAATTTCTCCTACGTTTTTCATTACCTCTAAAACATCCAGCCCTATCGGATAGATAATCAGATTTGGAAATTCGGAAATCTGATGATTAAATTCTTCCCAGGTGAATTTAAGTTTTTTCTTCTCTACCAATACGAGTACCTCCAGCAAGACCATCACCGATACTATCAATCGTCTTTTATCTTTAATCGCCTCTTCAATAATATGTTTTGCCTTTTTACTAAGCTTTTTATCTGCCGTGAGATACCAGATTAAAGCATGGGTGTCTATTACTACTTCCATTCATTCTCCCATGTAGAGGATATTATCTTGCGTATTTTATTAAATTCGGTGAAAGAAAGATTGACTTTTGGCAGACTGCCGTATAGTGATTTTATGACTTTCTTTTTTCTAGCCATACTTACAACGGTCTTTTTTAAAAGACTTAAATTCTTTTCTAAATATTCTATTTGTCCGTAAAGATAAGGAAGGCTTGTTTGCATATAAGACTATTGTATCATGGCTTTAAGTATTACAAAATCACCCAAATTGTACAATCTATGAGGGAAGGGGGTTGCCCCGATTAAATCGGGGTTAAGGTTTTGGAGTTAGGGAAGTGGAAACTGTTTTGTCCTGAGGAAGGGAATGGGTTTTGAATTTTTCCAGTTGTGTCCTGACTTCCTCGATAGATCCTTCGGTTTCGGCGACTTGGAGTTTTTGGGCATAGTCGTGAATGCAACGGGCTTCAATTTCGGTGACGTCATTTAAATTATATTTTTTTTGACCTGTCTGCACCTCGTCTAAGTACTCATCAATCATAAATTGCAACTGTGTATAATATTTAAACGATAACAGTTTCCAGCAAACCTCAGAAATATGAATTTTTTGATCCTCGTTTAAAGAATCAATTTTAGACAACATCTTTTCCCGATCGATATCGGAAAATGGTGAAACATGGATAAGTGTTTTTAAATTTATAGCCATATTAATTTTAGAATTAAGGATAACTCTGCGTTGCTCTCAATGCTTCCCGACCAACATTATTTAAAATATCATTTAAATCTGCTTCAATTGTTGCAATGTCTCCTGCGTCTAAATCAGTAGCTGGCTTATTTTTAGCTTTCCATCTGTCACGATATTTATCTATAAAAACACCAATCGGTTCTCTATTGACTGCAACGCTAGCTGGTCCGCCTGCTGTTGGCGGAATTTCTCCAGTCACACTTAACTCACCATCTGCTTCTCTAATTATCATATACCTTCCGCCAAAAGAAGCCAGATCGACGCCGGCAAAATACTTAAGTGCCTGTTTTTGTTGCTCCAAAGGTATATCTCCCACAATGATGCTTTTACCCACCGCGGCTAAATAATTAGCGCTTAATGCGTTATCTACTTCATACCATCTCGCGCTTAAAGTAGCATCGACTTCTGCAAAACTTCTGACACTGTCACCTTTTGGATTTGCAGTTAAAGCAAACGGTCTTCCGTCTAAGATACGAGAGTCTGCCGGCAATAAATTACCTCCTGCTGCATCGGCTTGATATAAACGATCTATCAAAGATTGCGGTAATAAAGCAGTAGTTGCCCTTACTCTATCTGGGATATTTAGCTGTAAGTAATTCCACAGAGCCTGATCCATGACCACTTGCCAATGAAAGACCACTTCTCCTGCTGCAGCTGGACTGTCTGGTTTTTTAATCTCTACCGAGGTCACGTGCTTGATACCTTGTGCGTCTGTCGTTCGATAATTAACCTGACCATGATGTTTTAACAATTTTGGACCTTTATACTCGACCGGGTCAAAATCAGTGTGTACTGCTTTTTCGACGAGGTAACCGCTATTTGGTTGGGTCAGTTCATAACTGGGTCTAAACGGATCTTTGGTCAGGGCTTTATCAGCTAATTTATCTACTAGTTTCATAACCAGATCTCTGGTTTTGTGTCTGTTAACTCTCATATAGGGTAGAATCCTGTCGTAGGCAGATTCAAGCAGCAGTTCATCTTCTATTCTCATCTGGTGAATTTGATCATCTAACGCTTTTATACCTTCTTCCCAAGTTTTAACTTTTACTGGATCTTTCCTATCTTCAGGTCCTTTTCTTCTTAAGGTTGCTATCTCTCTTTCTATCCCGCGAATTTTTCCTACGCTCCTTATCGTGTAGTCTGATAAACTTACAGGATGAGGGTCTGTAGTCCCAAATCTGGCGTCTAAAATTGTTGTATCTGGGAGTTCAATACCCAACTGATCAATGTTTAAACCATATAATTTTACCGCTTCCATAACTATCTCGGCCCGGGTTAACGTATCTTGTCTCATACCCGGATCATCAATCATCTGTTCGGGAGTGGCGGTAGAGTTAAAGATAAGATTTAAAAGATAGTCATAGCTGGTTTGCGGATCAGTCAAAGCTTGCCTGATAGATTCTTCGGTGATTTGGCTGAGAATTTGGTTAAGCTGTTCTGCGGAATAAATCTGACCAATCCTTCTAAGTATTTTTGCTTTTCTTTTATCCGCCTCATCCGGTTTAACCTTTCTTTCTTCAAGCATTTCTCTCAGTCTTGTTTCTTCGGCTTCTGCTTTTCTCAAGGCTGCATCTTTTTCAGATCTGGTTTTGGTTCTTGTTGCAACGTCAGATATCCTACCGCCAAAATAACCGTCGATTAACGCCATTCTTTCTTTCTCTAAAGATTCCCTAAATTTGACCGCTTCATCGAATTTTAATTTTGCTTGAGCTAATTCATCGGCATATTTAGGCAGTATTTCATCAGTTAATCTTGCTCTTCTCTTCTGATTTGCTTCCAGTGTATCTTTATTGGTAGCTATCGCTTTCTGATGAGCAGCCAAAGCATCTGAAACCGCTTTACCCTTTAATCCTGTACCTACGGTTGAAGTTTTTAGCTCAAGGTCTCTGGCTTGTTTAATATAATACGCTATTGAACCCGCTGTTGCTTCATCTTTGTCTAGTTTTACAAGTTCGCTATTTGCTCTTGCCCACTCATTATCGGAGACGCTTGGATCATACCGTTGTTGTTTAGCTTGATAAGCAAGATCAGCTTTTTCTACAGCTTGAGTAGCTACCCAGATGCTTTTAATAGGATCAGTTTCAGAAGAAGGAGCTACTTTACCATCTAACTCTTCTATTCTGTCATAAGCAGTTTTTGTATCAGCAGCTGTTTTTGCCGCTACTTCTTTAGCTTGTGTTGCTGCTTCTACATCTTCACGGGAAATATTTTGCAGCTTTTCCAATCCTGTCTCAACACGCACGGCTATAGCTTCAATTTGTCCTGACTTGGTCAACCTTTCTTTCTTTGTGGCGTCAAGCTCTGCTTCTTCTACTTCTAACGTTAACTCATGACAGACTGTAGCTCCAAAATCATCCACTGCTTTAAGCTGTACGGCAAGTCTTTCATCGCTTCTTAAATCCCCTA
>Ga0155721_113_pt3 | contig 15453 bp, 10 predicted proteins | sample RifCSPlowO2_01_FD_107377 | JGI IMG/M metagenome (GOLD analysis project Ga0155721, IMG submission 107377) | Candidatus Gottesmanbacteria bacterium RIFCSPLOWO2_01_FULL_39_12b
ACAGATATTAACGGTACAAAGCGGGAATGCGCCGCTGCTTACCCTGATAAAGATTACCCGGGTTACATAAAAGTCGAGTACCAGACAAAATTTCGCAACTATACTGAATGGTATCCCATCGAAGAATTTAAAAGCCGGAATCCAGATCTGCTGTATTTAGTCGAAGGCGTACGCGAAGAAGCAAAAGATGTAACAGGAGTCGCATCCAGAAGCACCGATACCACACTCACTGACGGCAAACAAAAATGGGAAAAAAATATTTACGCCGGTTTCCCTCTCTGGATTTCCCGGGGAAAAGGCGAAGGACAGGTCAGAACCATTCTCTCAAACACCAAAAACACAATTGTTATTGATAAACGGTGGGAGGTGAAACCGAATAGATTTTCCCAATATGTTATTTCACGCAATATAAAAGAGGATGTTAAACCTGCCGGTAACATTCTCACCGAAGAAGAAATTCACAAGCTTGAGTTGAAAGCAAAAAAAATGGACAGGGATAGAAAAAAGACATGAAAAAAGAATATTTTTCAGTTTTTATAGTAGGTTTATTTATTCTTTCTTACGTGCTGGACGCCGTAACTATTCCTCTTTCCCTTAAACTTGCCACACCCTATCATTACTTCAACCCAAAAACCCTAATTCTTTATTCATTTACGACAACATCCATTGTCGTCAAAGCAATAGCGTTGTTTACCAGTATCGTTATGGCAATCTCTTTTATAAAAAGCCATCTGGCCAAAGGAGGAACTTTATTTCTCATTTCCGGCTTGCTCCAGCTATATGCCTTGCAGGATGTTGCCACAAGCGCGCAGGTTTTACCGCTCGAATGGTCGCTTTCACTTACCTTAACGGGTGCGGCGCTCACTGTTCCGGCAATTCTCTACCTTATCGCGGGAGGTATAAAAACTATACATCAGAGGTTAAATCCAGATGATAATGATACACAAGAGGATACGGAAGAAAGTATAGAATTATAAAATTAATGAATAAATCTGTCCTCCATAATCGTTTCTTATATACCGCTTCCATAATTTTCTTAGTGTTTTTAGCTGCCACTTTATTTGCCTATAAAATCACCTCTGATGTAGCACAACAAGAATCCAGGAACAGATTTTATCAAGACTCATTAAAAATCCAAAATTGGGTTCAGGTAAAGCTTAATTTATATATTTTGGGGGCAGAGGGTTTAAGCGGACTCATGGAAGGAAGTGACGATGTCAGACGTGACGAATGGTCAACTTATATCAAGAAGGTGAAATTGATAAAAGATTATCCCGGAATATCTTCTATCAATTATGTCGAAAAGGTGGAAAATAATAATAAAAAGGCTTTTGTAGAAAGTGTCAGGAAAGATACTAGTCTAAATCCAAAAGGTTATCCGGATTTTAATATATACCCCGAAACAGACAAGGCAGAATATTTTGTTGTTAAATACATTGAGCCTTTTGAAGACAGGGAAAAAGCGCTTGGTTTTGACTTGGGCTCAGAGGATAAACGACTGCAAGCTTTGGAAAGAGCCCGCAATAGCGGGAAAGCAAGTTCAACAGGAAAAATAATATTAGCTACCACTAATGCGCCGGGATTTGGTCTTTTAATCCCTGTCTATAACTCAAAAATAAATGCCAATAGCACAACAGAGGAACGAATGGTTAATATTAAAGGTTTTGTTTATGCAATTTTTAGGGGGGATGAGGTATTTAAGGCAGTTTATGGAAAAACTGACTTTTTCCCTAACGTTGATTTTGAAATATATGACAGCGAAAACTTATCAGAAGATAATCTATTGTATGACCGCAACCCAATCCATAAAATTCTTGAATCCATGGGAAAACCCGGACTACATACCAAAGAAACTCTAGTCATAGACAGCCAGAATTGGATTATTCTAATTTCAGCCACAAAGGGATTTAGCTTAACTAAATCCCAGGAGTTTTTACCAATTACTGTGTTAGTAAGCGGGTTGATATTTAGCTTTCTATTCTTAGGATTATTCCTCCGTAGTTTCAAACAGCATTTGGCAATCCATTAACCCTCTTGTAGCCTGACACCTGGAAGGTGAAAACATATTGACACCCCCGTTCGTTAAGGCTCAAACAGCTTCTCTTAACCCATTAAGGGCCATTTTATGCTCTTTGAATTTATAGTAATATTTAATATGGTCGGAAGGTGTAGTCTCATCAGGCTCTTGTCCTCTCCGATCACCTTCCAGGTGTCAGACCATGCTGGTTTGAGCCAGATTGATGGCGTTGAAATAACTCTTCAAAAAGTTGTAAATTAAGAGGACTATGGTATCAAAATCATATTAAAATGCATATTGACAAACTACAATTTGGTAGTAAAATGATAAAATATGGCTATATTGAAACGGATAATTGAAGATAATATAGATAAATACCTCAACAGCGGGGAGATAAAAACATTGTTTGTATGGGGACCAAGACGTTCCGGGAAAACCACGATCATAGATAAGTTAGCTAAAAAACTTGGGGTAACAAAATATAACTTTGATCTGCAGTCAGACAGAGAAAAATTTGCACCCCGCAGGGACGTGCTTGAAGGGATTGTTAAAGAGAACAAAGTGGTCTTAATTGATGAGGTACAAAATTATCCCGAGTCAACGGTGATGCTTAAATTGCTTCATGACGAGTTTAAAAAAAAGGTAATTGCCACCGGAAGCTCGGAACTTCGTCAAAAATCCTCTAAAGAATTTGATACCATGGCCGGTAGATTTAACGAGATCTATTGCCTGCCACTTTCAATATTTGAAATTCTAGGAAACGCGCAACCTAAAGCTTATGACGAAAAAGAATTTAAGAAACAACTGGCAAAAAAGTTGCAAATTTTTGGCGCATATCCAGAGGTGTATACGAAAGATGACTTAGTCGAGAAAGATCGAATCGACCTATTGCAGGCCGTGCTGGATACCTATGTCCTCAAAGATGTGGTTGATATCTATGAGTTAAAAAGTCAAAAACTGGCAAAGGATATCTTGACTAAAATTGCGCTACAGTTGGGTTCAGAGGTTTCAATACGTGAAATAGCGGATTCTTTAGGAGCATATCCCTCAACCGTCTCAAACTATATTGAGATTTTTATCAAAAACTATATCTTAATCTCACTTCCGTCATTTAAGACAAATATCAGAAAGGCAGTATCTGAAAACCGTAAGCTGTACTTTTATGATTTGGGTATCCGCAACATCTTAATACAGGATTTCCGGGATTTGGAGCTTCGTCAAGATAAAGGAGGGGTGTTTGAGAATTTTATTATCTCTGAGCTTGAAAAGTTGCGCAAAGTCAAAAACGCTAAAGTGAACATGTATTTTTACCGTGAATATGGGGGGAAAGAGGTGGATATTATCATTGAAGATTATAAGAAAAAGTACACAGCTGTTGAAATTAAGACAACAAAAGGGAGCGCAAAGGATATCTTCCCTATTTCGAATACCTCTCTGGTTATTACTACCGAAAATTATTTTGAGAAAATAACTACTATTTTAGAAGATAAATGAATAAGCACTTTTGGAGATTGAAATTTCCCTCCAAAAAGTCGTAAAGTAGATACAGAGTATTGACTAATCGGTACTTGACATACATAAAAGTCTATACTATCATGTAGTTAATATGTTTACCCGACACTTGGATCAGACACTTCGGGATCATTTCGAAAAATATAAAGAGATTTTAGTTTTACTTGGTGCCCGTCAGGTAGGCAAAACTACTATTATTAAGCGTATTTTCCCAGAGGCAACATATTTAATAGTCGATAACGAGCCCATAAAGAATACCCTTGAACGGTACGATCCCGCAGTGTACAGGCAATTGTTAAACGCAGACAGCAAATGGATAGTAATAGATGAAATTCAAAGATTAAGCGATCCAGGAAGAGCGGCTAAAATATTTTTCGATCAACTGCCACAATTCAAACTAATTATTACCGGATCGTCGGCTTTTAATATTAAAAATAAAGCCTCGGAAAGCCTTGCGGGAAGAAAGATTGATTATCACCTGTATCCACTAACACTTAGTGAATATCTGGTGCAAAACGGACTTGAGAAAACCTTGTCTCTTTTGCCTATTGAAAAACTCTCTAGAGGTGAAAAAGTGGCAGAAGTTATCCGACCATATGACCATAAGGAAATATTAGATAATATCTTGGTGTATGGTTTGTATCCGGCGATGCAAGCGCATCCAAGGGATTCTCTATATCTAACAAATTTAATTGACAGCGTGGTGTTTAAAGATTTAGTTGAGCTATCGCTTTTGGAAAATAAGTCAGCCGCACTTTCACTACTAAAATTATTAGCATATCAAATTGGATCTTTAGTAAATTATGCAGAACTGGCATCCAAATTGGGCATTGGAGCAAGAACAGTAAAAAGATATATAGAACTTTTTGAACAAAGTTTTATCATCTTTATTATTAAGCCATATTCATCGAGAAAAAGGGATGAAATATCTAAAATGCCCAAGGTATATTTTTATGATTTAGGCCTGAGGAACGCATTGATAAATAACTTTGAACCGATACGAGGCAGGGGTGATGCCGGCCAGATGTTTGAAAATTTTATTGTGTCCGAACTATTAAAATACAACTATTATGGAAATTTTGGGTATAACTTTAACTATTGGCGAACCAAGAGTGGCTCGGAAATAGATTTGGTGTTAAACAAACCAGGCCACAGAACAATAGCTCTTGAGATAAAAAGTAAGTCAGCGCGGGTTAATCAAGCTTTCGTTTCCCGTTACCCTGACTCCAAAATGATAGTTATTTCCAGAAACAATTATTGGGCTTGAGCTAAATTGATATGATTGAAATTTTGGGATGAACAAGTTTTCCTAAAAATGGTAATATTTTAATATGGCTCTTTATTTTTGAAGGTGTCTGCGTAGTTCACCTTCCAGGTGTAGCCTCACTAAGAGCCGCTTCTGCTATTGGGGTCCAAAGAGAATTACAGTAACAAAATAATTAGTAGTAAAGATGGAAAGAATACATTAAAATGGACAGCAGGTAGCATAAAATATTATACATGAAACTGACTTTCCCTAATGAGATGAAACCTTTTGTTGAAGAGATATTGCAAGGAGAGTACAACATTGGTTTAAATATGCCAAAACCATTGATTTTTGATATCGGGGCTAACGTTGGCAGTTTTGCCCTTTGGGCCTATCACCGTTGGCCTGGATGTAAAATTTACTGTTATGAACCATCCCCTAGTATGTTTGAATATCTAAAGTTCAATCTTGCCGAATTTAAGAATATTAAACTGTATAATGTTGCTGTAGGTAACCCCAAGTATAAAAAATTATATAAAGGAAAATATAACCCCGGAGAAGCTAGTTTTTTCCAGCTGGGAGGCCAATCCGAAGAATACGAAATTGTTAAAATTATCTCTCCTAACAAACTTCCTAAGAAGTGCGACATCCTCAAGATCGACACCGAAGGTTGCGAGGTGGAGATTTTGGTGGGATTAAAACCCAGAGAGTATAAAGCTGTACTTTTGGAATATCACAGAGAAGAAGACCGCAGAAAAATAGATAGTATACTATCTGATTACGTTTTGGTAAGCAGCAAGGCGGTTTGGGCTAACCGCGGATTGGTCAAATATCTGCATAAAAATGCTTTCAGGGGTTGAACCCTTAAATATATGGTTATTCAACCTTTCTCCAGCAGGTTTGAAACTCCCAGAGTACAACTTAGTAATGAAGCATTTACCAATACCGGTATCAATCTTTTCTTTTCTGAAAAAGTCCCTTTTGCCGACAGAACCGGATTAAGATTTGCCAAAAATATCGTAAATCTTTTTGAGGAACGCATCGGAAAACTAAAAAAGAAGAAGGGCAAAATACATATTTACGAACTTGGTGCAGGAACCGGCATCCTGGCTTTAAGAATCCTGGACTATCTAAAATCTCGCAATTTATCTTTGTATCAACAGATTGTTTTACATATATCCGATATTTCCCGTCCAACCATTGCAGAGTTAGCAAAAATAGGCAAATTCAAAGCCCACTCATCCCGAATCGTTTTCGAAATCATCAACGCGGTAAATCCCAGGTTTAAATACAAACCTTTGCTCATATACTTCACCGACCTCATCGATGCTCTACCCTGCCGCCATATACAAACAATAAACGGACAAATCTTTGAAATTCAAGTCCAAACTTTTGTTGACGATAATGCCCAAGTTGTTGATACCGTAAAGTATCCCCCTACCGCCTTAAATCCAAAAATAAAGCTTTCCCTGGCTCCACAGCTTATAAAGATCTTTAAGGAAGAATACCGCAAAATACCTATTGATGGCTTAAAAAATATGAGTCAGGAGGAAAAATTAGACTTAAAAAAATTGACTTCGATCTTTATCAACGACCGAATTTTTAACTACAGTTTTTCCGCAAAGCACTGCTTGCGTAACTGTCTCGCGGCACTTGAGCCGGGGGGCTTTATTTTATTCTCCGACTTTGGTACCACTTCAAAGGAATCTCCGGATCTCTCTATGTGGTCAGAATTTGGGATAACAATATTTTTTGCAGTTGACTTCTACAGTATTAAGCAAGATTTTGAAAAATCTGGGTCAACGGTAATGCTTGCTTCAAATACACCCGGCGGCCCTCAAGAGATGCTCTTTGACACTTTAGGTGGAGACAAAATCTTCGAAAAAAAATTCCATAAATATTTCGGATGGAATAATCAGCAGAAAATTGATGAATTTTTAACCAAAACAAAAAATATACTTCAATCAGAAAACCTGCAAAAGGATTACAAACTTAAAATGATTAATGACTTATACAAAGCTCTTCCACAAATACTTCGGCGGGACTACCAAATTCTCAATGACCTTGCTTTATTCCACCAGATGTTTGGTTTTGATAAGCAAGCTCTAATGTATACGAGGCTTATAGAAAATGAGTATGGACATACGGCAGGTGTTTACTGTTATCTTATCCGTGGACGGGTATATCAGAGCCTAGGCGACTTTATTCTTGCGGAAGAAAACTACAGGAAAGCATCCGCGTTAAATAGCCCCGCCGCTATTTATGAATTGGCCAATTTCTACATGCTGCAAAAAAGAACCCATGATTACATAAAAACCATGCGTAAGTACTTGAAATTTACAAATCAGAGTGACTTTTTAAAAAGTCTTTTTTTGATAAGCACCGCACATGAAATAACCGTCGACATAGCTTCTGCCAAAGAAGTTCTCGGACAAATTATCAAACTTGGAGATCAAATGAAAAATATATCGGACGGCGAAAAGAGTTTTCTTGAGCAAGCAAAAACCCAACTGGCAGTATTTACTCAAAAGTCAACTCTTGATTATAAAGGCAAGTCTTTCTCCTGCATTTGGGATCAGAATACCATAGCCTTTCTATTAGGAAAACAGTTCACTCCATGGACTCCGGACGGGCTCAATAAACCCGTCGAAACATTCCTGGGAGGATCCGAGGAGGCAGTCGTTTATCTCTCGGAAGAACTTACCAAACTTGGATGGAAAATAACCGTTTATGGCGAACCCAGTAAAAAAGAGGGAATCTATCGTGGAGTAAGATGGCTTAATTATTATCGTTTTAATCCTAAAGATAGATTTAACATACTCGCATATTGGCGGAATCCTCAAATGATTGATCTTTCCTGCCGCGCCAGTCAAATTTATTTTTGGACTCATGATGCCGATCTCAAATCATTTTTTTCCGAAGAAAGACTTTCAAAGCTTGATAAAATTATAGTTCTATCGCGCGCCCATAGAAAAACGCTTCCAAACATCGAGAAAAGGAAATTCTTGACATCCGCTAACGGCCTTCATGAACATTTCCCTCGTATAAAACCCCGCAACAACCCGCACTGGTGCATCTGGACTTCAAGCTATGATAGAGGACTTGAGTATCTTTTGGCCATTTGGCCTGATGTTGTCAAAAAGATACCAGATGCAAAGCTGCATATATTTTATGGCTGGCAGATTTTTGATATACGGTTTAAAAACGAACCCCGGGTCCTAGCCTGGAAGAATGAAATTGAACAATTAATGCAGCAACCAGGAGTAACCCATCACGGAAAGGTATCGCAAACGGAGATTGAAAAATGGTACAAGAAATGCGGGATATTTGCTTATCCAAGTCATTTTTTTGAAATCTCATGTGTCTCGGCAATGAAAGCCCAAGCCTTTGGTACAATACCGGTTACTACCACCATTGGGGCGTTGTCAGAAACAGTGCAATTCGGAATAAAAATTAGAGGGGATATTAATAAACCTAAAGTTTTGGAAGAATATAAAAAAGCCTTAATTAAAGTTTTAAAAGACCCGAAATGGCAGGCCGGGCACAGAAAAAAGATGATGAGGTGGGCCAAAAATAAATACTCCTGGGCTAATGTGGCTAAACAATGGTCAGACGAATTTAAGCTATTTAAAAATAAAAAAAATTAGTCTACACTTCTGTTGATGATTAAAATAGTCTTTTGCCTTCCCGGCAGTAATTTTTCCACTCGTTTCTTAAGAGCATGGACAAAGCTTCTTCACGCATGCTTCAGAAACTACGGAGTCGAAACTCATGTCAGAGGCGCAGCCTCAAGCAATATCTACATCGTCCGCAATAACTGTCTGGGTGGTATTTTAGGCGGGCCGGAAAATCAAAAGCCGTTTCAGGGAGAAATAAATTACGATTACATCATGTGGATTGACTCGGACATCATCTTTGAACCGGAACAATTCAAGTTGCTTCTTGATCAAATGGAAAGTGATAAAAAAATCCATATTCTTTCTGGCCTTTATTTTCATGAATCCGAGCGGAGGTTCGTGGCAGTAAAACAGTGGAATTCCACTTACTACAAAAAACACCAATCCCCCCTATTCCTGTTAGAAAAAGACGTTAAAGGAAAAAATCAACCTATTAAGGTCGATTATGCAGGAATGGGGTTTATGCTTATCAGAAAAGGAGTTTTCGAACGGCTAGATTATCCTTGGTTTAACCCGCTGGATCTAAACACCGGCCCGGATCAGAAAAGTTTCTCGAGTGAGGATGCTGCCTTTTGTTTAAAGGCCAAAAAGGCTGGTATTAATACCTATGTTGATCCCGAAACTATTGTCGGACACGAAAAGTTAACTGTTATAATATAAAAATGATAAAAGTAGTATTTTGTCTACCGGGCAGAACTTTTTCCAATTACTTTTTGGAAAGTTGGAGCAATCTTTTATACAATTGCCCGACACTAAACGTTTCCCCAGTCATGCGCTGGGCGGTATCAAGCAATGTCTACGGTGTCCGCAATCTTTGCCTTATGGGAGAGGCTGAGTTTGGGCCAAGCCAAAAACCTTTCCACGGTACTATTGACTATGATTACATTATGTGGATTGATTCAGATTCTGTCTTTACGCCGGAACAATTTCAAAGTTTGCTTGACCAAATGGAAGTAAATCCAAAACTCTATATTTTATCCGGAGTGTATATTAAAGAAAACCAAAAGGAATATACGGCGGTTTTAAAATGGAATGATGGATATTTTGACAAACACGGTTCGTCAAAGTTTTTAATTCCGAAGGATCTTAGGGGAAAGAAAAGTTTAATGAAGGTTGATTTTACCGGCATGGGTTTTATGCTAGTGAGAAAAGGTGTTTTTGAGAAACTCACTTATCCATGGTTTCAACCCATGGGTATTCAAAATCATGGACAATCTATTGGCTTTATTGGTGAAGATGCCGCCTTTTGTTTACGGGCCAAAGAGAAAGGCTTTGACAGCTATATTGATCCTAAAATCTCTATTGGACACGAAAAACCAACTATATTAAGATAAAAATAGCTTATGGCTGCCACAATTACATATTTAGGGACATTGCTTAACGGAGCTGATTCCACTACCAACTGGTCGGGAACTGCAACTCCAACTCTTGATACAACCTCCAAAATTCACGGATCCGGCTGTCTCGGAATCAAACAAGCCACGGGGATAAATTACATGATGTATAACCATGCCGGAGGAGTTGATTTTACCACCGGAGACAAACATTTTTATATCTGGGGTTTGGCAGCTGTTTCGGCGAAGTTGGATAGCATTGCCAATGGGGGTATCCGGATAAGAGTCAGTTCATCGTCAGCAACGACCAATTACTATGAGTGGTATGTGGATGGCAGTGATACATATACCGGAGGCTGGAAAAAATTTGTGATTGATGTGAATGCTGATCCTGATGCAACTTCGGGTACTGCCCCCACCTTAAGCAGCATTACCTATCTGGGCATAATATATAACTGCCTTTCGCAATTTACCGGTAACAACTTGACTGTCTTTGTTGACGCTGTTCATATCGGCACAGGCTTGCAAATTACCGGCACAAGTACTACAGATGCCGGATTTGAAGATATGTGGACCGATGAAACAACCAGTTCTAATAGGTATGGCATTATCAATAAAATCAGCGGTGTTTACTTTATTAAAGGCGAGCTCGTCTTTGGTAGCACAGCAAGTGCTACAAATCCAAATTTTACAGACAGCAATTCAACTGCGGTATTTGAAGACCAGAGAACTTCTTCGACACTGTATAAAGTAAATTTGCTTGGGAATGCGAGCGATTCAACAAACGCTTTTCAGCTTGGTACTGCTATTGGAAGTGAAGCAAGCACGATAGGATCCAAGGGTGTCACCATCGCTGCCACCGGATCTGCTACTTCTACCGGGTCATACACATACAATAATGCCTCTCCGGCAACCATTACCCGTGGGTCAGGCTCATTTAAAACTGACGGGCTCAAGGGCGGCATGTTCCTGCAAATTACCGGTACTTCCAGCAACAATAAAAACGTGATAGTCCAAACAGTGGCAGCTTTAACCGTCACCCTGATCACCGGCGAAACCCTCACAGCCGAAGGCCCTGTATCATCTACCCTTACCGGCAGCAAACGTTGGGATTTTGCTGCAGCTGATGCTAATATAAAAACTCTTAAAATGTATGGGTCGACTTTTAAACAAGCCGGCACAGTTAAATTTGGATCTTCATCAACTGCTTTGGCCGCAACAACACTTGAACTGGTTGATAATATATTTTCAAATACCCGCCAGATCACAAGGAATGTTACAACCAGCAGTCCTTTGTATATCAGAAACGCCGTTAATTTTAATTCCAATCTAACAGCTTCTAAAGATATCTATGATGCAGTCAGCACAGCAACAACCCAATGGAAAATTTTGCAAGGGACGGGCTTCCAATCTACTGCCAGCGGAACCCAAACCCTTACCTTATCAAATCATGATTTCACCATCGCCACTACTCCATATATAACCCTGGAGACCAATGAAACCTGGGACGTCATCAACCCAGGCTGGACTATTACCAATCAGACGCAGCTAAACTTTGGCGGCAGCACTCTCTCGGGCGCCACTGTCAACGAGAAATACAGTCTTAGTTTAACCGTTCAAAACTCGGCAGGTACTGTTTTTCAAGGTGCCCGCACTTATATCTATGAAGGACAAATAAACCAAAATCTGCCTGCGGACAACAAGCAGACGACGGATTCAAATGGCGCTGCTTCTTCCAATATTCTTAAAAACGCATACGTTGGAGCCGCCGCATCTGCTTTAACAACAACAACTTACGGCCAGTTTGCCCAAAGAATTTATTACTACGGCAACTCTCCATATATTGCTTCACTTACAGTCACTTCGGTAATTACCCAAACCATTACTTTAGTCTCTGATTCAGCAGTCACCCAGGCCAGCGCAGCTACTGCGGTCACTACCGGAGCGGGAACAGTTGTCACTCAAACTACCGGCAAAAGACTTTTACTTTTTTCCTATGACGGAGGCACTACCATTTTTACAGCCGGCCAGACAATTACCGGCGCAACCTCAGGTCATACCGGCACAGTAGTTGAAGTTTCCGGTACGGCAACCAGCGGAAAAATAATCATTAGGCCCACTACCCAAGCCGATACTTTCAATGAAAACGAAACTGTTAATGGCAGCGGAGGAACTCCCGGAGTGGCCACTCTTGACAAGACCACCACCAATGATTCTTTTACCTGGGAAGTGGCTTGTGCTTCCCTATCGGTCCAAAATATTTATAACTATCTGGCCGCCCACATGGCCGGAAGAAGAAACCCGATTGCCTATCAGTATGACGCCAGCCCGTCAGGCTTCGTGGATTATTCTACTGCCGCCAAAGACTTAACCACCGATGATGTTCTTCTTATGCCCACTACTCCTGCCAGCGGTGACATCTTTTATTTCGGCGACTCAACTACCCGGTTTGAAAAAATAACTATAAACCTGACAACAGCCGCTACCACTTCCAGCATCACTTGGGCATACTCGGACGGAGCCAGCGGCTGGACTAACCTAAGCGGAGTTAGCGATGGCACAAGCAGTTTTACAGCTACTCCCGGAACTTATGACGTGACATACACCATGCCTTCCGGAACTTTGTGGGGGCAAAATACAGTCAATGGTACAGCTGCCTATTGGATAAAAGCCACCCTGTCCGGCTCTCCATCCGGTCAACCCAAGGCCGCTACGGTTTGGCTTGACCAAATTTACGAATCCGTACATACTTGGGGAACCTCAAATCAAGGCCAACTCCTTTATTCCGGAGCGACCGGATTCTATACCAGTAACGCCCAGATAGCCAAACTTGCGGTCGATAGCGCCGACGCTACCACCGGCTGGAGTGCGGGAACAGACAGTGCTCAAGCACTCGACACAACTCGCTTCAAGGAAGGATCGGGCGCATTAGACCTGACCAAAACCGGAACCAGCGGAACAACCGCTTCAACCAGCAAAACAACAACCAGTCGCGATTTCACCTCTGCTTTTTTTGGCGCTTGGGTCAGAATATCCTCATCACTTCTTGCAAATCTAAATAGTTCAACTGCAGTTACCATCCGCTTTGGCAGTGATTCCAGCAATTACTACGTCAAGTCATATGCCGCAAGCGTTTTTACCGCCGGCTGGAACTACATTACTTTCAATAAATACAATGCAACCTCAACGACGGGTACTCCGGTTGACGCCACCTGCGCTTATACTTATGTTTCATTTCAGGTAACCTCTGCCGGTACCACCTCAAGTGTGGGAGATTTTGTTTTTGATGATATCGCTACTTTCACCGGAAATTCCCAAGGAGTTTATCTTTCCACCCGAGGCACCGGGACAATTGATCATTTTACAGCAGACTTCGGCGCTACTTTTACACCGGCTGCTTCAGTCACTTTGTCCATAACCGTAGTCAACGCCTCCAACGCACCCGTTGAAACTGCCCAATGCGCAATTTACAAAGTCAGCGACGACACGGAACTTATGAACGAAGACACCGAAACCGTGACAACAGGGTCGTTTGTAGTAGGAGTAAAATATACAATAGTAAATGTGGGTGACACTGACTTTACCCTAATCGGCGCCGCCTCCAACACCGTGGGGGTAGCCTTCACAGCCACAGGAGCAGGCGGAGGCACAACAGGTACTGCTACGAATGGCACTGCTACTCAAACTTATACCTATCTTGCCAACACCGATATCTACTTCCGGATCAGGAAATCCTCAACCGGCACCACCAAATATATTCCGGCTTCAAGCACCGGAACTATCACCAGCTCTGGATTTTCGACAACCGTTACTTTACGCGTGGATTCCAATGCGTAATTATTTAACTTATGCCTGACACAATTTTATCCGGAGACTTTACGGTTAATTACCAGAGCGACAACAGTCAAAAAAGAATCGAGTGGACCGGTTCGGCTACCGGTACCAGAACAGTAGCCCAACTGTACTCGGCTCTCCAAGATCTATTTGATGAATCAGCTCAAATGGACGAAGGTGTTCCTATGGCCGCCCAAACCCCCACCGAATATACCATCGGTATTATTGACGCCGGCGATACTGACCCTTGGTTTATTGATGATACAACAATTACCCACTTAACCGGCGGGGCCTTAATCACCGTTTCCCATGCTCGAGTCCAAGACAGCAATACCGGTATTGTCCATGTAGCTAGAACCGGCAGTAATATTGTTGTGGGTGACATTGGTCTTGCTATCAGCCACGCCGCTGGCGATACGGGCGTTTTGTTAGACATAAATGACAACGGCGATCTGGTCATTCGACCTACCAACAGTACCAGCACCCATAACTGGGATTCAGTTGATGGCAATATCACTTGCAATACTCACGTTGATGTCCAAAATGGAGCCGCCAGCACCGGAGAAACCATCTGGGCCAATCTTTATTCCTTGGGTACCATAGCTTCCAATACGGAAATTTATATTGTTCAAAATGGGGCTAAAATCGACGCCTGGTGGCCTTCCGGCCATATCGATGTTCTAATCGAGATCAAACACCATGGAAGCTTAATTGACTTCGGGTTATTAACCGTCTATGCCCGTCAATACACTAAACTTTACGATCACTATGAAATCCTTGTTCCTTCAGGGGGCAGAAACCCCATCCCGCTTTCTACCTCCGGCGACGTTAACAATAACAATATTACCAACACCGGCTACCTGCAATTTACCGGCACCGGCGGCTCGGGTACTTTTAATGTCGGTAACTACATCTATGTCGGCGCATCTTGGGCCGCTGCCACTAAAAAGGGGGTTTTGACCGCAGTCAGCGGTTACACTCTTACATATTATTTGATCGGCGATTTGACCGACTTTGTTTCGGGCAACGCAGTGGTTGAGTGGACAGGCACTGCCAATGATGCCACCTGCACCGCCGGCACTGTCACAGGTGCCGGAGTTGCCACCCTGACCGGAATTACCTTTACTTTTGAAGCCACCAATAAAGACCTAAACAACGGCAACGGTTCCCAACCCTATGACGTAATCATCAATTGCAACAACAATACTGTCACCAAAATTTATGAATATACCAAGTATCTCACCCGCCGCGGCTCTACTACTTCTTTAAACGGCCACAATGGCGAGCAATACATCACCACCGGCAGTACTCGCCTATCCTATGATGGTCAAACAGTCAACTTTCTTGAAGGTGCCACTCTCACCGGCCAGTCAAGCGGAGCTACAGGTGTAATCGTGGCTGATCATGATGACGTCACTACCGGCACCTTAATTCTCAGGGATGTCAGGGGCACATTTCAGGACGATGAAAATATTCGAGATAACCAAGGTACTCCCGGAAATGCGGATATTATTTTAACCGGAGGTATTAATACTACCCTGCTCAGCAAAACCGCCCCCTTTGGTACCTTTGCCGGAGGAAGATTCTTTGGCGCCCAAGGCGTTTGGCTGGATAATGTGTCGGACGCGAATAATTACGAGCTTATAGACGCCAACGGCACAACTCAAACTCCTCCGGCAACTGTAACATTACTGGTAGATGGCTTGGTTTCGGGAGACAGGGTCGGCTTGTTTAGAGCTGTTGATGCTAACGGAGCGGTAAATAAATCAATGTTTACAATTGCTGGCTCTCAAGGAGTTGGCTCATCTACTATTGTAGTTGCTGAAACTATTC
>Ga0155721_115_pt2 | contig 14329 bp, 15 predicted proteins | sample RifCSPlowO2_01_FD_107377 | JGI IMG/M metagenome (GOLD analysis project Ga0155721, IMG submission 107377) | Candidatus Gottesmanbacteria bacterium RIFCSPLOWO2_01_FULL_39_12b
CAGTTGATAGTTCCGGTTTTTTTCCAAATTGAAACAAGAAACGGCTAGAAGCCTGACCGGTTTTTTTATTGGAGAAGAAAAAAGCACTTTTACTGCTGCCCGGTAGAGATCGTTTGAAGCATAAATCCTTTGGAGTAAAGTTTGTCCATGATGCCAAAATGAATAATCGCTGTACCTACAAGCTACATGGATGCCTTTTGCCGAGTATCCGGCACATCGTAGTCGTGTGCCCATTTTTTCTACCAGTTTACAAAGTATTTTAGTGATTCCAGTTTCAACGGTCAACGGTTTATAAAGCGCGTATGACTGACCGTAGCTTTTTCTGGCGAATTCTATTTCATCTATTTCATATCCCCTTAATCTCAAATACCAGTAGTAGCCCAAGATAGAACAGAAAGCGCTTTTCAGCTTGGCAACAGTTGCCTGATACATGTCAAAAGCCGTGAATATACCAGCACTGTTTAGCCTGACGCCGTTACCTGTCTTTATACCGCAGAGTTGTTCCACGCGAAGTTTTTTATAGATCTCCTGAAAATTTTGTAGATTTATTTCATCCAGCCCGTCCGGTTTATGGAGGAGCGAGGCAGTTTTAGCTAAGAATCTATTGGGAGCAATACCAATTGAAACGGTGAGAAAGCTGCCTATTTCTTTTTTGACGCGCTTTTTTATCTTGCAAGCAAGGTTGATAACCCCTTTTGACAAATATGGAGTGTTTTGAAAATCCAGAACCATTTCATCGATTGATTTGACCGAAATTTTTGGGGAATACTCTTGAAGAAGATGAAGAAGCTTTCGGTTGACAAAGCGATATTTCCAGGGATCAGGAGGTAAAACAATTAATTTGGGATAAAGTGCTTTTCCTTCCCGTACACGCATGCCTACTTTAATACCTATTCGTTTGGCCTCAGTTGACGGAGCGATGATACATCCGTTATCAGTCGGATACGCCGCAACGACTACCGGTTTTCCTCGAAAGTTTGGATTGGCCTGTTGTTCAATCGTGGCAAAGCAGGAATTAAGATCAAGGTGCATGACGGTAGAGGGTTTAGGATTGAATGGTGCGGTTACTTGATTTTGCAGCATGTGTTTCCTGTTAATTAGGTAATACTAATTCTCAGCTATTTCTTCAAGCGTCCAGTGCAGGTTATCTGTGTTGAGCTTGAGACGGAAAAATAGACCGCCGGATAAGACGGAGAAAACGTGAAAAAGAGTTCTTCCCTGACGGAAAAAATGGTGGAGTCCGACTTTATCAATTTGATAAGTTTTACCGCGCCAAGCTAGATGACGAGGAAATATTTTTTTGGTCTGGCTGTTAAAAACAAGCTCAACCGAAACTGATTCCTGAATTTTTTCCAACATAACCGAAATATAAGCGAATAATTATAATTTAACTAGAATTAAAAATTTTGTCAATCTGTCAATTTATGATATAAAAGCCGAAAATAGATCACTATAAGAGTAAATGGTGCGTTAAAGAATTGACACTGATGAGATGATCACCTACCATGAAAATATGGTTAAAGATAAGGAATTACCATATAAGACTCATCAAAAAAAAACCTCAACTGTTTATAAATTACTTTTATTAGCGGCTTTATTACTCATATTGGTGGTTCTATTGGCAGCAACCAATTTTTTGGCTAATCAGCAAAATATTCGCTCTAAAGCCACAGATCATGGCGGACCGCCATCTGCTCAAAGAATTATCCTGTTAGAATTTGAGTTCGAAAAAGACGACAATGATGATATACGGATGGAGTTTGATAAGCCTGAAATTAGAAATGGTTTCGTTACTGGTAACCTGATGATAAGTGGTAATGCCTTAAACGCCACCCTTCTTGATACCAATCAGAATCCGATACTTTCCCAAAAGTTTTCTCTGCCGGAGGTTGTCTCCATTGATGGAATTGACGCAACAACAGGGAGAGAACATGGTGAAATGCGGGAAGTAAAGGCCGATGAGTACGCTCTTACTTTGCCTTACGATCAGAATGGGGAGTACGTCAAAATAGAGGATAATAAGAATGATATTCTGGCCCTCTTATCAATAAAAAACGCACATTCAATTCATAACATTGTGGCACCTACCCCTAAACACGGGGATGACGATGATGATCACGGTCTTAATATTAATTCGCCATTTATGATAGATAAAACTTACGCTGCAAACGGTACTTTTAATATCGCGATCATTGGCGATAATTACCAGGGTGATAGTGTAAGGTTCCAGTCAGACGTGAATGATTTGGTAAGGGGACTGGTTTCGATAGAGCCTTTTGCCACAAATCGAGCCAATATTATTTTTTATCCTCAACTTTCCGCGGTTTCCCTTTGCCTGCCCAAAAATGGTTGGCCAGCTATAAATTGCAATGACGGGTTAGTTTTACAGGAGGCTTCCACACTACCTCATGATAAAATCTATGTTTTGTATAACGGAAATTATACCGGTTATGCTTATATCCGCGGCATGATATCTTATGGAACAAACTCTCTTGATCAGAATTTAGCCGTTAAACAGGGATTATTTATTCACGAAATGGTAGGTCATTCGCTTGGAGGACTGATGGATGAGTATTCGTATAATACTTCTGGTTTGTCATATGCGCCTAATTGCACGCCTTATTCCAGTTGTCCTGATTGGTCAACGGTTGCCGGTTTAGGTTGTTTTAATACTTGTGGCTATACTAATTTGTATCGCGCCACAGATAACTCATCGGTAATGAACTCGTCATTTTTTAGAGGTCTTCTTTCCTTTGATTCTTTTTCTACGCAGATAGTACAAACTAAACTGGCAGAATTATTGAATACCTCTTCAGCAACTCCTACTTTTCCTCCTACAATTGCCCCAACTCCTACTTCTTTACCGACGCTAATCCCAACTTCTACTTCTACTCCTACACCGGTGGCAACACTAACGCCAACCTTGACGCCAACGATCACTCCTACACTAGATCCTTCTATTACAGTTACCGTAACACCTTTAGTTTCACAGACACCAACTCCAACACTTACTTCAACTCCAACACCTACACTGACAGTTACTCCGACTTCTACCATAACCCCAACTCCCTCAGTCGTTCTCTGCAGCATACCTAATTACTGTACACTGGAAAAATATTGTGACCTGGATTTACGATCGGTTGGGGATTGTAATAGTATAGGTAAAGTATGTTGCAGTCCTCAGACTGTTTTTCCCACAGAGTCGCCGTTATTAAATCCACAAGGAATAGTAATAACTCCCACTATTGCTCAACGTTTTGAAGAGATACCGACACTTCCGCCAAACCAGCCTGAGATATCAGTCACGCCTACATATTCCCCAACTCTAACGGTTCCTCTGCCGTCTCCTACCAATAATATCTTTCCTACGCCTACAGTTTATATAACGCCAACTATCACCATCACCCCGTCTCCTCTCATCATATCTCCTACACATTCAAGTCGGCCAACATCAATCAGCACGATATCACCGTCTTCGCCTGCAGTTAAACCTACTGTGACTGAGTATCCAAGATTATCTCATTTTATATTTGATACGCCAACCCCATTTAATGTAGAAAATCTTGAGTTTAAAAGAGCCAGTCCGACTCCAGTCCCGCCTTTTGAGTTACCCAACATCATTCAACCCTCTAAATCCTTTATCAGTACGATAATAGAAAAACTTCTCTCACTTCTGTTTAACCGTAATTAAGGGGACTTACTCGGGGTAATTTGAACGACACCCCATTCACGGCAAATTTGCATTTTAATGCTTTCCACCTGTGACTGGGTGAAATTGTTGACTTCTTTTTCCAGAGTTTGCATGATGTTTGTCTTTACTTCAACGGTTTTTTCGCTGACTAGTTCTTTTGTATTTTGAAGCGTATTCTCAACAAGTTTGTTCATATTACTGGATAAGGAAGGGATAATTTGGGACTGAGCCACCTCTCCCAAAACGTTTAACCCTTTACCCTCTGTTTGGTTTTGAGTCGTTTTCTGGTTTTTTAGTAAACCAGAAGACAGGACTGCCCCGATAGTCAGAAGTGAAATTATGACTAAGGCCAAAGCCACTTTTTGAGTTCGTTTACTCATACCTAAATCATATCATTCTCAGGTCCTGTTATCCAGATTTTTTAAGGCGGTCCGAGATTAACTTTAAGCTGTTATTGAGACAAGTTTTATTATTGTAATTAATGGTCAGACTTTTCAAATTATCAGCATCAACCATTTTCAACTTTTTGATTTTTTTTATTAAGAGAGGCAGTAAACGAATAAGATTGTCTATTATGGTTACGGTGGCGGTTTGGGCCGTGCGGGAGAGGGGATTGAGGTCGACTGTAATCACTTTTTTACCTAGCCTTATTAAGGCTTCTGCCCGATCCCCGTCCTCAAGAGGGACAAAGACCACGTCAGCAGAAGCGATACCTTCTTTTAACATTATTTTTCTCCAACTGGCAATATCAGGGAAGATTATTTTTGAAGATTTGTTTGAACGAAGGATGACTTTAGAATCAACCCTGGAAAGGTAATTTTCAATTATCACGACCCTTTTTTTACTGTAGTGGAAAAGATTGACTTCAATTTTACAGTTTAAAAGCTTGGCCAAACCTACTAATTCGTTTGGGCACAAAGCAGACGTATTGCCGTTGACCGAGATGATCGGATTTTTGGCAGAAATGAGGTAAGCTCCCGCTGCCTCAATTGCTTTTTTGGCAAAATCATGGGTTTTTTCTCCCAGAAGATAATCAAATGCCTCTCCCCGGCCATGAGCAAGAAGACCAGCCGGATGGGTTAAGCCCTTTTTTATACCCCAGACCAGTTTCTCACGAATTTTCAAAGACTTAAATCGAGGATGGGAAGGATCTATTTGCATAGTGTGACAATATTATCTGTTATCGTTAGTTCTTCAATTCTATAATTCTCTTTAAGTTTCGGAATTGTATCACTAATAACGACCTGTCCTAAAATAGCCATAGTGGCGTGCCCGCCTGTTTTTCTAATCCGGTTAATGATTGCAGCCACTCTCTCATCAGTCAATAGTCCGGCTTTAAGGCTGAAATTATATGCAACATCAATCACGTCTTTTAATCTTAAATTAAGATTTTGATTTATTATCCCTAAAGCTACATCTGCGGCTCTGTTAATTTCCGCTAGCCGAGTTTTAGAATTGAGAATAGAAGGCGTGGTCAATTTATCAATTATAACTGCATACAATTTCTGTCCGACAAAAGGGAAATTGATCGTTACAGATGGTATACCTGCTTTGGTTTTTAATAGAAATCCTCCCTTGGATGAAGTTACCACGCTTCCCAGACCGGTATGATTGAAGATCTCAGCCATATGAGAAAGCCTGATTAACTTATCTCTGCTTCTTTTAAGTTTTAAGGCTTTGGAAACGGCAAAAGCAGAAGCTAAAGTTGCCGAAGAACTGATGCCAAATCCGAAACCCAAGGGTAAAGAAGATTCAATTTCTACCTTAAATGGTTGTTTGGTTAATGAGTTTATTAAGGTTGAGACGGTAGGGAAGTTAATCTTTTTTCCGTTGAATAAAATTTGTTTTGAACTGCTTCTTTGTACCCTGATTTTGACATTTTTATTGACGGTGCAACCTATACCAATAGAGCCTGTTTTTAACGGGTCAGCATTAAAAACCGCTTTGAAAATAAAAGAGAGACTGGCAGGACATAAGGCCGTGGCCATCGACATATATCTACTTAGTCGATTTTCCGGCTCTTTCCCCTTCTTATCGTGATAAAATAGGCACTGATGAGGAAAATAATTCTTCGAAATATTTTTTTGATACCTCTTGTCTTTATATTTTTATTTTTGCGTCTTAATCATTTGAAAGCTTCTCTTAACTTTAGCACAGATCAGGGATTGGGACTATTAGAGACTTATGAGATATATCAAAGCAAAAAGATAAGACTGATCGGATTTACAGGCTTATCTTTTACGGAATCCGGCCGGTATATTTATAACAGCGCGCTACTATACTATCTTTTGCTTCCCCTGATGCTTCTATTTAAGTGGAATCCGCTCCCGGCCTCATATTTTTTTATATTTTTACAGCTTATGAGTCTTATTATCATTTATGGCGTTTTGAGAAAGCATTACGGTTATCATTTAAGCATTGTTTATTCAACTCTTTATGTTTTCTTCCCTCCGATGATAGACTACTCACGATTTATTTGGACGCCAAACCTGCTTATTCCTCTAAGCGGGCTGTGTTTGGCTTTGCTGCTCCTGTTAAAAAAATCAAAGAAAAATTATTTACTGTTCTTGCTTGGCTTTTTTTGGGGGATAGGACTGCAGCTTCATTACTCTTTTCTTTTGGTGATGATTCTATCTCTGTTTTCGTTTTTTTTAATAAAAAAAATAAGGGTAAGAGAAACCCTGTTCGTGCTTTCCGGTTTTGTCTTCGGATTTTCGCCGATCTTAATTTTTGAGATAAGGAACAAATTTTATAACGCGCAGACTTTGTTTTTTATATTAAATACCATCTCTAGTCATAAACAGAGTTTTCCCTTAAGCAGCCACTATATTCTTCCTCTGCTACCCTTTATTTTATACTTTGTTTCTAAAATAATTCTTCGCTTGATCAAATATTCCCGAAGATTGGCTATTTTACTCATGGGAGTATTTATCTTCTGGTCACTCATTCTGGTTATTCCTAAACCATCGCACGGTTTTTCCATGCCGGATAACTGGAATTATCAGGCCTTGAAAAAAGTCGAAGGAATTATATTATCCTCGGGGAGGGAAAATTATAATCTGGTGGATGTTTTAACCGGTGACACCAGGGCGATGGCGCTTAGATATCTTTTGACGGTTTCCAATAACCCGCCACAGGGGGTTACGCAGTACTCCAAAAGTTCATCCATTTTCCTTTATACGAGAGAGCCGATTGGAACAGTTATCAAGGGTAGCCTTTGGGAGCTTAATGAGGTCAAGCCGGTGGTCGTCTCTGGTCAATGGCAAATAGTAGATGATATCTATCTTTACCTTCTGACGCATTTTACTACTGTGCTAAAATAAGACACGATTGACCGAAAAAATTCTTATGACAGATGTAGAGCTGGTTAAGTCAAAAATTGATATCGTGAATTTTTTAGGTGATTACATCACCCTAAAAAAAGCGGGAAGAAACTTTAAGGCGCTTTGCCCTTTCCACAGCGAAAAGTCACCCTCTTTTATCGTTTCTCCGGAGCGAGGCAGTTGGCATTGTTTTGGCGCCTGTGGTGAGGGTGGAGATGCCATTTCCTTTTTACAAAAATGGGAGGGAATCGAGTTTTTAGAAGCGTTAAAAATTTTAGCCAAAAAAACCGGAGTGAGTTTAACAAACTATGCTCCTTCAGATACTATCAAACTTCGCGAAAAACTTTATGAAATTAATCATCTCTCTTCTGAATTTTATAAATATTTGCTGACGACTCATCAGTTAGGACGTTTTGCCCTAGACTATCTTAAGGAGCGGGGAATAAAACCGGAGATAGTAGAGACGTTCACTTTGGGATATGCACCGAATAGTTGGGACAGTCTCCTCCGATTTCTAAGCAAGAAAGGCTACTCCACGCCTGATATTTGGACCGCAGGCTTGTTAGTAAAATCAGATAAGGGTACTTATTATGACCGGTTTCGGGGTCGATTGATGTTTGCCCTTCATGATCCAAGAGGGAATATTATCGGATTTTCAGGAAGAATTTTAGATGAAAAGGTTTACCCCGAGTCAGAGCGAGGGGCAAAATATATCAATACTTCTGAGACGCCTATCTATAGTAAAGGAATGACCTTGTACGGACTTGAGATAACAAAGGAAGCGATTAAAAAAAAGAATGAGGCGGTTGTGGTGGAAGGCGAATTTGATTTATTGTCTTCTTTCCAAAGCGGAGTGACTAATGTTGTTGCTATTAAAGGATCAGCTCTCACCGAAGGTCAGGTTCTGCTTTTAAAACGCTTTAGCGAAAATCTGGTGCTGGCTTTGGATAGTGATCTGGCAGGTAATGAAGCGGCAAGACGGGGAATAGAAATAGCGGAAAACAGCGGATTATCTGTACGGATAGTTCATCTTTTATACGGTAAAGATCCGGCTGATTGTGTGGCAAAAAGTCCCCATTTATGGAAAGATTCGATAAAGCAAGCGGTACCGGTTTATGATTTCGTCATAAATACGGCCCTGGTTAAATTTAACAAAAAAGAGGCCATTGGTAAAAAAAAGATCGGTCAGGAAGTGGTTCCATATCTTTCTAAAATTACTAATCCGATAGTCCAGTCTCACTATATAAAATTACTGGCAAAAGAACTGGAAGTGGGTGAGGAATCAATCGAAACAGCCATAAAACAATTTCCCAGGAAGATCAAGAAAACTGGAGAAGAGACCGCTACTAGACAGCCGCAAAAAAGAGACGAACTTCTGGAGGAACATTTACTGTCTATAATTCTCCAAAGTGACGAGGTGGCTAAATCTTTGGAGGATGCTTTCAAGATTATTGAATTGTCAGATTTGAAAATGGTTCCGGTTAAAAAAATATTAGAACTGCTCTTAGCCTATTTTCAAAAACAAAAAAAGTGGGTAGTTAAAACATTCAGTCCCGTCTTAACACCGGAAATTTCTCCAAGTTTTGATAAAGCCTTAATGATAGATCTAAAGATGATGGTGTCAAATATGGAAGCACTAGCAAAAGATTTGCATCAGACCGCAGTTGAGATCCGGAAAATATCTCTAAGAAGGAGAATCTCAGATTTTTCGACTAAAATGCACCAGAAAGAAATAGACGAAAGTGATGGTAATATTGAAATACTGAACGAGGAGATACGCAAGTTTTTAAAAGAAATAGGAGAGCTTGATAAAGCAGGCAATAACAACGTAAAATAAGCCTATGATTAAAAGTAAGGCACCCAAGACAGTCAAAGAACTGATTAAATCAGGAAAAGAGGACGGTTTTGTTACCCAGGAAGATATCCTGACTATTTTCCCCAAACCGGAAGATAAAATTGCAGAATTGGACGAACTGTATGCCCAGTTTATCAAGTCCGGTATAGATGTTTTTGAGACCCTTTCTGACGAGGAAGAAAAGGAAGCCCAAAAAACAGTTAGTGAACTGGAAAAAGAGCTTGAGTCTTTGGCGGTTATCCATGAAGGCGGTATCTCTGATCCGGTACGGATGTATTTGAAAGAGATCGGAAGGACTCCGCTTCTGAAATTTGCGGATGAAATTAGTCTTGCCAAACATTATGAAAAAGGGGAGAGATGGGCAAAGCAAAAATTGATAGAGTCAAATTTAAGACTCGTCGTCTCTATTGCTAAAAAATACATCGGACGAGGGCTTTCTCTTCTTGATCTTATCCAGGAAGGGAATCAGGGTTTGATCAGAGCTGTGGAAAAGTATGACTGGCGAAAAGGTTATAAATTTTCTACCTATGCCACTTGGTGGATAAGACAGGCAATTACTCGTGCCATTGCTGATCAAGCCAGAACGATCAGAATTCCCGTTCACATGGTGGAGACCATTAATAGATTTTTAAAAATCAGCCGAAAACTGATGCAGGAATTAGGACGTGAACCGGCCCCTGAAGAAGTGGCAGAGGCCATGCAGGTAGATGTTACCAAGGTCAGAGAAATAATGAAAGTTTCCCAGGAACCAACTAGTTTAGCTACCCCTGTAGGAGATGACGAAGATTCACTTCTGGGTGATTTCATTCAGGACACCACTCAGCCGACTCCCTATGACGCGGCCTCGAGGGAGCTTTTGAAAGAGCATTTAGAAGAGGTGCTTCGTACCCTTTCTGATCGGGAAAAAAGAGTGCTTATCTTACGTTTCGGGCTTGAAGATGGCAGACCAAGAACCCTGGAAGAAGTTGGGGTGGAATTTGGTGTCACCCGTGAGAGAATCAGGCAAATAGAAGCCAAAGCCCTTCGTAAGCTTCGTCATCCCTCAAGGAGTAAAAAACTTAAAGATTACCTCGATTAACTGCTACCCATTTTTATTCATGTAAATATATTTCATCCAAAATTTTTTGAAATAGGGGAGAGTTAATGTAGAAAGCAGGAAACCTATTGCCGGGACGATAGAGTTTAACCAAGGATTCGGAATGTTAACGGCGTTCAGATATATACCAATAGCAAGATAAGTAAAAACTGCCAACAAGATTTTTCTTGTCCAACTTGTCTCCCAGGCTTTATCCGTTTCCACGCGATTATTTCTTGCTTTAATCGATTCTAATTCTTTTGATAGTTCATTAAGGGATGTAGAAGTCATTTTTTGTCCCGGGAATAACCCAACAGTTATATAACTTTTATTTGCAATAAAAGGATTACTATATAGCAAAATAGAAGAATTGCACCTTCAATCTTTGAAATTGTTTGCTTTGACACGATAAAGAAAAACAACAAGATACTCATAAAAAGAACCGATGGTATGTCAAACCGAATCCACTGTGAAGAGATAGAAATAGGTGAAAGTAATGCAAGAATACCGAGAGTCACCAGCATGGTAAAGATGTTTGAACCCAATGTTTCTGACACCGCAATCTCACCCATTCCTTTTTGAGTAGCCTGAAAAGCGGTAATAATGTTGGGTATGGATGGACCAATTGCTCCAATAGTTAAACCTATCAAAAGCTCATTTATTCCAAATCCTTTCACCAGGTTTATAAGTTGATTACTGAATAAGTAAGCTCCACCAAGCAGAAGAGATAATCCTAAAATAAACGACAGCCATCCTGATTTGATTTTCCCAAACTCAAACCCAGCCAAATCCAGTTCAATCTCTACCTCTTTTAAGTCCTGCTCCTTTTCTTTTACCGTCCTTTGTTTTTCAATAAGATAGACATTGATTACATAGGGAATAAAAAGGAAGAGAAAGGCCAACCCTTCAATTCTCGTTATCCGACCACTACTGCCTACGGCAAAAACAAGAATTGGGACAACGACTGAGAAAATACCATCACGCAGAATTACATGACTTTGTACTCTTAATGGTTTTGCAAGAGCAGAAAGACCAGTCATCAGTCCAATGTTGCAGGTAATCGAACCCAAGACTACTCCAAAACTCAGGAGAGAATATCCATTTATCTGGGCATAAACAGCAACCAGTACTTCGGGAAGGCTGACCGCTATTGATACCAGTATTAGACCGACAAATGTTCCAGTGATACCAAGTTTTCTTGCAAGAGGAATAAGCGAATCAGTGAGCCAATCAGATCCTTTCCCAATAGCAATAATTGCTATTAACAAAAGTAAGATAGTGGTCAAAACCATAAAAAGAGTCTACCCATTGTAGCATATGAGAGGCGAAAGGATTAAAAATGGGTTATGTAGGAAGATTTGCCATTAAATTTAGTCAGACAGAAACTCATAGAAAAATAATGGGGTGGATTTCTGCTTTGTTTAATGCTAAAATTCCAACTGTTCGTTGACATTCCCCTGTTCCGCCAAACGGCGGATCAATGTAGTTCGCCATCCGCCAACCGGTCGGAGGCGGAGGCTTCCTGTTATAATGGTGAAGTGTTTACTGTCTACGCCATTTACAACAAAAAGCATAAGAAGATATATATTGGGCAATCAGAGGATTATATGCGAAGGATCAAAGAACATAATGATCCGACAAACACAAAACACAGATTTACAAAGAAATTTGATGGGGAGTGGAAATTAATATATAAAGAAGAATTTATAAGTCGGATAGAGGCTCTGAAGAGAGAAAAACAACTAAAAAGTTATCAAGGAAGACAGTTCATTAAAAATAAAATTATCAATATTCCCCTGTAGCTCAATGGTAGAGCGGCATCCTGTTAAGATGATGGTTGGAGGTTCGAGTCCTCCCGGGGGAGCCAAGTGGCACTTAATATAACCGAGTTGGCCTGTGAAAGTTCCTGTATTACCGGCTGATACTCTATTTCCGCTATTTCCCTGTTTTTTATTAGGAACTTTTTGAAGAAAAAGTGTAAATACGCCCTTTTCCGATCAATTTCAGCGTCTTTATAGACCCTGACGATATTTTGGGTTATAGCTAAAACTTCTTCAAAAACTTTGAAATCTATTGTACGAATCTTTTCCAGTTCTGACATTTCTTTTTGAATATCTAGCATCTGAGCTTCAAATTTAGAATATAGTCGTTTGAAAGCTTCTCTATTCAATGTACCTGTCAATAGTTCTTCTTCCAATCGTTCTCTTTTCAACTCTACTACAGTCTTTTGATTACAAAGTGCCTTTTTGGCAGATTTCACAGTATCAGTACTTTCTTCATAGACTTTGCGGATATTCCTTTTAACGGCTTCAATAAATTCAGGCTTAAACTCAAGTTTTGATACTTCCTGCATCACCTGTCCTTCAAGATTGGTCAATAAGACATACTTAGCATGACAGGATCCCTTCTTCCCTAAGTTGGTACAATGATACATGCCTATTTTTCCTTGTCCTGTCTTATACTTTTTATGATAGTGCCATTCGGCTACAAACCGCTTCCCACACTCTTTACAGAAGGTCAAACCGCGCAGTAAGAAATTATGTTTCCGTCTTCTTATTCCATAATCACCCTTTTCTCTTAGAATACTCTGGACAATGTCGTAGATTTCCTTATTTATTAGTGATCTATGTTTCCCCATGCCTTCCAATCCGCCCCATTTCATAAGGCCGTAGTAGAAACTAGATTTTAGAATGTTGTAGACAGTAGAATATTGAAGCGGTTTCCCCAGCTTTCCTTTGACGCCATTATTATGCAAATACATACGGATACTGTAAATTGAGTGTTCCCCGGCAGCGTACATTTTGAAGGCTTTTGTAACGAATGGTGCGACTTGTTCATCCGGAACAATTATTCTTTTATCAAAACTACTTGTTGGATTAGGGTTTGTTATGTTAAGGTACCCAATCAGGGCAACCGACGGATAATATCCTGCCTTAAATTTCTCAACCGCTGTTTGTCTTGCTTTATATCCGCTGATCCTAGGATGCAAAGCGTTTACCGAAGCCAAGATTTCATCAAAGAATTTAGAGTATGGATCGTCACCAAAAGAAGAAATACCTGTAAGAGCCACAATTTCAACCTTGTATTTAGCTAAGGCCGCTCTGATAGTCAGATAGTCTCTAGTCTCTCTGGATAGCCTAGAACTGTCCAAGATAACCAAATGAGATATACCTTTCTTTGAACATCTGGCTAACATGGCTGTCAATCCAGGCCTGTTCATATTTGTGCCTGATCTGCCATTATCAACGAATATATCTTCTACAAGCTCGCCACGCATTTCCTGTATTTTCTCAAGTATTTTTGTTTTCTGAACATCTATAGAAGCGCCATCTTCTTTTTGCCCTATAGTGCTTACCCTGGCATAGCCAATACACCTTGGAATAGTGAAATTATCTTCTATCTTCATAATCTTCTTTATAAATATTATAAGATGTGTTTTGGAGCTTTACAACGGGTTGTTTCTGTATTTGGCTAAGTACCAACTCTATCCAATTTCTTGCAAGTTTATCCAATTCGCCATCTTCCGGTACGGGGGTGGTAACTTTAGGCTCACTTATGCTCAAGCCTATATGGATGTTTGTGGGGGTCGGGTTCATATTTGCCTACATCTCTCTTTATGGTTAATAAAAGAGAAAATCAAATGGGGGGCTCTGGATAAGAATGTAAATAACCAATCAAAAAATGCGTAGTCTTCTTTATATGCAATCTGACGCCCTGATAATCTATTTACACTTAAATTATCTTTACTAATATACAAAGAGAAAAGTAAGCGATGATCTATTCTTTGAAATCGGTCATTAATTAGGGAATCAAAACTACTTACCCTTACTTTATCTTTACTTGTATATATGTGTACATAACTTATGTATACATAAAGTACATATAAAGAGATGTAAATATAAGTGTTTATCATAGTGGTATTTCATCTAAATTAATATCTTCTTTTTGTTGTTGTATTGCTTTATTTATCCGGTCAAATTCATTTTGGTGGTATTCTTTTTCCGCTTTAACTAGAAATTCCTGAAATATTTGCTTTTTTATTTCTGAGAATCGGGTCGTATCGCTGATTACGAAGCAATTTTGGTATCGGAACCCTTTTAAGGAAGGCATCGTTACGAAGATATTGTTTCTGTCTCTAGTCCAAAGAATCGGGATAAATCTTACTTCGGCTTCTTCATTGAGATTTATTGTGACTATGGCTATGGGATTTTCATCAAAGCCCCTGCATTTGATGGTTATTTTTATATTGTCGAATATGCTCATGAACCAATTGAATCATTTCTTAGGGAATTAAAATATGAAGTTTAGAAGCCTGTAAGTTGTAAGTTATTGCTCTAAGAGTTTCTGGTAAACTTTAAGTCCTTTGGAGACTTCGATGAAAGTCG
>Ga0155721_112_pt4 | contig 13251 bp, 13 predicted proteins | sample RifCSPlowO2_01_FD_107377 | JGI IMG/M metagenome (GOLD analysis project Ga0155721, IMG submission 107377) | Candidatus Gottesmanbacteria bacterium RIFCSPLOWO2_01_FULL_39_12b
GAAATTCCTGTTTAAACTCTTTGTCATTTATCGAAATTCCTCTCTGGATTAGTATTTCCCGGGTTATTTCAAGAGGAAAACCATACGTCTGATAAAGATCAAAAGCGGTCTTTCCGTCAGGTTTTTCCATTTTGCCCAAAATTTTAAGACCTTTTGTAAGGGTCGAGGCAAATTTCCCCATTTCGATATCCATGATAGATGCTATCCTCTCGGATATTTTTTCATCGGAAAAATATATAACTTTGTAAAGACCGATTACCTGGCGGCAAATAGAATAATAGCTTGGTACGCGAGATCCCTCTCTAAGTTTATGCATTTTAACCGCCGCACGGCGCAGCAATCTTCTGACTACGTATCCTTGAGTTTTATTGGATGGTTCGATACCATCTGCAATTAAAAATGTTGCTGCCTTAATATGATCCGCGATGACACGGATGGCACTTTTATTTTCCATCTCCTTGTAAGATTTTCCGCTGACTTTTTCGATTTCGTAAACGATCGGGGTAAAGATACCTGTAGTGAAGATGTCAGAATTGTTTTCTTGAGCTGCAACCAATCTTTCCAAGCCCCCGCCAAAATCCACATTCTGTTGGGGAAGATTTTTGAAACTACCATCCTTCTGCTTCTGATATTCCATAAAGACGCTGTTGCCGATTTCCAAAAAACGGCCGCAGTCGCAATTAGGATGACAGACTTTTCCGTACTTAGAATCGTGTTTCACATCCGTAAATTCAAAAAAAACTTCGCTGTCTGGCCCTCCGGGTTCACCAGGAGGCATATTTTCTGGAACGCCGCTTCTAGACCACCAGTTTTTGGTGACATCGTAATAAAAAATACGGGAATCGGGGATTCCCAGACTTTTCCAGATCTTTACCGATTCTTCATCTTTGGGCACATCTTTATTTCCCTCAAAAACGGTGACCGCCAATTTTTCTTTGGGGAGACCTAATTCTTTTGTCAGAAATTCCAGAAACCAGGGAAGCTGCTCTTTTTTGAAATAATCTCCGAGAGACCAGTTACCAAGCATCTCAAAAAACGTGGTATGACGATTATCGCCAATTTCTTCAATATCCTGAGCACGAAAACATTTTTGACTATTAACAAGCCTAGTTCCCAGTGGATGTTTCTCTCCAAGAAGATAAGTAATTAAAGGTTGCATACCGCTACTCGTAAAGAGTGAGGTGGAATCATTTTCCGGTACAAGAGGACTTGAGGGGATTTCTATGTGTCCTCTTTTATTGAAAAACTCGATATACTTATTGCGAATGTCGTTATGGGCCATATTAAAACAATAAACTCACCCGTTTATCTTCAGGGTGAGTTTCCTCACGGTACCACCTTAATATACTTATTTCAGCTGTAACGGGCATACCCGTCGGAGTTTAGTTTCCCGACACTTCAGTCGGAATTTCTTCCCGCATCTCCGGGGTGGCTTCCCCCGATTAAATCGGGGTACTTGTCCCCATCAACGATTTAAATGATCTTATGTTATTCTATTACAATAATTAATTTATCGCAAGCAGGTCTTGACAAAAGGTTAATTACTAGTTTAGAATAAGGCAGATTTATGAAGTTACGCAATAAACAGATTAATATTATGGTCACTACTACAGGATCTCCTTAAGGGGAGGTTTCGTAGTATTTAACAAACTTAATTTACGAGACCTCCTGACAAGGAGGTTTTTTTATTTTATGAAAATCATGAAATTTGGCGGAACATCGGTTGGAGACGGCAAAAAAATTTTGCATGTTGCCAAGATTGTTAAAGACTATTCTGAAGAGGATAGAGTAGTTGTTGTGGTATCTGCAATGAGCGGAGTGACCGATAAGTTTATTTCCGTTTTTAAAATGTTTAAAGAGAGGCAACACTCCAGTGGACTTATTGCTCTTGGGGAGTTATACGAGAAACACGTACTAGCACTCAATGAGTTAGGATTTAAAAACGGGCGCTACCTGACCATACAGAGCAACTTGAGAAATCTATTTGGAGAGCTTTTGACTTATCTTTCTTTTAAAGATGAATATACCGTGAAAGATTATGACCATGTTGTTTCTTATGGGGAGAGATTAAGTTGTTTACTAGTTTATAGCGCTCTATCTAAGTTAGACCAAGACACTGAGTTGGTTGACAGTGCAAAACTTATTGTCACTACAAATGATTTTGGTAACGCTAAGGCCCTTCTTGCCGAAACAGAAAAGCAAGTATCCAGAGTGGTTTTACCGCTTTTAATAAAAGGAGTAATACCCATTGTGACCGGTTTTTACGGAGCTACAAAAGATGGACGTATAGCGACACTTGGAAGAGGTGGGTCTGATTACAGCGCGACAATTTTAGCTTATGCACTGGATGCACAGGAGGTAATTTTATGGAAGGAAGTTGACGGTATTTATTCTGCCGACCCAAAAAGGGAAAACGGGGCAAAGTTTATTCCGGAACTATCTTATCGTATGGCGGCTGAACTTGCCAGAAACGGAGCAAAAATTTTGCATCCGGAAGCCATGGAGCCGGTCATTTCCAAAAAAATTGTAATTTGGATAAAAAACACTTTTCAACCCGAGTTTATCGGTTCAAAAATCTGGGAGGGAAGGAAGTGAAAAAAGTGAAGATAATCCATCTGGGAATAGGTAAAGTAGGCAAGACTCTTGTTGATCAGATATTGAAAAATAAAGAAGTAATTAGAAGAACACTCGGTATTTATCTGATTTACAGCGGCCTGTTTAATTCTAAGGGAGGAATTTTTTCTGATAGCGGGATTGATATTAGAGACGTCACAAAATTTCCGGGAAATGCGGTAATCGTTGATTATGATAAGGTTATCTCTTTTTTGGACGAAAATTATATTATCGTTGACACAACTGCTTCAAGTGAAACTTACGGATTTCTTGATTTGGCCTTAAAAAAGAGTTGTTATGTTGCCGTTTCCAATAAAAAACCCCTGTGCGGAAATTTTAATCATTTTAAGCGTTTGGTCCAAAAAAGCGAGAGAAGATTTTTTTATGAAACGACGGTTGGAGCAGGATTGCCTGTAATCAGGACCTTAATGGATCTAATTTTGACAGGCGATAAAATTGTACAAATTCAAGGATGTTTTAGTGGGACTTTAGGTTATATTTTTTCTGAAATTGAAAGAGGAATTGCCTTTTCAGAAGCGGTTAAAAAGGCGTATGAGTTAGGTTACACGGAACCGGATCCCAGAGACGATCTTTCCGGTTTGGATGTAGCAAGAAAAGCTTTGATTTTGGTTCGGACCATGGGACGAAAGACCCATCTTGATGAAATAAAATTAACGAGCTTGTATCCGAAGCAAATGGAGAAATTATCGGTAAACGATTTTTTTGAGTCCCTAAAAAATTTAGACCCGGTTTTTCAGAAAAGAACAGTTTCGGCGGGCAAAAAAGGAAAAACTTTAAGATATGTGGTGACTATGGATAGCGAATCATGTCGTGTAGGAATAGAAGAAGTAGAAAAAAGCAGTAACTTAGGCAGTTTGAAGGGTCCGGATAACTTGATCGTATTTAAGACTGAAAGGTACCTGGCGAATCCACTGATTATTAAAGGTCCTGGAGCGGGAATTGGAGTGACTGCAGCAGGAGTGTTTGCCGATATTTTAGAAGCGGCAAAACTTATGTAAGCGGCAGCAAAAAATACTTATGAAAAAACTTCGTGTTGGTATATTGGGTGCAACCGGAATGGTAGGCCAAAGGTTTATTACTTTACTGGAAAACCATCCCTGGTTTGAATTGGTTTTAGTCGCCGCTTCACCTTTTTCTAGAGGAAAAACTTATCAGGAGGCAGTTGTCGATAGATGGAAGATGAGTAGTTTAATACCGAAAAATGTGAAGAATTTGATAATTATGTCTGTTGAGGAGGATATGAAAAATATTACAAATGAAGTTGATTTCGTTTTTTCTGCACTCGATCTGGACAAAGAGAAGATAAGGGAAATCGAAAACAGCTATGCTGCAAGAGGAATTCCAGTTGTTTCCAATAATTCTGCCCACCGGTGGACGGAAGATGTCCCCATGATTATGCCCGAAGTAAATTATCACCATCTGAAACTAATTGACATACAGAGGGAAAACCGCGGGTGGATTAAAGGGTTTATTGCAGTCAAACCCAACTGTTCTATCCAATCTTACGTTTCCATACTTTCGGCTTTGAAGGAATTTAAACCGTTAAAGGTTACAATTACCAGTCTTCAGGCAATATCAGGAGCAGGTAAGACTTTTGAAAGTTGGCCAGAAATGATTGATAACGTTATTCCTTTTATTAAAAACGAAGAAGAAAAGAGTGAAAAGGAACCTCTCAAAATCTGGGGTAGAATAAAAAACGGTAGAGTGGAGCTTACGGAAACCCCACAGATTTCTGCAACCTGTATAAGGGTTCCAGTCACAGACGGTCATATGGCAAGCGTTTCTGTACTTTTTGAGACAATACCTACCAAGGAACAGATACTGCAGTGTCTGAAAGATTATGATAATCCCCTAAAAGATCTATGTCTTCCTTCAAGTCCTGCAGAATTCATTAAATATTATGAAGAAGACGATCGTCCTCAAACTAAACTTGACCGGGATTACGAAAATGGTATGGGAATAACGATGGGAAGACTGAGAAAAGACTCGATTTATCATTGGAAATTCATTGCTCTTTCCCACAATACAATTCGTGGAGCGGCAGGTGGCGCAATATTACTGGCAGAACTTTTGAAAGCGAAAGGTTACTTATGAGAATTTCGTTGATCGGTATGTCTCATGTAGGGAAAACATATTGGGCAAAAAAACTGGAAGAAAAAGGATTTATCCGATTTTCCTGTGATGATTTTATTGAGGAAAAACTAAAAGCAGAGCTGGCTCAATCCGGTTATTCCGGTATCGAAGGAGTTTCAAAATGGATGGGACAGCCTTATGATTTTCAATATTCTGGGGCGAGTAAAAAATATTTGGAATTAGAGATTCTTAGCTTAAGAAATATATTATCTGATATAGACAACCTTAACGGACAAAATGTTGTTATTGATACTACCGGGAGCGTGATACATACGGGACAGGAAGTTATGCAAAATCTTGCTAGAAAAACGAGAATTCTTGAACTTGATACTCCTGAATCAGTAAAACAAGAAATGTATAAGTCATACCTTATAAATCCGAAACCGGTAATTTGGGGAGATGTTTATAAAAAGTTTGATGATGAGTCAACCGAGCAGGCTTTAGCAAGATGCTACCCGCTTTTACTTGACTATCGAACAAGGAAATACAAAAAATACGCCCATGTAAGTCTCAATTATTTCCTTCTACGACAAAAAGACTTCTCTACAGAAAACTTTTTGAATCTTCTTTTCAGTTTAGAGGAGAAGATTTGAAATGAATTATCTAAAGTGTGTTTCTTGTAATATAACTTATTCGACAAGCGAAGTGCGCTATCGTTGTGATTGCGGCGAAATTCTTGAAGTTAAAATAACAGATTGGAATAAGTTGAAAAAGAACCTCAATAAAAAGATATTTGATGACCGTTTATCAAGTAAGGAATTTCCTTATCAAAGCGGGGTCTGGCGATATAAGGAATTAGTGTTACCTGTTTCTGATAAATATATTATTACAAAGAGCGAGGGGAATACCAATTTATACAGCGGGTTAAATAATAATAAGGGATTTCAAAAAATCACAAGTTTTGTAGGTTTACAAAATCTACATCTCAAACACGAGGGTGAAAATCCAACCGGAAGTTTTAAAGACAGGGGAATGACGGTTGGAATAACCCAGGCAAAAGTACTGGGGGTAAAAGCAGTAGCTTGCGCCTCTACTGGAAATACTTCATCTTCATTGGCTAGTTATGCAGCTGCCGCCGGTCTGAAGTGTTTCGTTTTTCTCCCAAAAGGCAAAATTACGACAAGTAAGTTATCCCAATCTATCGCCTATGGAGCAGTAAATATTCAGTTAGATGGTGATTTCGACGCTGTCATGAAAACGGTGCAAAAGGTATGTAATGAATATAAGATCTATCTTCTGAACTCAATTAATCCTTTCAGAATAGAAGGACAAAAAACAATTATTTTTGAACTTCTTCAACAGCTTGACTGGCAAATTCCAGATTGGATCGTTTTACCCGGGGGGAATCTTGGGAATACTTCGGCAATTGGGAAGGGACTTTTTGAGCTTAAAAAATTGGGAATTATAAATAAGTTGCCAAGAATTGCTATTATACAAGCTGAGGGTGCTAACCCATTTTATCTTAGTTTCAAAACCGGATTTAAAAAGAAATTTGAGGTTAGAGCCAGAACTGTTGCTTCTGCAATTAGAATTGGTAATCCGGTAAGCTTTATCAAAGCAAAAAAAATTATTGAAGGAACAAACGGAGTAGTAGAGCAGGTTTCTGATCAGGACATTCTGGATGCAAAAGCTGTTATTGACGCCTCTGGCATCGGATGCGAACCGGCTTCAGCGGCAACAGTTGCCGGAATAAAAAAATTAGTAGGAAAAAAAATTATTAAAAAAGACCATCAAGTAGCCGGTATTTTAACAGGACATATTCTAAAAGATCCAGAGATAACGCTAAATTACCATCTGAAAAAACTTTCAGGTTATAATAGTAGATATGCAAACTCCATTTTTGAAACCAATACGAGAACTATTAGCCGCGAAATTAGAGATTTTCTAGATGATTAACATTGATCAAAATTCTTATTTTTGGCAATACCTTTCTGATGGACAGAAAGGTCTTGTAGAAGAAGGTCTTTATTTACTTAAAGATCTTAAGGAACATCCGGACGCGAAGATTACTGATCACTCATATCTTGTTTTTCCATTTGCTAAGGCTTACGAGGGATTTTTAAAAAAACTTTTTTTAGATCTTGGTTATATTTCTCAAAAAGAATATGAAGGCGAACATTTCAGAATTGGAAAAGCTCTTAATCCTCACCTTGAAAGAAGATTGAGAAAATGGTCTATTTACGACAAAATTAGTCAAAATTACGGGAGTAAGAATCTGGCGGAAAACTTATGGCAAGTTTGGAAAGAGGGTCGTAACCTCGTTTTTCATTATTTCCCTCATAACTTCAGAGCGCTAACTTTGGTTGAAGCCGAAAGGATTGTTGATGAAATAATCAGTATTATGCAAGAAGCGGTAAGTTTATGCAAGCTAAAGTGAAGATTTATGAGGTTAGGGATTTGCCGTTTTTCTTAAAATAACGATGGTGTAGTTCTTGAGTTAATTCAACACCTTTTTTTTGGATGTTTTCAATATTAGAGAGTGAGTGATCCATTTTTGAGATCAAAGCATCTGAAGCTATCTGATTACGCCCTTCTACTTCTTTGACGACGCTATCTTTAACTGCTTCAGCTTGCTGAAGCAGTTCTTCACCTTTTTTTTGTAGTTTAGATACCTTGTCTTCTAATTCTTCTTCATAAAGTTCTACTTTTTCTGTCAGTTCATCGGTAAGCTTCTTTCCTTCTTTAGTACCTAAAACAAATATTAAAAAAGCTCCAAATAATCCTCCTAAAAAAAACCCAAACCAGAAATAATTACCTTTACCTTGATTTTCGTTCATGACATCTCTTTCTTTAATGGCGTATCTTTTTTTTTGAATTTACCAAGTACGCTAAAGAACGCTTTTAGTCCTTCTGAAAAGCCGCTTATATTCTGAAGGGATTTTCCTAAACTGGTGGATACGTTGACAGCCTGTTCAGCCATAGAATTAAATTTCATTAACATTTTACGGATTTCCGACAGAATTAAAAATATCTGCCATCCTACTATAACCATTAGTATGGTTAAAACGATGACTACGGCAAAAAGTAATACTTGGGTAGGTTCTAACATAGGCAGACTACTTAATTATTCTAACTATAATATATTCCATAGTCAACAGATTAAATTAGCAAATTTTTAAATTATAATTACTATCATTGAGTAGATTGTATTTGAACAGTTCTGTTAATAATTTTCTTTTTACCAAACTTACTCGTTGATTCAACTACTATCGTGTTAATTCCTGGTGAAAGAGTAAGAATGGTCGTGAATTCACCATTATCTGTCAGTGCAATTTTTTGGTTGTTAACTGAAACGACCGCGTCGTTATCTGTCATTCCATGAATTTGAACTTTTTCTGAAGGTATTGTTTCTCCTTCGGCTGGGGAAATAATGGTTAATTTTGGAGGACTGATAACTCCTCGATATTGGTAAAACAGATAAATAAATAAAAGAGTAATTAAAGAAAGTGTAATAATTACTACTGCAGATTGTGGAGTAAAATATACTGAATATTCATTGACCGGTTTAGTAATTCCGTCAGGAAGCAAACCAGATTTTTCTTGCTGGCGAAATTGCCTGCGGAAAATGGCGATTACTTCTTCTGGTTTAAGTTCTAATAAAGCACTATAACTTCTCAAAAAGCCTTTAATGTAGGGAAGAGATGGAAGTTTATCCCATGTATTTTCTTCTAAAGCAATAAGAAATTTTTTTCGTATACGCAGGGTTTTTTCTATATCTTCATAAGAAAGTTTTTTTTCAATTCGCGCCTTTTTTAATATTTCACCAACAGTATGCATGGTTAAATTTTACGACAATTATTGAGATTGTGTTGTTTGGGAAGAAGAACGACTGGAAAGATATTCTTCAGGACTTCTAACCAGCACATCTCTTGGTTTAGAGCCTTCACCTGTTCCTACCACGCCTTCTGCTTCGAGTTGATCAAGTATTCTAGCTGCTCTTGCATATCCTATAGATAATCGTCTTTGAAGCAGCGACGCAGAAGCACGGTCATATTGACAGACTACTCTTACTGCTTCTTCGAATAGATTATCTTTACCATCATCAGTAATTTGAGTTCCAGTTGTAGCTTTTTTCCAGGTAACCGGTAATGAGGTTACTTCCTGAGTGTATTGAACTGGTAAATTCTTTTTTTTAAGATAATCAACTAATTTACCCACTTCTTGGTCTGAGACAAATGTTCCTTGTATACGAGTTGGTTTTGCTTGATCAGGTGGTATATAAAGCATATCTCCTCGACCGAGCAATTTTTCTGCTCCGGGCATGTCAATTATTACTCTTGAATCAATCATTGAGGAGACATTAAAGGCGATTCGAGAAGGAATATTGGCTTTTATAAGTCCGGTAATTACATCAACCGATGGTCTTTGTGTAGCAACGACTAAATGAATTCCTGTGGCTCTGGCCATTTGTGAGAGTCTGCATATTGCATCTTCAACTTCGACTGGTGCATAGGCCATTAAATCTGCAAGTTCATCAATGAAAATAACGATATAAGGAATTGCCTGAAAACCAGAAAGTTCATTATATCCATCAATATTACGTACCCCAACTTCAGAAAATAACTTATACCTTCTGTCCATTTCTTGAGTTGCCCATTTCAACGCCGAGAGAATTTTATCTGGCTCCACGATTACAGGTGTAAGTAAATGGGGTATACCGTTATAACCTATTAGCTCTACCCGCTTGGGGTCAACCAATATCACTCGAACCTCAGTCGGTGTCGTTTTAAAAAGAAGAGAAGATATCCAGGAGTTAATCAACACTGATTTTCCGCTTCCTGTGGTACCAGCTATAAGAACATGAGGCATTTTAGCTATATTTGCCGTGACAGGATTACCGGACACATCAAGACCAAGCGCCACAAGAAGTTTGTTTTGATTTTTTTTCATAATTTCAGTCCCTAACATGTGTCTTAAGTTGACAAATTCCAGAGATCTATTAGGTATTTCAATACCGACTAAACTTCTACCAGGAATTGGCGCTTCAATCCTTATCTGTCCGGTTGGAGCAGCTAAAGCTAAAGCAAGATCATTGGATAGGGCAGTAAGCTTAGAAACTTTTGTTCCTAATGCAATTTCTAGAGCATATTGGGTAACAGCCGGACCCAAATTGACTTCTACGACGCGAGCGGTGACGCCAAAACTTTCTAAGGTTTTTTCTATGATATGAGCATTTTGCTTCATATCCCCTCTATCTGCTTTTTGTCCAGGAGAGTTTGCAAGTAAGGAAACTGGAGGATATTCCCATACTTCGGTAGTGGTAGGAATATTTGAGATTACGGAATTCCCTAAGAGATCAGAAGATATTTTTTTAACCCTGGTTTCGGAAGACAATTCAGACTTTTTATCACTATTAAGCGACATGTCTCTTTTATAACCAAAAGGAGGCTTTATTGGCAGTTTTTCGACAAAAACAGGTTTTGTTTTTGTTTTAAAAGAAAATTTAAAAATTTTTTGGATATTTTTATTAAAAGCAATCAATACTTTGAATATATCTTCAAAGGAGGTATTAAATAAGACAATCAATCCAATAAATAACATTCCCGAGAGAATGATAAAGGCCCCGGCTCCAGATATTAAACTGGAAAAATTGTTCCAGATTTGTTCGCCGATATAACCACTTTGGGATAGAGCTAAAATACAGATATAAGTTAATAATCCTCCAAAAGTGATATTTGGCTTAATAAAAAATATCTTAATTTTCAGAAAAAGGAAGGAGATGCTTAGAAGCACGAAAGGTAAAAGATAAGATCCCCAGCCAAAATTCTCTAAAGCAAATATTCTGATGATATCTAATGAACTACTAGTTTGGAAAAATGAAAGACCAGTAAATCCGGCAACGATTATAAGCAGAATTGCAAAGATGTTATAAACAGTATTTTTTTTTAATTTAAACTTTAGGCGTCTGTGTCTTCTATAATATCTAGTCATAGGCAGTAGCTTATTATAACGTAATCAGTTTCATTCCGAAAGCCTTTATAAATATCCTATAGTATTTATGGGGTGTTGTCAATAGTCTAAGAATCGTCTTGTTATGGAAGTATCTATCCTTTAAAATGAGGCTATATGGAAAAGATAATCGTGAAGGTGAATAACTTAACCAAAAGATTTGGTCCGCCATCCGCCAGCTGGCGGAGCGGATTGACTGCGGTAGACAATATTTCTTTTTCAATCAAAGAGGGTGAAATTGTTGGTCTTTTGGGGCCGAATGGGGCCGGGAAGACGACTACGATAAGAATGATGTTGACCTTTATTGTTCCAGATGCAGGACAGATTAATATTTTGGGTAAGAATTTGTTTTTACACCGGGAAGAAATATTAAAACAGGTGAATTTTACGTTCGTTAATAATACTTATGGAGGAAGATTAACAGTTTATGAGACTCTAATTTTTTTTGCAAAATTATATGAAGTAGCGGATTACGGTAAAATCATTACAAAGTTGTTAAAACAATTTGAAGTTGAACATCTAAAGAATAAAAAAACACGTGAACTTTCAAGCGGGGAATTGTCAAAAGTAGCTCTATGTAAGGCACTTTTGAATAACCCGAAAATATTATTTCTCGACGAGCCAACTGCTTCTCTTGACCCGGATATGGCTGATAAAGCAAGAAAATCGATCAAAGATGTTCAGAGGGAATACGGCACGACGATTCTTTATACTTCGCACAATATGCACGAAGTGGAAGAAATGTGTGATAAAATTATATTTCTGCATCAGGGTAAAATAATCATTTCCGGAACACCTCTTGAGATAACAAAGAAGATACTTCACGAAAGTGCAAAAGAACCTGCAATGAGAGAGGTTTTTATAAAAATTTCCAGAGGAGATCTAGGTGAACTTCAATAGAGTTATTGCTTTGATATATCGTTATACGATGTTACTCCGTCACGACTTGGGTAAGGTGATAGATACTTTCTATTGGCCGCTTATAGATATAGTAACATGGGGTTTTTTAACGGTATACATCAGCAGAAATCAAAACATACAGAATAATTTTATCTTAGTTCTACTGTCTGCGATTATTTTATGGACATTGGTTTACACCGTAGCTCGGGATGTTGCGGTTTGTTTTTTAGATGATATGTGGGATAGAAACGTGGTAAATTTATATTGCAGTCCACTTAAACCAATTGAGTTTTTAACCGCTAGTTTTTTAATCGCGTTATTTAGAATAATTCTCACATTGGGTGTTATATCTATAACTGCTTATTTATTCTACTCATTTAATATATTGATCCTTGGAGCATATCTTGGTTTATTCTTTTTAATATTAATAGTTTTCTCATACACTATCGGCATTTTCGCTACCACTTTAATTTTACGGTTTGGTCCTGGAGTAGAAATTTTTGCTTGGAGTTTTCCTGCGATATTATCGCCTATCTCAGCCGTTTTTTATCCAATTTCTGTTCTGCCTCAATTTTTACAAAATATAGCGTTATTATTTCCAACGTCTTATGTATTTGGAGGCATGAGAGAGATATTATTGACAGGTACGATTGTTTGGCAGGATATGGCAATAGCAGCACTGTTAGATATAATTTACTTGATAATAGCTTTTCTGCTTTTCTTCAAAGTATTTAATGATGTAAGAAAAAATGGTTTGATTGCAAGATTCTCATGAGTTATTATAAGAAAGGAATATTTATGAAAAGAGTAACTACCCACCCGGAATACCAGTATTTGGATTTATTGGAAGATATCATGGAAAATGGCGCATGGAAAGTGAGCCATTCGACAGGCGTAAAGCTTAAAAGCGTTTTTGGAAGGCAGATAAGGTTTGATCTCTCGCAAGGTTTTCCGCTTCTTACCACCAAAAAAGTTTTCCTGCGCGGCATTATCCATGAATTGATCTGGTTTCTGTCGGGAAGCTCCAACATTAAATATCTTGTAGAAAACAACGTCCATATCTGGGATGAGTGGGCTTATAAAAAATACGCATGGGCGGTTGAAGCAAAACGTGCTAAACCTTTGACTTTTGAAGAATTCATGGGAAAAATCCAGACAGACAAGAAATTTCTGGATAAATGGGGAGAATTAGGACCGGTTTACGGGGTTCAATGGAGAAAGTGGCCCGCCTACGCCCCGAAGTACGTCGGGGCTACGGCGGGTAAACCCGCAGGCAATAGAACAGTCGATCAGTTGGGTTGGGCGCTTGAAAAAATAAAAAAATATCCTCAAAAAAAACATTACGTAATTTCCGCATGGAATGCCGGCTGCATTTATGAGATGTCCGGAAGTCATGCCGCTTCGATGGTAATTGCTCCCTGTCATACTATGTTTCATATAAACATAACCGGTGACAAACTTTCGCTACTTCTTTATCAGCGCAGTGCCGATATGTTTCTGGGAGTGCCTTTTAATATTGCCAGTTACGCGCTTTTGACTTTGATGATAGCCCAAGTTACCGGATATAAACCCGGCGAATTTATCCATACGTTTGGCGATGCGCATATTTACGAAAATCACTTTGAGCAGGTAAAG
>Ga0155721_107_pt14 | contig 12520 bp, 14 predicted proteins | sample RifCSPlowO2_01_FD_107377 | JGI IMG/M metagenome (GOLD analysis project Ga0155721, IMG submission 107377) | Candidatus Gottesmanbacteria bacterium RIFCSPLOWO2_01_FULL_39_12b
TGTCGTTACTTCGCTTTAATGCACCAACGATATCCAGGATACCCTCTTTCCGGCCATATTGGTTAAAATACCAGTTGCCAAAAGTAAACTGGCCAACTTGTAAAACTCCGGTATCCTCAAATTTTGTCTCGCGGGTGATGGCTCCTGTTTCCAAAGCCGCCGTACTTGTAATGATTTTAAAAGTCGATCCGGGCGGATAGTTGCCGGATATGGCACGGTTAAACAAAGGATGATCTGAATCATTTAATAAATTATCAATATTCACTCCGGTGATAAAGTTATTCGGATCATATGACGGCGATGAATATAAGCCTAAAACCGCACCAGTTTTGGGCTCAGTAATTACGATGGCTCCTTTTTTGCCCTTGAAATCACTTTCACCGATTTTTTGTAAATCCAGATCAAGAGTCAGAGAGAGATTTTCACCCGACTTAGGTTCAACTTTCCCCAATTGCCTCACCGTCGAACCCAGAGCATCTACCTCTGTCAAAACTTTTCCGTTCCTGCCGCGCAATAAACTGTCATAGGTCTTCTCTATCCCCATTTTCCCGATGATGTCTCCTGATTTATAGTTGTTTTGCTTTGTTAAACTCCTAATTTCCTCCTCATTCACTTCTCCCGTATAGCCCAAAACGTGACTTAACAGCGGTCCATATATATATTGTCTGGCCACTCCCTCAGTCACCTCTCCTGATTCTGTAACCTCTTTTTGATCAAAATAACGCAAACCGGATTTAGTTTGAAAGACCGGTATATTGCGAACCAGAGGAATACCTTTGCGGTCATAGATGATTCCACGCGGAGCGATAACTTTAGCTTCTCTAATCCGGTTTTCAGTCGAAAGCCGTCGATATCGCTGCCCTTCAAAAAAACTAAGAGAGAAAAGACGGGTCAGGAGAAACCCCAAACCAAATATCAGGATAAACAGAAAGAGATACAGGCGGTTATTATCATAGACCTGTATCTCCTTACCAGACTCTTTCGGGTATCCCTTTGTCTTTTTGACCTTGAAAATACTTTCTGCAAAAACGCTGCCAAATCCGGTAGACATAAACTTAATTTTTAGATTTTTAATTTAGCACGGTCACCGAAAATATGTGGAAATAATTTCGTTAAAAATAGGAAAAATATAGCAGTAACCGTAATGCCGGCTAAAAGTGATAAGTAGTCAAATTTTTTATAAAAAATCAGATTATAAAGAGTCATAAGGACGGTGATAAATGACAGGGGATAAAATAAATTACCGGAAGACATCTTTTTTTGATATCTTACCGCCACCCAGGTCGTTAACAAAAAAAACAGGCTGTTGCTCCCAAGTAGATTTAGAGTAAAAAGATCTAAAACTAATCCAATGATAAATACCAGCGGTACGATTTTTTCTCCCCTGATACTTGTAAGTATGGTCACCAGTATTAAAGTCAGGGGGAAATTAATCAGGGTAGACTCAATAATGATACCGGAAAAAAATAATAAAAATAAAATTACAATCATATGGCAGTAATTATAAAGATCATCTTCTCGCTATCTAAATTTATAAAAGATTCTATTTTAGCCTGTTTATAAGGAGTTGAATCGTCAGAATTAATATAGACTATTTTACCTATCAGGAGATTAGCCGGTAAACCATCTAATCCTGTGGTTACAATCTGATCATCAATAAATAACGGGTCTTTCTGCAACACTTTTTCTAACGCTATCGATTTCTCTCCTTGACCCGAAGTCTCTCCAAACGTTCCCCGGGAAGTTTTTACCTGTATCTGCATCTCACGGTCATATAAAAACATGATACTGCTTCTGCTCTCCGTAACGGCGGCAACTTTACCGAGGTATACATTTCCCAGGACGGCCGGCATACCTGGCTTTATTCCTTCCTTCTCACCCGCATCAACTTCCAAAAAGCGGGAAGTTCCTAAAATTTGGGCGGGGATTAATTTATAAGATGAGGGAAGAGGTATTTCTAACTGTTTTCGAAATGTTACATTTTCATCGGTCAAAACCCGGGTTTTAAGAATTAATTCCTCGTTGACTCTTTTTAAATTAGCTTGCATCTCAAGTAGAGTTTTTAGGTTCGGGTATTGCCGCAGTACTTCTCTAAAAGTGCTAAATCCAAGCTTACCTGTATAGACAGGCTTTTTAACGGAAATAATTATCCGGTCAGTTTGAGATTTAAAAGAATTTAATAATTTGAATGAATCCAGTAGCAGCAGAATAAATGATAAAGCGATGAGGTAGTAGATAAGATTTTTTTTTATCATTAAATTATAAAAATTATCTCAAACCGCCTGTAACTCTCACTCTGTCCAATAACTTTTTGTCATCCAGAAGTCTGGCGGCCCCCCTTACCACACAAGTGAGGGGGTCTTCTGCCACCCAGACCGGCATTCGCGCTGCTTCGGCAATTACCCGGTCAATACCGGGCATCAACGAACCGCCTCCTGCTAAGGCAATTCCCTGCTCTAAAACGTCTCCAACCAGTTCCGGGGGAATTTCTTCAACGGTTTCATCTATAGCTTCAATAATTTGATTAATAACCGGTGCCATCGCCTCACGTAATTCGGAGGAACTTAGTTTTACTGACTTGGGCAGTCCATTTTCCAGATCGCGGCCGCGCACAACATAGTGTTTTTCGGTAACGGAATGATGCACCGAGCCAATTGTAATTTTTGCCATTTCAGCTGAAGGTATACCTAAAAGAAGCGAGTGTTTCAGTCTGACATACGAAACTATTGCTTCATCTAATTCATCTCCAGCAATTCGTAAGGATCTGTTGATCACGATCCCGCCGAGAGAAATGACGGCGATTTCGGTAGTCCCTCCTCCGATATCGACAATCATATTACCGCAAGGCGATTCTATGGGAAGTTTTGCTCCGATTGCCGCTGCCATTGGTTCTTCGATAAGATATGCCACTCTGGCTCCCGCGCTGAGCGCGGCCTCCTGCACCGCTCTTCTTTCCACCTCGGTCACACCTGAAGGTATACCCAAAACTACCCGTGGCCTGGGTATTTTCGGGATAAATGAACTACCTCCTTCATGGGTCATACCAATATAATGATGCAACATGGCCTCCGTGGCGTCAAAATCGGCGATTACTCCGTCTTTAAGGGGTCTGAAAGCCTCTATTTGAGTTGGAGTTTTCCCGATCATTTTTTTTGCTTCACTGCCTATTGCTAAAATTTTCTTGGTTTTTTTGTGCCTGGCTACCACCGATGGTTCACGGATGGCTATACCTTTACCCCTGATAAAAACCAAAGTATTGGCTGTACCTAAATCTATGGCTAAATCATGTGAAAACAAACCAAAAAGAAAATCCAACATAAAAGCTCCTGAAACGTCAGGTGGCATTATTGTATCAGACAAAGAGAAAATCTTAAACAAACAACTGCCTTTGGAAATTTGTATATGTTTAGGGTAGAATAACCGTTAATGGTACCAATTCCGGTAAAAATTACGGATAAAATAATTCAATACTCCTTCTACCTTCTCTTTTTCCTCGTGCCTCTAATATTAACTCCCTTTAACTACGAACTTTTCGAATATAACAAAATGATGGCCGTTTACGGACTAACCATGATCATCCTCTGTGCCTGGGTCTCAAAAATGATTCTTAAAGGGCGTCTAAATCTCATACGCACACCTTTTGATATTCCACTTTTCCTGTTTCTCGTAAGTCAAATAATTTCCACTCTCTTCTCAATCGACAGCCACGTCTCCATCTGGGGTTATTACAGCCGTTTTAATGGGGGACTTATTTCCATCATTTCTTATCTTGTCTTATTTTATGCTTTTGTTTCTAATTTCCCCAAAGAAAAGATTTCCAGACTGTTAAAAGTAATACTATTATCAGGATTAATCGTTGCCGCTTACGGAATATTGGAACGTTTCGGAATAGACAAAGACCTCTGGGTGCAGGATGTGCAAAACCGTGTTTTTTCAACTCTTGGCCAACCCAACTGGCTGGCAGCATATTTGGCTGTTCTTATACCGCTCACGATTGGAATAGCTTTGCAATACTTTACAAATCAATTTTCTGATCTAAACGGGAAAATTCAAAATTCAAAAGTCAAAAGTCAAAATTATAATGCAAAATTCAAAAATACCGGTTTATTGGATAATTGGATAATTGGATTATTGTTATTTATTTCGAACGTTTTTTATTTAACGCTCGTTTTCACCAAGTCCCGTTCCGGCTTTATCGGTCTTTGGTCAAGTCTCATAGTCTTATGGTCAATTTTCCTCATTCCCTATCTCTTTCACAAACTTCAACCTCAAAAAATAACACACATACACGCGACAGCATCTATTTGTGTTAAATATATTAAACTTATAGGAATATATATTTTCTCGTTCATTTTGATATCATTTTTTTTTGGGACTCCTTTTCAAAATCTCAATCGCCTCACTCTACCTGAAATTCTCAGCCAGAAACCGGAAATCGGAAATCGGAAGGCTGTCGCTTCCCCCGGATCATCTGTAATAGAAATCGGTATCACTGAATCAGGCACAATCAGAAATATAGTCTGGAAAGGTGCTCTTCAAATTGTTAAAAACTATCCCCTTTTCGGTTCCGGAGTTGAAACTTTTGCCTATGCCTACTATAAGTACCGTCCTGTGGAGCATAACATGACCAGCGAATGGGATTTTCTCTACAACAAAGCCCACAATGAATACCTTAATTACGCGGCTACGACAGGATTTATTGGTCTTGGTACATATCTGCTTTTTATCGGAAGTTTTATCTGGTGGAACATAAACAAGCTCAAAGCTCAAAATAATTTGGATTTTGGATTTGATTTGAATCTTTGGATTTTGTCATTTGGTCTTTTTGTCGCTTGGCTTTCCATCCTCATCACTAACTTCTTTGGTTTCTCGGTCGTCATAATCCAACTCTTCTTCTTTCTCATTCCGGCCATTTCTTTTCTGCTTTCCAAAGATTTAACTTTTGCCTCACCACCGGTAACAAGCAACCGATCTTTCGATTTGGCTTCCGACAAACAACCCGTAAACAACTTCCAGTATGGATTAATTTTAATCTGTCTGCTAACTATGCTTTATGGAATCTATAGGCTATCAGTACTCTGGAGCGCCGATGTCTTATTCGCCTCTGGCTATCACGAGTCCAGATCCTCGCAGTACACCAGCGCCTACCAGTCACTGAGAAATGCAATTTTGGCAAATCCCGATGAACCTCTTTACTACGACGAATTCTCACTTCCGGCTTCACAAATAGCCGTGGCTTTGAAAGAGAGCGGGGACAGTTCCACTTCGGCCCAGCTGGAAAAAGAAGCCATACTTTCCAGTGACCAGGCGGTGTCAATCTCACCGAATAACGTCAATTTCTGGAAAACCAGAACCCGGGTTTTTTACACACTGTCTCAACTTTCAGAAATAAATACCTATCTGGAAAAATCGCTTGAGGCTCTGGTTAAAGCCCACAGTTTAGCCCCGACTGATCCAAAAGTCAGTTATAATTTGGCTCTACTCTATGACAAAAAGGGAGAGAAAGAGGAAAGTATGAAACTGCTGGAAGAGACAAGGGTCCTGAAACCGGATTATCGTGATGCTTATTTCACGGCGGCTCTTTTTTATGAAAGAGATAAGAAAAAAGACCGGGCCCGGGAAATGTTAAAATTTATCCTCAACAGGTTGAACCCAAACGATGAGGATGCGAAAAAGAGACTGGAGGAAATTAAATGATCGTTACCGTCCCCAACCCGGTTTTAACTACACCGGCCAAAAAGGTCAAAAAGATCGACCGAAAGATCAATAGTGTCATTACCAGGATGATGAAGGCTCTCTTAAATCAGGATAATCCCAAAGGGGTTGGACTGGCCGCACCTCAAATAGGCTTGTCCTATCGCATCTTTATAACTCATCCTACCTCCTCCAGTAAAATTGAAGTCTTCCTCAATCCGGAAATAGTCTGGAAATCAGAAACTCTGGTCGAAATAGAAAGAGCGGAAAAGGAGGATAAGAAATCTTTAAAAAACGATAAAAAGCTCGAGGGTTGCCTCTCAATTCCCAATGTCTGGGGACATCTGAAAAGGGCAAACGCCGTCAGACTGAAATATCTTGACGGGCAAGGAAACTCACAGGAAAAAGAATTTAAAGGATTTATGGCTACCATTGTCCAGCACGAAACAGACCACCTTAACGGTATACTTTTTACTCAAAGAGTATTGGAACAAAAAGAAAAACTGTATGAGATTGAGGTGGATGAAGAAGGGAAGGAAAAACTGGTAGAGATAAAACTATGAAAATAATTTTTTTCGGTACATCTTTCTATTGTCAGCCGATTCTGGAAGTTATCCACAAGAATTTTGAGTTAGTTGGCATCGTAACTAAAAAGGAGAGCCTTATCGAGAAATATGCGCTGAAATATAATCTTTCCTGCTTTACTCCGAATGATAAAAAAGAGCTTTTGTTTACGGGTAAAGATTTGAATAACCTTAAACCGGATTTGGCAATTGTTTCCGACTACGGACTGATAATTCCCAAAGAAATTTTTACCATCCCCCGCCATCAGACACTCAATATTCATTTTTCTAAACTACCCAAGTTTCGCGGCCCTTCTCCAGTGCAATATACTATATTAAATGGTGAAAAATCCGCCTGGATCACGATTATCCTAATGGACGAAGGCATGGATACCGGAGATATTGTTTTTCAGAAAGAAGTATCATCAATTAACACTCAACAATTAACAATTGACAACGAAACGACTGAGTCTCTCTACAGAAAACTATTTAAAATTGCAGCTATGGAACTTTCCCAAGTAATTCACGATTATACTAATAATAAACTTAAGCCTCTTAGGCAACTTAATTCCGCCGCCACCTACACCAAATCCTTCACCCGGCAAGACGGCTTTATTTCACATCAAGCGTTAGATAAGGCAATAAAAGGTAAGGGAGCAATAAAAATGGAAAGAATGTTTCGCGCTCTTTCACCCTGGCCGGGGGTATGGACTATCATTAATATCCCTCAACCGAAGCGCCTGAAATTACTTAAGTCACATATTGAAAATAACAGACTGGTACTAGATGAAGTACAACTCGAAGGCAAAAAACCCGTCAGCTGGAAACAGTTTATAGAAGGATATCCGGATTTTTCTTTTTTAAAATAAGTTTGCTATATTGAATTGATGGTAATAGAAAGTGAAGCAGCTTTGAAACGCGATGAAAACTCACATGGATATTGTGCTATTGGACTATCACTGATTAAAAATATTGGACCTGCAAGTCCAGAATTTGCTGAACACTTACAAACATGCCATCTTTGCTTAGACGCTTTAATTCTTGAGCAGAGAGCGATTAATAGAGATATAAGCGCAGCTAGAAAAAAAGGGGTAATATAAAAAAGCAAATTCTACACGACGGGTGAAAATACATTCCTAAAACAAACACCGAATCTATACCCACTAGCTACCCCCATCGGGTGCCTGAGGAAAAATCTGCTTTGAAGGCCTATTAAGTAATTGTTTTGTTACCCGGTAACTCATCTCGCAAATTATCGTAGCCGATACAATTGCCAATAGCCCCGTAATTAAGTCTCCTCTGGTTTCAAGATCCTGTCCCCAGCTTTTAAAATAATCCCATTCGCTTATGGTGTTTGTCACCAAGACCGCGGTAGTAATAATATACGGTATGGCGCGAATCAGTCTTGCTTGACTACTATTTTTCATTTTTTTGTCTTTCGGTTCAAGAGCTGCAGCTACAGCACCAGAAATTGCGATAGGAAAAATGGAAAGAATTCCGTTGCCCGCATGAGATGAAATCATATCGGGAAGTCTATGTCTATTAGGAAAATAGTTAAACTGATCTAAATTTGGTCTAATATGGACATAAGCATCTGTTAACGATAAAGCTGAGGCAAATATAGTATGCCCTACTCTCACGCCAACTGATCTTTTTTGTTGAGCAAATCCGTCTGCCAATGATTCAGCCGTGGTCCTAACGTTTTCCCGTAATCTAACCGCAGCTGGTTTGGATGGTTGTAAAAGTCTTTCTCCCATATGCTTTATTTATACTGATGGATTATATTGAAAACAGATCAGAAAGCAATACACAGGTTTGCAAACACTGCTTTGTAAAACCCAGATCGGGGTCAGACCTTGATTATATTACTTTGGAATGCTAGACTGATATCAACGTGCCACGCTCCCCTAGACTCAATGCGCCTAATCTGTTTTACCATGTCTTTGCCAGAGGAAATAATCGTGATACAATATTCTATGACGATAGCAATTACCAAAGATTTCTGGCGAATTTAGAACGCTACCGGTTGTCATTAAAATATACACTTTACGCTTACTGTCTTCTACCAAATCACTTTCACATCTTGCTAAAGGTCGACACAGTAAATCTCTCAAAAATCATGCAGATCCTTATGACTGCTTATACGATGTATATAAATAAAAAATATGACCGAGTTGGTCATATATTTCAAGGACGTTTCCAAAGTATAATCGTAGAGAAAGAAAGCTATCTACTTCAAGTACATCGTTACATACACCTCAATCCTCTGAAGGCAGGATTAGTGAATAGTCTACAGGATTATCCATGGTCCAGTTATACAAGTTATTTCACTTCAATTGATGGACTACCATCCTTAGATACTAAAGGAATCTTAGAGATGTTTTCTCCAGATCCAGCAAGACAGAAACAACTTCTTCATGAATTTACTCTGGCAGGTCTAAAAGAAGAATTTAATCCCATCAAGAAACAAATAAGAGGAGTACTTGGTAGTTCTAAATTTTCTCAAAAATTGACTAGAATGCTCAAAGGGGTCAGACCTTAGCCAAAATCAAGGTCTGACCCCAATTTACACCAATTTACAATTTACCCCAATTTATGTAGATTCGAAACGATCAAACCCTTGAAGTAAATTTGCGGGACACACTATACTTTTATACAAGTCTTTTATATAAGGTTTAAACTTTGTTTTTAATCCATATTGTGATAATCAGATAAGTTATAAACAATATTTCTATTAGAAACGCTATCATTGGGAAGGTAATTAGCCTATAAAATATCATTTCAATATTGTTATTTTTACTTTTTAGTATCAATAATTTTTTTAAAGTTAGCTCAGTAACAATATCAGTCAAAATTGGAAATATAAATTTGGTAATTCTTATATCTAATGATATTTGTATAAAAGGCTCATATGAATATAAGGCAGGTATAATTCCAAAAATATATTTATTTGTTATTACTATTAATAAAAAAGTATAGTATGCAAATCCAATTCCTGATACTATATCTTTGAAATTAAGGTGTTTTTTAGCCGATAAAATGAATCTGATTCCACTAAATACACTCCATACTAAATAGGTAATATTTTGGTTTGTCATAACATATAAATTGATTATAGTATATCTTAAAAAAGATCCACGGAAGCGTTTTGTGTAATCCAGGAATTGATATAGACCTAAGTATATTGGAAGTGACTTGCGCCATTCCTGATCCAAAGTGGAAAGGTGATTTTGATAATGGGGAATTTACTCTGTCTCCTAAGAAGACCTCAAACTTCTAAATCCCAAAACCAGAATAACTACCATTAATATTGCTCCCATTCCGGCCGGACTGAATGGACCGATTGTCTGATATATAAGTCCGGCCACAATCGGACCGAAAATTCGACCCACGGAGCCGAAACTCTGCAAAATTCCCATGCTCCCTCCCTGGTCATGTTCAGATGACTTTTCTGAAACAAGTGCCTGAACCACCGGGGCTAGAAAACTGTTGCCGATGGAAAAAACGGTTACCCCGATAAAAAACAAAACTACAGTAGAAGCAACTGACATCACCCCAAATCCCAAAATAGTCACAATTGAACTTAAAATAAACAACTTTTCCTCGGAAATAACCTTAACTGCGCGACCCACTCCAAATCCCTGTATGACTGCAGACATTACTCCTCCGAAAGTAAAAAGCAAACTTATCCCTACCAAATCCAAACTTAAAATATCACGCCCGAAAAGTGACATAATGGTAAACACTCCGGATTGGGCCCAAAATAAAAATAGATTGATCGAGTAAAGACTTATCAGGTCCGATTTGGCCAGGTCTTTCAGGAAGTTAGCAAAATGAAAATGTTTTTTCTCATACTTAAATTCTCTCTTGCTTAATGACTCGGGGAGAAAAAATTGAGTTAAAATAATACTAAGTATGGTTAATATGGAAGCGGCAATAAAGGTAAAAGAGGAAACACAATCCCGTAGCCGAGGAAATTGATAAAAACAACGAGGAATATCAAAAACTTAGGAGATTTGAGAAACATTTAGCTCTTCTTCCCGACAATCTCTTCGATTTTGAGGGTTTCGGCGGCGCGGTCTACCTTTTTGGGGGCTTCCGGAACTTTACTTTCAGGTAATTTTAGTTTTACCTTCACTTCAACTTTTTTCAAAGAGAAAACTCCCAACCTGCCGTCTTTCTTCAATCTTTTTATACAGCTGGTACAAAGTTTGACTCTTTGATAAACACCGCTTTTTAGCCCTTTTATTTTTTGTAAATTCGGTTTAAAAAGCCTTCTCGTACGGTTTTTGGCATGCGAAACCGCATGACCGTAACCTACTCCTTTATGACAATGTTCGCATATTAAAGACATGTGTTATACTATATCAAAATAATATCTGATTCACAAGATGCTTGATATCCTTGCCAAAAACCCTATCGAGTTTATCATTATCGCCGCCCTTCTGGTCGCCGCCATATCGATCCACGAATTTTCTCACGCGCTTGCGGCCGATCACCTCGGAGATCCTACTCCCAGAATCGCCGGAAGGTTAACTCTTAATCCTAAGGCTCATCTGGATCCTCTGGGAACAGTTCTCCTTTTTCTCTTTGGTTTTGGCTGGGGCAAACCGGTTCCCTTTGACCCGTTTAACTTAAGAGAACCCAGAAGAGACGCCGCTCTTATTTCTTTTGTCGGACCGCTTTCCAATTTGATTATGGCAATCACATCGGCCATTATCCTCAGGTTTACAACCATTCTTCCTTCGCTAACTCTCAGTGTTTTTATTTCGGATATTCTTTCAATGTTTATTTACTTTAATGTTTTATTGGCGATTTTCAACCTGATCCCGGTCCACCCTCTAGATGGCTTTAAAGTTGTGGCAGGAATACTTCCTCATAAATATTATTCTGACTGGCTGGAGCTGGAAAGATATGGAATGATTTTCCTGATCATGCTGATCTTTCCTTTCATGGGTTCTTCCGCAATAACTACTATTATTTCTCCCATCGTCAGATTTATAATTTCTCTGCTTCTACCGGCAAAAATCGGAGGAGTAATTTAGCTATAAAACTTTATCTCCCATGTTCTATCAAAAATCTGCCGCTACTATCATCCAGGAATTAAATACCGATCCGGCACGCGGTCTGACCACCCGGGAAGTAAACCATAGATTAGCCCAATACGGATATAATTTGCTTCCGGTAAAACCAAAAACCCCGTTGATCTTCAAATTTTTCCAACAGTTTAAAAATATACTGGTCATTATTCTGCTAGGTGCCTCTGTCATCTCTTTAATAGTGGGTGATCTGCTGGATACTCTGGCCATTTTTATGATCGTCCTCCTTAACGCCACAATTGGTTTCATGCAGGAACTTTCGGCGGAGAAAACCCTGGACTCTTTGAAAAAACAGGATATTCTATACGCTCTGGTGATCCGTGACAGTCAAACTGCTAAAATCCCTTTTGAAAATTTAGTCCCGGGAGATATTCTCGTTCTTGAAGAAGGAGAAAAGGTGCCCACGGATGCCAGAATCATTGAGTCATTTTCACTAAGAGTCGATGAGAGTATTTTAACCGGAGAGTCGTTACCTGCGTCCAAAAATTCAAAGCCGATATCTGGAAAGGTTTCTCTTGCCGACCAGAAAAATTTAATCTTTAAGGACACGCAAATCGTGGCCGGACGTGGAAAAGCCGTCGTTTTGGCCACAGGGAAAAATACCGAGATCGGCAAAATTGCCACCTATCTTGAAAGTAGCACCTCGGAAAAAACTCCCTTAACTTACGAACTTGAAAAAGTCGGCCACGTCCTGACCGTAGTCATCATTATTATCGCCGCCCTGGTTTTTATGCTCAATATCAGGCTGGAGCAAAATCTGGTCGAAAGCCTGCTGATCTCAATATCCCTGGCTGTAGCGGCCATACCGGAAGGCCTTCCTGCCATTGTCACTATTGTCTTATCTCTCGGAGTCAAACGGCTCGCTAGCAATAAAACGATCGTCAAAAAGCTGCCCGCGGTGGAAACGCTTGGTGCGGTAAGAATTATCGCCACCGACAAAACGGGAACGCTCACCCAAAACAAAATGAATGTCGTTAACATCATCACCGGAAACAATACTTACCAGATTGAAGGAAGCGGGTATGAACCGGTCGGCACTTTTCTCAGCGGAGAAAAAACTATTGACCCTTTAAAAATTTCTGAACTTGAACAGATTCTGAAAGCCGGAATTCTTGCCAGTAACGCCTCTTACCGGAAAAACGAAGGTAAAATACTCGGCGATAC
>Ga0155721_101_pt2 | contig 12329 bp, 12 predicted proteins | sample RifCSPlowO2_01_FD_107377 | JGI IMG/M metagenome (GOLD analysis project Ga0155721, IMG submission 107377) | Candidatus Gottesmanbacteria bacterium RIFCSPLOWO2_01_FULL_39_12b
GTAAAAAGACCGGAGTGGGTGAAATTCAGTTTTCCTATGCAGGGAAGAAAGAAAAAGTAAAAATTTTTCAGGTACTCCATCCGGATAACAAAATCCCCATATATCTTTTATCTCACCGGCGTTACTTATCTATGCCTGATTTTCCCGATACGTTTGCCTTTTTTAACATGGCAATTGTGCATATGGCAAAAGGAGTCCTTTCCTGGAAACCGGATATAATTCACTGCAATGATTTGCACACCAGCCTTATTCCTCTTCTAGTGCACGAAGGCAAGATTCCTGTAAAAACAATCCTGACCATTCATAATCTTTCGTATCAAGGGCAGACGTCAATTGAGATATTGGAAAAACTGGGAATAAAAAAGAATAAAAGCCTGATAGTACAGTGGGAGATAAAGTCAAAACAGCTGAATTTTTTACTGGAGGGGATAGCGCATGCCGATATCATTACTACTGTTTCTCCCACCTATGCCAAAGAGATTATGACGGAAGAATTTGGAGTGGGTCTGGAGGAAGTATTGCGGGGGAAAGAAGGCCGCGTGTTTGGGATTTTAAACGGTATTGATAACGTGTGGAGGCAGATTTGGCATGTAGAACATGTGAAATACCCTTATATATCAAAGATTCCCAAAGAGGGAGAAATTCCAGATAAGATGCATACGTGGGCGGAGGGAAAGAGATTAAATAAGGAATATCTCCAGAGAAAACTAGGGCTTAAAAGAGACGGGAGTATTCCTCTTCTTGGGTTTATCGGCAGATTTGATCCCAAGCAGAAGGGCATAGATATTCTCCATAAGATGATTCGAAATGGTGATATGACTCAGTATCAGTTAGCTATATTGGGGAGCGGTAATCACGAATGGGAAGAACGTTTTCAGTGGTTAAGCACATTTTATCCCAAAAGCGTTTCCTGCACTTTTACTTTTGACGAGGCTTTGGCTCACCAAATTTATGCTGCTTCTGATTTTATGTTAATTCCTTCAAAGTTTGAGCCGTGCGGACTTATTCAAATGATTGCCATGTATTTCGGTACCCTTCCTATCGTGCACAAAACAGGAGGGCTGATCGATTCAGTAAAAGACGGATACAACGGATTTGTCTTTGAAAAGTATACTGCGGAAGCATTACAAAAAGAGGTAACAAGAGCTATCGATATCTGGCGGCATAAAAAATCAGCCTACGAAAATTTGGTTCAAAACGCCTTCAATACGGATTTTTCCTGGGATAAAAGCGCCGGTGAGTATTTAGAACTGTATAATAAGCTGGTAAAAGGGATATTGTAATGTATAAATTAGCAGCTCTTGCCGGCACTTTTGATCACCTTCATAAAGGACACGGGTTTTTCATTTCCGAGGCGTTTAAATTAGGAGAGAAAGTCATTATTGGTCTCACATCTGATGTATATGTTGGTAGAAAAATGAAGCGATTAAGACACCTCGGGGGTGACCGAATGGGCTCCCCCGAGGTGGAGGAATTTGAAATAAGAAAAAAAGAGTTAACAGATTTTTTGAAGACTAATGGATATTATAGTCGAGCGAAAATAGTCAAGATAGACGATCTATACGGACCTGCGATAAAAAATAATGAAATCGAAGCATTGGTCGTAACCGGTGAAACTTTGAAAGGAGGAAGACTGGTTAACAAAAAGAGACGGGAATTAGGTTTAAATCCCCTTAAAATCCTTCAAGTTCCTCAAGTTATGGCTGAAGATCGCAGGAGGATCGCCTCAACCAGAATAAGATTGGGTGAGATCGATCGGTGGGGAAGAGTGTTTCGATATAAGTTCAAAGTTGAAGGGAAAATAAGAGAAGAGTTGAAGAAACCTTTGGGGAGATTGCTTCAAGGAAATCCTAAAGAACCGAGTTTTCTTGAACCTGAGATTAAGAAGTGTATCGGTCAGAAATCACCTGTGATGCTTATTACAGTTGGTGACGAAGTAACCAAGCTGTGTAATGAATTTAGAATTGTTCCGCAGCTATGTATTATAGACTTTAAAGTTGCCCGGAAGAAAGTCTATAGCAGTTTAGAAGATTTATATATATTAAATTTTCGCGGCCGCGAAAAAATAGTATATAATCCTGCCGGTTACATTACGACTAGACTGGTAAAAGCAGTTGAGAAAGCTATAAGAAGATACCTAATAACAGGAAAACAAGAGATTATTAGAGTTATAGGCGAGGAAGATCTGGCGGGAGTTCCCGCTGTTCTTCTGGCGTCGTTAGGTTCGTTGGTTCTATACGGCCAACCGGGTGAAGGAATTGTGGCGGTTGAAGTGACGGAAGAAAAAAAACGAGAGATACTTGAGATTCTTAATGAATAGTATAAAGAGCATATCGTCAATCTAAAAATATTAAAATTGACAAATTACTGCAGCTGCAGTAATTTGTCAGGAGGCTAAATTAAGAAAATGGGGGTTTATCTATTTAAATATTCTGGGACAAATATCTATTTCCAGGCAGCCAAAAAGCTGATAGACGTATTATCTCGATCTTTGAGAGAAAGAAAAAAGACTCTGCTTCTTCTATCCGGCGGAAGCGTTATCGCACTTTATCCAAAATTGGCAAAATTCACACAATTGAAAATTGCCCAAGTCGACGAGCGCTTTCAACCGGAGAATAAAGACGATGTCAATGCAGAAGCAATTGCTAAGACAGGTTTCCTATTACCTTATTATAAAGTGCGGCAGGACACAACATTAGCCGAAGCTGCCCGTGGCTACGATAACGAAATCTCAAAACTTATGGAATGGGCTGATTATAAAGTAGCCGTGCTCGGAATAGGGGAGGACTGTCATACGGCGGGGTTAATTCCGGGATATAAAGACAGTTGGAATAAAGACAGCTTTGTAGTTGGTTATACACTCACAAACGATCAAAAATTCAGGCAAAGAATAACTGTTACACCGAAGTTAGTAAAGCAGCTTGATTACGCTTTGGTTGTAGCAATAGGAGAGAAAAAGAAAACCGCCATCCAAAACGCGCTGAAGAAAGAAAATTTAAGAAAATTAAACAAATTTCCGGAAGCATTAATCCAGAAAATAAAAAAAGTGGATTTGTATACGGATATAATAAGCTGATAAAATATAAAGTATGATTCCTGATATTACACCGGATCTGCGTCAAAACATCATCGTCACGATTTACCTTATTTTCTCCCATAACTATATTGCTTTTATGTATCTTATCGGACTTCTTCTGGCAATTGGCTTAGCTATCTACAGGCCTTCCAGATTTACCATTTTCACTTTTTTGGGTTTTGCCATTCTTCTTTTTTCCTATGAATACGATAAACATATTATTTCAGCACTTCGGGAACAGACTACCCAGTCGTTAATCACCCTTCAACCACATTATAAACTGCAAAAGCTGATCGATTTGGTGATTAGCAGCGCTTTACCGGTCTTCTTCTATGTTCTTGGCTGGATTTTTATCTTTATCGCCATTATCTACGGAGCCATTAAAATCGGCAAATCCGAAAAAAACCACCACTAAATTTGCTTTCATAACAAATCTCGGGTTACACCTCTATTTCATTGGTTCATAAGCTGTCATACCAGGATTATATTTTGGTTTTAACCAATAACTTGGATTATTAGAATCTAATGATATTGTTCTTTCACACCCTAAATTATGTTTATCAGCTACCCCGGCTGCAAAAGTAGCAAATCGGCCTAAGGGATCTCTTGGGTATGATTTTCGCGGTTCCATTGAAGCTGAAAGAATTCCCCAGTTGCCCCCACCCGGAGGGGCATATTTGGCCGTCCATATCCCATTCCTGACTGAAGTGTCGCGATTAAATTCTTCCACCTCAGCTTGAATCGCGGGAGTTAAACCAATAAGCTCGGTTGTTGCTCTAGTAATCGTATCAATCTGCTTTGGTGACAATTCGCTATTCATGAATGCATTTTATGCTTGAATTATTGAAAATTCAAGTCGGCAGGCGTAAATTTAATTTTGCCTTGCTTTTCTTCTCCCTTTATTTCTGCTATATTTCTTCTAATGCAAACAACAATTTCCCCCTTTGTCATGGTGATTTTTGGGGCAACCGGCGATTTGACATCCCGGAAACTGATGCCGGCTCTTTATAATTTATTATCTTATAAAACACTTCCGGAGAGATTTTTCGTCGTTGGTTTTGCCAGACGGCCTTTTTCCCATGAGGAGTTCCGCTCTCTTATGAAAGAGGCGATTTTGAGACATATAAAGGGGAAAAAAATAGATATGGAAGCACTAAATAAATTACTACAAAACCTTTATTACCAGCAGGGTTTGTTTGAGGAAAAGGAGCCCTATGAAAAGCTGATAAACCTTCTGTCTTCTTTTGACAAAGAAATAGGCGCTTGCATAACCCGCTTTTTTTATCTGGCTGCTCCTCCTCTCAATTATTCCACAATTCTTAATAAACTAGCCTCCACCCGTTTGAGTGAGGGATGCGGCCAAGGGAGTAGTAAATGGACGAGGGTTTTGATCGAAAAACCTTTTGGCAAGGATTCGGATACGGCCAAAAAGCTGGAAGAGCAGTTAACTCACACTTTTGAGGAAAGACAGATATACAGAATTGACCATTATCTGGCGAAAGAGAACATCCAGAATATTTTGGCTTTCAGATTTGCCAATGCCATGTTCGAGCCCTTATGGAATAAGGATTGTATAGATCATGTACAGATTGTTTTGGCGGAAAATAGCGGTATCGGTAACCGTGGTAAATTTTATGAAGGGGTAGGGGCCTTAAAAGACGTTGTTCAAAACCATTTGATGGCCATGCTGGCTTATATTGCTATGGATGAGCCCGGCAGTATGAGTGTAGATTCGATAAGAGCAGAGCGTGTTAAAGTTTTACAAAGCATCAAAAAAATGACAAAGGAATATATCATCAGCAATATTATCAGAGGTCAGTATGGTAAGGGTTTGATAAATGAACGGAAGGTTGAAGGCTACCGGGAAGAAAAAAATATCGCACCCGATTCCTTGACCGATACCTATATTGCTATGAAACTATATCTTGATAACAAACGCTGGGACGGTGTCCCTTTTTATCTTCGGACAGGAAAAAGAATGCCGTTTTCAGCAGCCCGGATTTCAATACAATTTAAAAAACCAACTCATAAGTTTTTTGAAAGTATCCATGAACACAAAGAACATTGGCATGACAACGTTCTGACTTTCCGTATACAACCAAGAGAAGGAATAAGTTTACAAATGCTGGCCAAAAAGCCGGGACTCGGTTTCAGCTTACAAAATGTCAAAATGGATTTTTCTTATGAATCATCTTTCGGACACAAACTTTTTGATTCATACGAGAGGTTGCTTATTGATTCGATACGCGGTGACCAGACTCTTTTTGCCACCAACAGCGGATTCAACGCTACCTGGAAAGTTGTTACCGATATCGAAAAAGTCTGGGCGCAGTTACCACTTCCTAAATTCCCCAATTACCAGGCCGGAAGCTGGGGGCCAAAAGAAGCAGAGGAATTGATTAGTAGGGACGGAAGACATTGGCTGCTGCACTAAAACCTGAACATATTTTGTTATATGATATGTATACCTGCCCATGATTCTTACCGATAACAAATTAAAAGAAATCATACTTGCTGCTCATCTTCTTGATGAAAAAAGCTGGAACAACATAGTGGAATTCGCCAAAAATTCTGATATTTCCCTTACTGATGCGTTGATTGAAAAAGATATCGTCCCCGATGAAACGTTTGGTGCGTTAATAGCCAAAGAACTCAACCTTCCCTTTGTAACATTATCAAAAATAAGTATTCCCGAGGATGTTTTTCCGATTATCCCTGAAAGAATTGCCAGAAAACAGAAAGTGATTGCCTTTGGCAAAGAAGGAAATATCATAAAATTGGCAATGAATGATCCACGAAATCAAGAATTGCAACAAATGGTAGCCAAAAAAACAGGTTGCCAGGTAGCTGTTTATTTTGCTTCAGAGCGGGATATTTTCAATACACTGCATATCTACAAAAAAGATCTCCAAAAAAGATTCGATAATCTTCTAAGTGATGTCATCAGTAAGTCAAGTGTGACTGTTTCAGATGATGCGCCTATTGCGAAAATTGTGGATCTTCTCATGGAAACCGCTTATCAAGAAAAAGCTTCCGATATACATATCGAGTCGGAAGAAAAAAATTCTCTGGTGCGTTTTCGTATAGATGGTATATTGCATGATGTTTTGATTTTCCCAAATAATTTGCACGAGAGAATCATTACCAGAATAAAGATTCTGGCAAAACTGCGAACAGATGAACATCTAGCGCCACAAGATGGAAAAATCAGAATGAAGCTTGATGAAGAGAATATAGATCTTCGAGTTTCTATCGTGCCCATAGTTGATGGAGAGAAGGTAGTCATTCGGGTTCTCGCGTCCAGATTTAGAGAGTTGTCTTTACAAAATCTGGGGATGAGCGGAGAAGATTTAAAAAAAGTATCAGAAGCTATGAACAAATCGTATGGAATGATTCTCTCAACGGGTCCTACCGGTTCAGGCAAAACGACTTCTATTTACGCTATTTTAAAGATATTAAATACCAGAGGAAAAAATATTACTACTATCGAAGATCCGGTAGAATACCGCATCAAAGGCGTAAATCAGATCCAAGCCAATCCCAAAACCAATCTTACCTTTGCGAATGGGCTTCGGTCAATTTTGCGCCAGGACCCCAATATTATCTTTGTGGGGGAGATACGGGATAATGAAACAGCAGGAATTGCCGTCAACGCTGCCCTTACGGGGCATTTGGTTTTATCTACTCTCCATACCAATGATGCCGCCACTACTCTTCCCAGATTTTCTGATATGAAAGTGGAACCATTTCTGGTGGCGTCAACGGTCAATGTGATTGTGGCGCAAAGGTTGGTGCGGAAAATCTGTGAAATGTGTAAAGCCCAAGTTTCCATACGTATTGAGGAATTATCAAGACATATTCCCATTGAGCTCATTCGGAAAAATTTTGGACAAGATCAAGAAATCAAAACGTTCAAGGGAAGCGGTTGTAAAATCTGTCACTTTACCGGCTACTCTGGAAGAATAGGCGTCTTTGAGGTACTTTTGGTCAGTAAAGAGATACGGAAGCTTATTACCGAAAAGAATGATTCGGATGTTATACGGGACAAAGCGGTAGAAGAAGGAATGACTACTATGTTGGATGATGGTCTGCAAAAGACACTGAAAGGATTAACTACAATTGAAGAAATTTTAAGAGTCACCAGGATAGAATCAGCATGAACACAGAAAATATCACCTTATCCGGCGGGGAGAAAATAGGTCTTATCAGTAATCTCTCTACCATGTTGATCTCCGGTATTTCTTTACTTGAGACAATTGATTCTCTCTTAGAAGATTCCAGAGGTAATCTCAAGAAAGTATTGGAAGTAATCAGAGAAGATATGGCTCAGGGAAAATACCTCTATGTGTCCTTTTCCCAGTTCCCCAATATTTTTGATGAAGTAACCGTCAATATTATTCATGCTGCAGAGGAGGCAGGTACTCTGGATCAGACACTGAAAGATTTAAGAGAATATCTTACCAAAGAGATGGAATTTAGCGATAAGGTAAAAAATGCATTAATTTACCCATTGGTCATCGCTTGTGTTTTTTTCAGTGTTCTTTTCCTTATTCTCATTTTTGTCATACCGAAAATCTCCCAAGTGTTTTTGCGCTTAAAAGTTCCTTTACCTCTTCCCACCAAAATACTTATTTTTATTTCAAACATCATACTGCATTACACGATTCCGTTTCTCTCCATAACAGCTATTCTCATTTTGGGTTTATTTTATCTTTCCAGGCGGCACAAAAAATTTTTCTTAAATATCTTATTGAATCTGCCTTTTATATCTGATCTGGCTCGGATAATAGACCTGACCAGATTTTCCCGAAGCCTTTCTCTTCTTTTGGCAGCCGGAATTCCCATTACCGCTGCATTAAGTTTGACCAAAAAAACGGTCAACAAAGAAGATATAGCACGTGTGATTAGTTCAGCTGGAGAAAGTGTATTATCTGGTAAAAGAATATCTGACGCTTTAAAAGAAGCAAAAACGATCATTCCGGTTATCATGATAAAGATTATTGAAGCAGGAGAAAAAAGCGGTACTTTGGATAGATCTCTTCAGGAAATTTCGGAACATCTTGACTATCAGGTATCCCAAATCCTTACAAGACTTTTGACACTGATGGAGCCGTTACTTATGGTGGTAGTAGGAATCATGGTTGGTAGTATGATGATGGCTATCATCGCGCCTATCTATAGCATGATCGGCCAGGTAGGAGCCAGATGAAAGGATTTACCTTAATCGAACTTTTGGTTGTTCTCTCATTTTTTGCATCTTTTTTTGGTCTGGCTACCGTGAGACTTCTCTCATCAGTTCAAAAAACTACGAGTACCGCCACTCTCACGACGCTTATTTCCGATATCAAAAGTCAGCAGATTAAAGCTATGACAGGGGATACGCAAGGTACAGGGTTAAATAATAATTACGGGATCTATTTCGGTAATAATCAATACACTTTATTTACAGGTGTTTATTCCTCAGGTAATGCTTTCAACTTCAGCATACCGCTGGGTGGTAATCTCCAGTTTATAAATAGTACCATTCCTGCCGGGCAACTCATTTTTGTAAAGGGAAGTGGGGAAGTCTCGGGATTTGTAAGTGGTCAAGATGCGGTAACTCTTACCGATACCCAATCGGCAGAACAAAAAACGATAACCGTGAATCGATACGGTGCGATTAAATCAGTTAATTAATCTTTGTAAAGATATGCGAGTAGATACTACCGGTAGTAAAAAAGGCCAATCCATCATTGAGCTTATTCTGGCAATTGGTCTTGCCTCTGTTTTTCTTCCTGCTCTTTTGATGGGGCTTGTTTCTTCCCGGGAAGGGTATGCACAGCAAAATCAGAGGTTGGATGCAACTCATCTTCTTCGGGAGGCAGAAGAAGCAGTCAGAGTAGTACGAGAGAACAGCTGGAGTCAAATAGCCAATAATGGTACGTATCATCCTGTCATTTCTGGAAATACCTGGAGTTTAGCAAGCAATGCCGAATCAGTTTCAGGTTTTACCCGGTCAATTGTCATAAGCGATGTGTATAGAGATGCCAGCGGGAGTATTTCCTCAAGCGGAAATATTGACCCCTCAACAAAAAAAACAGTAGTTACTGTTTCATGGAGTGGGCCAATCTTATCGTCTGTTTCTTCAACTGCATATCTGACCCGGCACCTTAAAAACGCAGCCTTCATCGACACTAGCGAAGTTAATTTTAACGCCGGAACTTTAACCAATGCGGCGGTAACAACAACCAACGGCGGAGAGGTGGTTTTGGGAGCCGGAGGATACGGCAACTGGTGCAAACCTAACTTATCAATTGCGGCTATTGATCTTCCCAAAAGCGGGATAGCCAATGCCCTGATGGCGATAGAGGGTAAAGCTTTTGCCGGTACAGGTGATAATGCCGCGGGTGTTTCCTTTGCCAATATTTCAATAACCGACACCAATCCGCCGCAAGCCTCCGCAGTCGGAACTTTTGACGGCTATAAAACCAATAGTGTTTTTGGCGAAAGCAGCTATGCATATCTTGGGACGGACAATAACGCCAGGGAAATTGTCATTATCGACCTGACTCAAATAGTCGGCGGAAAATATGAGGAGATTGGCTATTTTAACGCTCCTGGAAACGGCAATGGCAACAGCGTTTTTGTCTTGGGAAATATCGGCTTTATGACCGATGGAAATAAACTTTACACGTTTGATCTTTCCAGTAAGTCAGGATCACGTTCTCAGCTTGGTGTAACAACACTTGCGGGGGAAGGTGAAAAAGTCTTTGTAGTTGGTAATTATGCCTATGTAGCCATTGATTCGACATCAACACAACTCCAGATAGTAGAGGTTAGTCCTGATGGTAAGGTACTTACTGTCGTCGGGCAAGCAAGTGTAAATGGGGGCGATGGAAAAGATGTGTATGTAAATAGTTCAGCAACACGGGCATATCTTGTGACAAGCGCCTCGGCAGCACAGCGCGAATTTTTTATCGTTGATGTTTCTACCAAGTCAGGCAGTCGTCCAACTATAGGCAGCTTTGAGGCAAGCGGGATGAATCCAAAAGGGGTAACGCTCGTGACAGGCAATAAAGCCATCACCGTGGGAACAGGAGGAGAAGAATATCAGGTGATTGATCTCAATAATGAAACTATTCCTTCTCGCTGCGGAGGTCTAAATATCGATTCGGGCGTAAACGGTATGTCGTCGGTTAGCGAAACAGACGGAGATGCTTACTCGTATATTATTACCGGTGATGTAAGCAGCGAATTTAACATGATTGAAGGCGGTCCGGGAGGCCAGTATGCTATGTCCGGAACATATGAATCTGCAACATATGCCTATCCCAGTACTTCAAGTCCTCAACAAATATCCTTGAATCGATTTATAGCAAATATAGCAAAGCCAGCCGGAACTGATATAAAACTGCAACTGGCCACAGCCGATCCGGTAAGCGGAAGCTGTAGTGGGGCTGCTTTTACCTATGTGGGGCCAGATGGAACGGGATCCACTTATTACACACCAGGGAACGATACTGCCATAAGCGCAGCATTTCCCATCTCTACAACGGGAAGTTTAAAAAACCCATCCTCTTGTATCCGCTATAAAGTGTCTTTATCTACAACGGATAGAAATGCAACACCGGTTTTTTATGATATGACTGTTAATTATTCACAATGAAAAAAACTGTTTACGGGTTTACCCTTATTGAAATGATACTGTATATCAGCCTTCTCACTGTGCTGATGACGATCTTGACTTCATTATTTATTTCAATTCTTGATAACCAACTGAAGACTTCGGAAACATCGGAAGTGGAACAGGATGGCAGATTTATCATTGCCAGATTTATCTATGATATTTCTCAAGCGCAAAATATCACGTTGCCTGCCACTGTTGGTGGTACAAGTAGTAGTTTGCAGTTTACACAAAGTGGCATAAACTATACATATAGTCCCAGTAACGGTAATCTTCAACTTTCTGACGGGACTTATACGGATATGCTCAATAGTTATAACACTTCGATCTCAAATCTTACCTTTCAACGGTTAGGCAATGCTTCGGGGAAAAATACCATCTCCGTACATTTGATGGTCACAAGTAAAATACAAAGTCCGGGCGGAGGCTTTGAACAAAAAGATTTTACTATTACGGTGGGTACACGATGATGAAAAAAAAGAAAACGTATCCTGAAAAAGGACAGGCTTTGATCATACTCTTGATTTTTATGATTATTGCTCTCACCGTGACCTCTGCCGGAGTAATGGTTGTTTTGGTAAATAGCATTTCAGCAAGCAGTATCTCCCAGTCCCAAGAGGTTTATTTTATCGCGGAAAGCGGTATTGAAAATGCACTCCTGCGGCTGGCTAGAGATCCAAACTATACGGGGGAAAATGTAATTGTGGGAAGCGGTACAACGGCGGTTACCATTTCCGGGGGAAGCACAAAAACGATTACTTCAACCGCTACCCTCGGCAATTTTAAGAAACAAATCATAGCTTCTGCCTTATACAACAATTATGTCTGGAGTGTAAATTCCTGGAAGGAGAACTTTTGATGCTTCCCCAACCCCAAAAACAAGCCGTTTTATTTCTCACCAATGACAGAATGGAACTGTATATGCCGGATATGGCAAATATTCTCACCTATTATTTTTCTGACAAAATTGTCAGAGACTTGGAGGTGGTAGATCAAGTTGCTTTGGATTTAGATATCCAGTCATTTGTGACCCGAAACCAACTGTTTTCTGTTGAGGTGTATATTCTCTTATCAGAGACCGTCTATTTTGCCAAAGATCTTGTTGAAGATCCATCATTTCATCTGGATATAGAAATCGGCAAATTCATTGAGAACGTACCGTTTGAAAATACCACATCCAGGATATACAAAGCGGTAAATACGACCAAGTTTGTTGTTGCCAATAAGGACTTTCTGGAGGCCATCCGTGTTGCATTGGTCAATCAAGGTCTCCTTGTTTGGGCAGTTGTTCCGGCATGTATCGTAGGGGAGGGTATTTTATCTCTAACCAGACAAACAGGAGAACACGTTTTGGCAAAGACTGACATCATGAAACAAAATACTCTTTTATCAGAAATGCCATCGATGCAATCAGCTTCTCAAAAGCAGAATGCAAAAAAGGAAAAGAAACAAACAGGTATACTTTTGGCAGTATTTATTATCTTACTTATCATTCTGGGGATTATGCTGTATCAAAATGCAAAAAGCCAATCTGGACGGGGTAATCAAAGTACCTCACGGGGCTTGACCCCGCTATAACGCTTACCTTCT
>Ga0155721_112_pt2 | contig 12064 bp, 13 predicted proteins | sample RifCSPlowO2_01_FD_107377 | JGI IMG/M metagenome (GOLD analysis project Ga0155721, IMG submission 107377) | Candidatus Gottesmanbacteria bacterium RIFCSPLOWO2_01_FULL_39_12b
CCGCCCTGTTTTAGTGTTTGTAGAGAAGAGTTGATATAGTCCGTTAAACCGGTACCTTGATCGAGACCATCATTTTGGTTAAGTCTAATTGTATCTGGTGTAACGATCGGTTTCATATTAATTGAAGTTAGACCTGCTAGCATATTAATATATGGTTTTTGCTGATGATAAGCGATAGGAGTAGTAATAGGTTTACAACGCATTTTTTTCCTGGCAAAAACAACATTATTTATTACCTGCGCAGGATCTGTCTTACCAAAGTGGTTTATCAAAATAAGAAGACCTCTCCCTTGATCCAACAACTCTTCTGCCTTTGTTAATCCGGAAGACTGTTCGACCTGATGCCATAGTAATGTACTTAATACCGCCTGGACCAAATTTCGGCGTGTAACAACTGCAGGTGAAATATAAGAAGGGAAAGATTCTATTTTATTCATAAGGAGCAATATTATACTTCACCACTGTCTGATATTTAAAATAATTATGTTAATAGGAAAGTGACAATTTTATTCTGTAGAAGACTGCAAGTAAAATAAGAGTATAGGATTAAATTGAGTAGGGTATAGGTTGCGATAAAAGCAATGAGGCAAAACAGGTTCTAACACTGTCAATGGTTACTTTTTTGTCTTAAAAGTGTAAATATAAAATAGGTATGCTTATTTAACTCACTTTATTAAAAGCGGTTAATATAGGTAAAATGATAATAAGTTAAGCGTATGGGTTTTATTTCAGCACTTATCACCATTCTTGGTTTAAGCCTCTTTGAAGTTATCAATAGTATCGATAACGCCATTATCAATGCTGAGGTACTTTCCACAATGAAGGCTGCATCCCGTAGGTGGTTTATCACTTGGGGTCTTCTCTCCTCAGTTGTGATCGTTCGGGGTCTGTTACCATTCCTTATTGTGTGGCTTCTAAACCCAACTGCAGGTATTATCGGTACAGTTACTGCCGTATTTCAAAGCGACAGAAGCGTCTCTGAATCATTGGATCGATCAGCTCCTTATTTGCTTCTAGCCGGAGGAATTTTTATGGTTTTTGTGTTTTTTCACTGGCTATTTTTGGAAGAAAAGAAGTTCGGACTTCCCGGAGAAAGATTTATTGCCAATCAAGGGGTGTGGTTCTATGCAATTGTCTCTGTCATTCTGACTATAACCGTTTGGTATGCAATAAAGACAGAACCACTCCTTGCATTTTCCGCAGTGGTCGGATCAACTGTATTTTTCATCACTCACGGATTCAAACAACAGGCAGAGCAGGCAGAGAAGAAGCTATTACAAAAAGGTATGTCAGATATAAGTAAAATTCTATATCTTGAGGTGATTGATATGACTTTTTCAATAGACGGGGTATTGGGTTCATTTGCATTCACATTTTTTGTGCCTCTTATCCTTCTGGGAAATGGTCTTGGAGCGCTTGTCCTTCGTCAAGTGACCGTATCCAATATTGAGAGAATTAAAAAATATCTCTATATAAAAAACGGTGCTATGTATTCAATCCTCTTTTTAGGATCAGTTATGGTTTTGGATAGTTTCGGTTTCCATATTCCATTTTGGTTTTCTCCAACAATGACATTTCTCATCGTAGGATATTTCTACCTGAAATCAAATAAAAAAATAAAGATTTAATATCTGTCACTTACTTGCTTTTCCAGAGCTTTTTCTATTTTTGATATACTGGTAGGTCGGAGCATTTCTCCAAGAATCTGATCTTTAGATACGTCAATTCCATTTTTTTCCATTAACACGCTTAGCATTTCCATTACTTTTGTTAATTCCTGTTCTGTAATAACATCCACCTGTAAATCAATTTCCTCTCTTAAGTCATCTATTTGAGACGCTCTATTTTGTGAAATAAGTACGAAAATAGCTAAAATAATTGCTTCTAAAGATACGATCATAGTAAGCAGACCAAATGGAAAGGGGTCAAAAGGTACAATTACCCCAATGACATTAGTGTTGACTAAAATCCATAGAGAAAACCAGAGTATATTTACAATAAGAAAGGGGATACTGCCAAATGTTCTAGTCATCCAATCAGCTATTTTTTCAGACAGAGTTCTTTTTGCATCCGCCCGGGCTTTGAGGCTTCTTATAATTCTTCTGCTATTATGAAATGTCGAGGGTTGATTGCTCTCGCTTTGATTAAATTTCTCCATATATTTTAAGTTTAAAAGATCGTAGGTTTATATCAAGAAGTAAAACAGTAGTCTGTAATTAATTGAAGGTAAATTGCGGTAAAATCATTTGGGTAAAACAGGCTCTAACACTGTGATTCGGTAAACTCACCATAAATAAATGGTTCTCCGCCTTCGCTTCGCCGTAGCTCGACAGAGCGAAGGCGAGCTGTTACGGGATCTCAGTTAACTGATTTAGATCAGCTCATATTGGCGAAGCTTCGGCGAGACGAAAGTCCGCTTAATACGTTACGATTGTTGGTATAATCTTATTATGAATGTTCGATTTGCCACACCAAAAGATAAAGTTAAAATCCTTGATTTATTCGATGAGTTTGGTTCACTGATAAATGCTACTGATATACCTTCAGAAGTTGGAGGTGCGATGTTCGATGAAATAATCAACCGAGATGATACAAAGATATTTGTTGTCGAAGAAAAAGGTCAAATATCAGGAATCGCCACATTTTACCTTTTGCCAAATATACGCCACGGGCGGAAACGAGGACATCTTGAGGATTTTTTTATCACAAGCACCGCGCGCAATAAAGGAGTAGGAACATTTCTATTAAAATCGATTAAAGATTATTGCCATAAAAATAATATTAAGGTAATAAAATTACATAGTGGAAATGAACTAGTAAATGCACACAGTTTTTATGAGAAGAATGGTGGAAAAACTACAGAAAGGTTTTTCAGATTTGATATTGATTAAAGCTAGGTAGTTGATGTTGATATTACCTTCCAATGTAGTAAGTCTTGGGTACGTTCCCAAACACAAAACATATTCTGGGACAGTTATAGTCTTTCGGATTATTGGGATAAATGGAAGGATGTAGATATCGTCTTTGATCTGGATAAACCCAGAGATGAAACACTGGTCGTGCGTTTGCAAAAGGATCTGAAAGACAAACTGGAAAAAATTGCCAGAAACCGCGGTCTCAATCTCTCAACCCTTGCCCGCATGTGGCTTATCGAAAAACTGCATTCTTCAGTTTAATACGTTGCCACTTTTTATGATCTGGATAATAACCTGGTACAGCTAATTGGTGGAGTGTAACTTCAAAAAATCCTAAAAAATTCAGGTTCTAATCAGAGTTTTATACAAATAGTATTAATGATCATAAATCGTGTATAATTTTGTCATGAGTTCAACTAACGATTGGGATCGTTTAAGTAACTATTTCGATACAAGTAAAAACGATATAAAAAGTGGTGCTGCAGATAACATGATGATAGCTTGGCCGGTGATACTAAATTTTATACAAAAATATGCTCCAAGGAATGAAAATATAAAGGTTCTGGATTATGGGTGTGGTGGAGGGGGATTTTCAAATAAGCTTTTTTCATTGGGATTTGACGTAACCGGAGTAGATTTATCAAGCGAGATGATCGCAATCGCGAAGAAAAATTACGGAGAGAAGGTTAAATTTATTACAGGGAATTCTAATATTCTTACTAGTTTAGGCAAATTCGATATTATTACTTCTATAATGACTCTCCAATTTATCAAAAATGTTGCAGATACAATCGATAATTTTTCAAAAGTACTTTATAAAAGTAATTTATTAGTATTTGCCGTATTTAATCCCGCCTATGTTGTAGAAGGAATAAAAATAAAGAGAGGATTTACTGATTTTGATTCAGATACGAATCCGAAAGAAGGTGAAAAATTATTTAACGATGGTTCTATTCGTATCCCTGTTTATATAAGAACAGCATATGAATACAACGCCATTGCTGAAAAATATGGATTTAAAAATGTTCTGGAAGAATATCCTGAATTTACTAGAGAATATGTAAATAAATATCCGGAAGACCGTATATATAAAAACTCTGAATATTTAATACTTGGTTATAGGAAAAATAAGTCTGTATTAAGAAAACGAAACAGGCTTTAACACTATGGATTCGACAAACTCACCATAAATAAATGGTTCCTCCCCAGGTGCTACAGATATAAATCTGATACCCTCCACGTCTTTACTCGATAATCCACACTTTATGTTCTAATGATTTCAAATATTTTGAAGCTAGACTCAACTTTTTCGAGAAATGTTATAGTAGTAGACATGGAAGCCATAATAATTTTCTTTACAACATTCATATCAACAGTTCTAAGCACAATGTCAGGAGGAGGTGCCTCAATTATTAATTTACCAATATTTTTATCACTCGGGATACCCTTTCCTGTAGCTAACTCAATACAAAAAATAAGTGCTACTTTCTGGGTAGTCCCAGCAGCGAAGAATTACCTAGAAGGGAGAAAAATAGACTGGGTATTCTTAATCATATTTTCAGTCATTGGTTTGATTGGGGTATATTTTGGAGTGCTGGTAACAATTAATGTAAACCAGAGATATCTAGAAGTGGGTATTGGAATTATAATTATTTTCCTCGTTTGCTATACATATTTTCATAATAGATTAGGGCTGAAAGAAGAAGAGAAAAAATATGGCGTTATTAGAAAGAATATTGCCTATCCTTTTGCTTTAATACTTGGATTTTATGAAAGTATTTTTGGTGCAGGAAATGCAATCTTTTTAGCTAGTATTACTTTTTTAACACATGGATTTGATTTTATTGATGCTCTGGGATATTATTTCGCAATTATTTTTCTCTGGTTGGTATTTGCATCCCTTCTATTTATTCAAAAAGGATACTTCAATTTGTATTTAACAATACCTGCGATAATTGGATCTACGGCCGGTGGCTATATAGGGTCAAAATATGCTCGATATAAAGGAAATAAGTTTATCAGATTAATGTTTATAATAATCGGAGGAATTCTAGGGATAAAATTAATTCTTGGTATATAAAAAGTAAGTTCTAACATTATACCAGCTTCCTGCCATTATCTTATTAACGTTTCCTCTTCTAAGCTTCTGATATAATAATCACAGTTTTATGATCCATAAAAACTTTTTCCCGTTAGTACCCCAATTTTTCCTTTACAAAGATTATCATAACTCTTCCCGGTACTATTTCTTTATTTACGATAAGCAACTTACTGACATTGCTTCCTACGTTATATAGCTTTTTCATCTTCTCGTCTTCTATAGGCAACACATATTCATAAATTCTTTTTATGCCCTCATCCAAATTTTCGACGATTTTTTGCGTACCTACCACCCAAATCACATGGGTTGATGCGTAACTATAAGCGCTCAACTGGCTGCCCGTGTTTGACGCGATCAGCACTTTGCCGTCTTGGGTAACTGCATGCACACTGCCTACTGTCCATCGGGGTGCTGATCCCATCTTTTGCATTTCTGTTCCTTGGGTCTTCCGATCCATCTTCATCAGTTTCGGCTTAATCGCATCATAATTTCCGGACTCGTTTATTTCTTTAGAGATTGTAATGCTGTCCAGAGTGACAGAACTCATACTCATCACTTCTTCTCCTTTTGGCAAAAGTTCCAGAATTTTCTCCTTTGCCTTTTCCCCGTTTTCCACCACAAGGGAAGCGATACCGTTCTGTTTCAACGCTTCAATCGTCTTGTTGATTGTTTGATCGTCAGCCAATGCGTCCCATGCTTTGTTCATAGGTTATTTCCTTTCAAGGTAATTTTTTAATATCGATCCCCATTTTTTTAAGATATTCGCGGTTTATACTGTAATAATTTGCCGAACCGTCTTTACGCGCGGTTAGGATTTTTGCTTCAATCAGTTTATTGAAATGATGAGACAGGGCCGGTTGGGAGAGGGAAAATTTCTTTGACAGTTCCTTGCAGGAAAATTCTTTTTTCCCTGTAAGAAATTTTATTATTCCGTATCGTGTAGGGTCTGATAATGATTTGAATATTTTTACTATTAACGCACTCATATTTAAGTATTTAAATATTTAGATATGTTTATAATATATACCATCTAGATTTCGTTGTCAATCCATGTGGTAAAATTCCTATGCTACAATATACAAAATCTATGGCGTTAAAAGATTATCATCATTTTAAGGGAAAAGATCTTACTAGGTCCGAAAAAATCCAAAGACTGATGTATTTTTTATGAAAATTTAAAACGAGGAGAAATAGAAGTAGACGAAAATGTGATACGGAAGATTACAGAATATTTAAAAGCGAGTAAGAGAGGAAATTAATGCACCAAAGAGTTATTGAGCATTTCAAAAAAGTTGACCCTGTCTTATACAGCGTATTGGATAAGATTGATTCCTTAAAACCTCTGACTAAATCCAATAATTATTTTTCCGATCTGTGCGAGACGATAATTAACCAGCAGCTTTCGGAAAAAGTGGGAACAGTAATTTTTAACCGCTTCAAAAAACTTTTTCCTAAAGGAAAGATAACCGCAGAGAAATTATTAAAACTAAAAGATGAAGAGATAAGAAAAATAGGAACGTCGGGAAACAAAGCGAAGTTTATAAAGGAGCTAGCTAAAAAGATTCACGCTAAGGAAGTCAATTTAGAGAGATTGGAACAGCTGGAAAATGAAGAAGTCGTTGCCGAACTGACTAAATTAAAAGGTATTGGACAGTGGACGGCGGAAATGTTCCTGATGTTTTCATTGGGAAGGGAAGACGTATTCTCTTACGGGGATTTAGGTTTGAGACGGGCGATGCAGAAATTATACAAGTTGCCAAAAGAACCTAAAAAAGCAGAGGCAGAAGAAATCAGTATTAAATGGTTTCCTTACAGAACTTATGCCGCTAGAATTCTTTGGAGAAGTTTAGAAGTATAATTTATTTATTGAGATACTTGGAGATATTCTGGTTGTGTTCTTCTATTGTTGAGGCAAAATGAGAAAAACCGTTATTATCGGCGACGTAATATAAATAGTCTGTTTTAGGAGTATTAAGTACTGCGGTAATTGCTTCTAGTCCTGGATTAGCGATAGGCTGTGGAGGAAGACCCGCATTTTTGTAGGTGTTATAAGGTGAATCTGTTTCTAAATCTTTCAGAGTTAATTCCTTTTTCCACCAGCTTTTTTCTTGCGGTTGATAGCCTAGGACATACTGTACAGTGGCATCAATATCAAGCTTCATTCCAAGTTTTAAGCGATTTAAGATGACACTGGCAACGATTGGACGGTCTACGTCGTGTTTAGCTTCTCTTTCAACTAGAGAAGCGATAATAATTAATTGATTAAGAGATAGATTTTTTTCTTGTGCTAGACTTATTTCTTTTTGACCTATTTTTCTGTTAAAGTTATCAAAAAAAAATTTTACTAATTCTACTGCCGTTGAATTTTTGGGAAAACGATATGTATCGGGAAACATATATCCCTCGCGTGCTATTTTTAGAAATTCTGACTCAGGAACCGCGAGTTCTTGTGTAAGTTTAAATGCTATTTCGCTATTTCTCCATCCTTCTGGAATAGTTAATTGAACATCAGTAGTTCCGTGAGTTAGAGATTGGGCAATAGTATTCATATGCATGGAGGGATTTAATCTAAATTCTCCAGCTTGAATGTTGTTGGCTACTCCTCCGAAACGCGCCAGTAAAAAGAAGGCAACCGATGAGCGAATGAGCTTTTGGTTTTGTAAGCGCTCAGCCACACTTCTTATGCTTTCTCCATTATGGATGGTAAAAACCACTTCTTTTTTATCATCGGGTTTAATAGGTTTATTTGCTCGAGTCCACCAGAGGGAAATAAATGATCCTCCTAAAAGGAGGATTAGGAGAAGAATAACTATTCTTTGTTTCATGAGCGTTTACGTAAGCGGTGCACGTTGAAAGCGTTTAGTTTCCTGGTTATGAATATATATTCTACCGCATTTCTTACACGTGACCCTGACTTCTGCTTCTTTTTTATTTTCTTTAAGACCATTGCGCAGTGGCGTGCTACAACCTACACAGCGACCCTGAGATAGAAGCCAAGCTTGTGCAGGAGCAATGATGTTTTTAAACATATTATTCAATCCTGTATATGGGTACATGAGGAAGCGTATCTACTGCCTCCTTTAATCTCCATTTATTATCTGAATAGAGTATACATAGTATATCATTTTTGTCTACGCGTTCATCTACTCGTTGTTTCAGGCAGACACCCGCCTTTTTGTCTACAGGACATCCGAGAATCTTAGCTATAATTGTTAGATCGTAATTATTAAACCCGGTAACGACTCCTTTTTTACGACTGAGTACTTCATAATGATATTGTCCGATTTTAATGTCGTAAACGCTTATATTACTATTACCTCCTTGTGTTTTTATTATTTCGCGCATTTTGGACAAAGCTTTTCCTGATGAAAGTAATTGACGAGCAAGTTCTTCACCGCTTTCCTTCTCTTTTTTTTTAGAATCTGCAAAACAAAGATCAAGAAGTTTACCTGCCAACCTTAATGTTTTAGCTTCTAAGACAAAGGGTCTATCTGGATGTTGTTCTAGAACTTTTAAAACGTCTCTTGCTTCAAGAGATGGTCCGACCGCATGTCCGGCCGGTTCTAAAATTTGGTTTATATCGACTGCCACATGAATATTAAATTTTTTAGCTAAAAATTTAAATTTTTCGGAAATCACTTCCGCATCTTTAAAATGTTTGATTTTTAATGTTTGACCGACTGGAAGATCTAGTATCAAATGCGTCGCTCCAGAGGCGATTTTTTTCGCCATAATTGAAACGATAATTTTATCAAATGATTCAAATGCTAATGGTGTTTCTACCTGAATTATGATATCATCAGCAGGAGCTAAGCCTAGATGACCTCCCCAGACAATGCAACCTCCCGTCTTTTCTACCATTTTTTCGATTTTTTCCGGGGAAAAGGTTACAGGAGCGAGCACCTCCATGGTGTCTGCAGTACCAGCAGGAGTAGTGATAGCCCGGGACGAATTTTTAGGAATTTTAAAACCAGCGGCAGCAATTATGGGTACAAGTATCATTGTCGTTCTTGTTCCGGCTAAACCTCCGGTTGAATGTTTATCAGCCACAATTCCATTGAAGTGAAGTTTACTGCCAGTATCTGCCATAGCTTTGGTCAAATAATAAAGCTCTTGATTGGAAAATCCCTCTTTAAAACCAGCGGCAACAAAGTAAGTAGTTAGAATCGGACCTAATTTTTCATGAGCTACTTCATCCATCAAAGAAAAAACTTCCCTATAGTTCAATTTTTTCCCTAATAGTTTCTTTTTGATAGCAGAAAGCGCCTCTGAAGATTGGGTTATAGAGTATTTATGTTGATGTTTGTTTACCATAAATATAAATTGTAAAGCTATTTATGATTTTATCATAATCTAGTCTACTAATTTTGCTTTGACGACTAGACGTTTAAGATAGGTACCTGGAGGTACACAGGTGACTAAAGTAAGATACGCCGAATTATAATTCTGTTCTAAAACTGATAGATCATCGGGGCTGGTGATTCTCATATCGAAGACTTGGTAACGATAACTAATATTGTCGTAAGTTAAAAGAATCTCATCCCCCTTATTGAGATCCGGTAGTTTGGAGAAAATCGTTTTATAATCTTTGGGATTATATAGCCAGGGAATTGTAGAATGACCGAAAATAACCGGTGTGCCAAAATTACCCGGTTGAGGACCTGTAAAGTGAATTAAACTTTTTGAAAGATCCTCACTTCCTACTACTACGTTGGCATTTTCGATTTTGAGCTTGGCAATTGAAAGCTGATAAGAAGTGACGTTAGTTACCAATTTTATGTTAGTAGCCTTTGGAAACCACATACTTGCTTTGGTAAAATCTACGTTTTTACCTCCTATTACTTGAGATAGTTGAGTGCTAATTTCATCTCTGACAGACTCATTGGGGATAGGACGGATGAAAGTAGTACCGAATTTAGGAGAATAAAATAATTCAAATGTAACAATCGGGTATGTGACCCATATAAGAATGCTTATTCCGGCCAGGATGAAAATTATCGATAAAACTGAAGCAATTTTTTTGGTAACTGAGTAAGTTTTTTTTGCATAGGCGTAGATGGCCATGTCAGTAGGATACGACTTGAAGTGAAAGATTGGGTCGACGGAAGGGTAAATAATTCTTCCATAATGGAAGTGAATTTTCGGCAACTATTTTGACCCCCCCAAGTTTAGAGTCTTCTCGTAAAATTGCAGCTGCTTGAGAATAAGTTTTTCCTAATAATTTAGTTATAATCTTTTCTGTATCTATCTCTGGTAGAAAATAGGCTGTAATAATAGCTTTAGCCATGATATTGCCGCTCTTGTCAACCTTTGTTTCCTCAATTTTTACTCCTGTTTTATTATTATCTAAAGTATATCCGGCAGGTACAGTAGTTAGACTTTTACTAGCTAAATTAGATAAATCCGATTCCTGAAAAGTTAGCCCATTAACTTTAAGAGTTAATTTAAGACTAACTTCTTTTGCTTCATGGTCAATTTCGTTACTAAATTTTTTGTTGGTTGTGGAAGTTTGTACTGAAACCTCAATTAACTTTTCACCAGAGGAAGTTTTTTGTATTAGCTGCTGTTTAGCTTGAGATGTTAATTCTTCAGTCAGATCTGTTTCTAATTTCGTTTGATCTGTCTTTGCTACACTAGTGACTTCTCTACTGGTACCACCAGTAAAACTTTGAGCATTTTTAGCAGAAAATGAGTTTTCAGGTAAATCATGGAAAATGAAGATACTTCCTGAAGCAAGATTACCTTCAGAACCGATAAAGTTTGCGGTAAAGGGAGTGTTTACTTTACCAAAAGAAAGACCTTCTCCGGTATCAGAGGCAGAGGCCACCTTAATATCATTATCTAGAGAAAATTTGAGATCGCCATTTAGTATGACTGTCCCCTTGGAGAAGGATTTACCATTTAGGGTTTTATTGTATATAGTTACTTCTCCTTTTGCCTTATCACCAACCTTCAATTTACCTGTCGTATTGGCGGTTTTTTCTCCGTTAACTTCGACCTCAATAGTTTTAGTAATGACGGTTTTTTTACCTTGTGCCGTTTTATTTGGATCATTTGTCAGAACGATATCTAATTGCTCAGAGATTATTTGTGGGTATACTATTAATTGAGCTGTGGCTTTAGGATAGAACCAGATGAGAGAGAGAAAAGCTGTTAAACTTATTACCAATGTGGTTATTATCGGAAATAAATTACTTAAGAGCTCAGGAAATAGAGGTAATGAAAATCTTATTTCAGGAAAATGGAATAAAGACAATTTATTACTAATAAAGGAAACGAAAGATTCTTTGTTGGTATCTTCTTCAGCAACAAATTCAGGTATTTCAGAAACAGTATCTTTTTTTTTACGGGAAAACGAGTCTAGAGTTGACCAGTCTTTTCCTCTTACAAAACCGAAGTTATCCTCTGTTATTTCTAGATTTTCTTTTTGTAAATTTTCGTTTTGCTCTTTTAAAATATCTGATTGATCGGTGATTTGAATTCCATCATTTTCAGGTTGAGGCGCAGTTCCAACCTTTTCTTTTTGCATATCCTGCTTAAATTCTTCGATTGATTCTGGTTGAAACTTGCGGATTAAGCTGCTTCCGACGGCTTCTACCAAAGCCAGGTCAATTTTTGTCTGGGGTAAGATCTCAATTTTTGGGGTGTGGAGAAAAACAGATAATTTATGCCAGGGTAGACGAAGCAATTCCTCTCTCAATTCTTCGAGCTTCTCAGACTCATCATAAAGAATTATATGTGAAGGCAATATTTCAGTTTGGAATCGGTTGATGGTAGTTTCAAAATCAGCTGTGAGAGAATCAGATCTTTCAATAGTGATGTTTTGCTGAATTTTGCCAACTCTTATTAGTGAAAACGTCAGGTGACTCCGAGAGATTTCTAACAGCAAGGCCGTCGGAGGTGCTTCATTTTGTTTTTCGAGATATAAGGATATTAGAGATGGATAAGCGATAAATCCTTGCGGTTTTAACTCTAGATCTTTAGAGATTTTTTTCAATCTTTCAAGAAATTCAGGTTGTATTTGATCTTCTTTTTCTAAGAAGCGCAC
>Ga0155721_113_pt1 | contig 11183 bp, 4 predicted proteins | sample RifCSPlowO2_01_FD_107377 | JGI IMG/M metagenome (GOLD analysis project Ga0155721, IMG submission 107377) | Candidatus Gottesmanbacteria bacterium RIFCSPLOWO2_01_FULL_39_12b
CCACAGGAGCCACTGGAGCAACTGGTACTCAAGGGCCTACTGGTACCACAGGAGCCACTGGAGCAACTGGTTCCCGAGGGCCAACAGGATCAACCGGAACTACCGGAGCCACTGGTGGAGCAGGTCCCACAGGATCAACCGGAACTACCGGAGCAACAGGTGGAGCAGGTCCTACAGGTTCAACCGGTTCTACAGGAGCCACAGGAGCACAGGGTCCTTCCGGATCAACAGGATCTACTGGACCAGTTGGACCCAATGGAGTATCACTTCTCTGGGAAGCAAACGATTGTGCCGGTCCGAATAACTGGTGCGGAGTCATGTATCCATATCTTGATCCAAATACACAGGCACTGGCTTTGGGTGAAATTGTTTCATTAAACAACGCTTCATCTTCTGCGGAAATATTCTTTACACCTGTAGCAAATAAAAACTCGTGGTTTAATGTTACTGGCGGTAATTTGGGTATAGGTACCACAGGTCCTGCCGCTAAATTGGCGATTATGGTAAACGCAAACGCTCCAAGACTTGAAGTGGTTTCTTCTAACAACACTACAAAGGTAGGTATCAAAGCAACAGGCGACCCGGAGGCAGACAACATCTTAAACCTACAGTCTGGTGGTCAAGTAGAGTTGTCAGATGGTACCAATAATTACCAATTGAATATTTTGGCCGGTACCGACTCAAAAATACAATTATTTTCTGCGGGCATCTCATATCTTGCCGGAGGAAACGTTGGTATAGGTACCACAGGTCCTGCAGCGCTGCTCGATGTAGCCGGCGGAGATATTACCCATGGCGGTGGTGTATACTATCCTTCCACCCTCAGTACGCATGTAAGGCAAACCTCTTATTTTGTTGTCATGGATACCGCAGGAAGTGGCATATTTTATACCAGTGCCGGAGCCTACGGTGTTGCAGGAACCGATTTTGCTGAAGTTTTTGACACCGATGGCGTACTTGAAGCAGGAGACGTGGTGGAGGTCCTGGAAGGCAGTAATATTACAGATAATCGTCCTAAAGTAGGTAAAAGTTCTACCCCCGTATCTCAAAAGCTTATTGGAGTTATATCAGACAGAGCGGCATTTATTGGCGGTAAAAAAGAAAACGATGGAGACGTCAGAAATAAAACTGTTGGTCTATTGGGGCGTATACCTATAAAAATTTCAGATCTCAATGGCCCTATAAAATTAGGCGATCCTCTCACCTCCTCTACTATTGCCGGTGTGGCTGTAAAAGCTGTTACAACTGGCCCGATCATTGCCCGTGCTTTGGAAGAATATGATCCGCAAAACGGTAAGACGGGAACGGACGGTAAAATTTTAGCGATGGTGCAATACAGTTGGTTTGAACCAGAAGTCTCCCTCAACCAGGACGGCAATATGCTTATTTCAGGTTCCGAATCACTCGAACCGAATAACGTTATAACAGACAATACCGGGCAACCATTTTACAACCTGAGACTTAAATCCGGACAATTATTGGACAAAAGCGCGGCGTATTCACAAGCTACCATCGCCAACATCAATTCCGGCTATATCAAAGCTCAAGATCTGATAGTCGAAGGAACCACTAATTTACAGCAGGGTTTGCAGACAAGCATTGTGACTGCTAAGCAATTAGTTAGTGAGACTGCTAAAATTGCTTCTGCCCAAATCGGGATTCTAAGAGTTGAGACAAAACTTATTTCACCTCTTATTGAAACAGATACTCTCAAAGCTGAAAATATTGAGGCGACCGGTACTGCCAGCTTAAATGAGATTAAAACCAATCTTCTTAGTCCGCTATCTTCTGATCAGGATATTACCATCGACCTAGCCTCGCAAGGTGAGACCTTGCAAGGCTCGGAGTCCGGTAAACTGATCATCAAAGGACAAGAAGATCAGACAGTCGCATCTATCGATAGTGCGGGTAACGCCAGCTTTTCCGGCCAACTATCTTCATCATCTGTCATAAGTGACTTAGGTAACTTAGGTGACTTAAATGTAAGCGGTGATACAACAGTATCCGGTACGCTTCACGCAGATAAAATTGAATCAACCGATCTAAACACTCTTAAGTCCAATTTTGGCGATCTTCTGGGAAAAATAAACAATCTACAGGATAAAATTGCCAGCCAATCTATTACAATCATTTCTCCTACTCCAACTTTGGAGCCTGCTTTTAGCACTCCTACGCTTACACCGCTACCTACTCCGTCACCCACGATTAGCGCTGAGACCGATGTTAGTACCCGAAGTGCCAGTTGGAACTTTGATAAAGCTAATGAACTACTGGCGAGATTAAAAGAGTATTTAACTTCTTCCTCGAGTTTAGCGCAGAAGTCAGACGAATTTATCGCTTCCTCATCGGCAGTAATTGCACAAAATACATCATATCAAACTGCTACCTCTATCGATCTGCCAAAAGACCTTCAGCTTTCCAGTCTTAAAGTGACTGATTCAACCTCACTTGCTGATACTTCTATAGCTGGAAGCCTCCTGGTGGACGGCAGTATCATTATCGAAAACAATAAAATAGCATCAATAGGTGATAAACTATATCTTTCCTCTCTTGACACGGTAGATATTCTGGGAGGAAAACTGATCGTTGATAATTCCGGGAACCTTACGGTGGGTGGTACTCTAATTGCCAAAGGTGGAATAGCCACAGATGAAATTAAATCTATAAATGGGGATATCACAATCGATTTAAGCAATGATGACGCAAATACAATCCCGGATCGTCATACCTATTCCGATCCCGGATCGTCATATATAAATGACCGTATAGGCGGCTTTGGCAAACTCCTTATTAAAGGAGAAAACGATCTGACGGTTTCCTCAATTGATAGTGGTGGAAATGCCACCTTCTCCGGAACTTTAACAGCGGAAAAACTCAATTTGTCAAAATCAGGGTCAGACCTTGAAGACACTAAAGGTCTGACCCTTATTACCGCCGCTGACAACTTCCTGCAAAACGGAATCAACGCCCCGGCTGTCAAGACAGACGGAACGGCAGGAACAGCAACCCTGCTGTCCGGTTATAACTCATTAGTTATCTTCAATCCCAACATAACCGACAATACATTAATATATATAACCCCGACCTCGCCGACGGAAAACCGGACTCTTTTTGTAGCCAACAAAGTACCCGGCCGGTATTTCACCGTCTCGCTAGACACAGCTATACCACACGATGTTCGATTTAATTGGTGGATAATCAACTAATTACCTTTTGCTGCGCAGAGAGATACCAGCTGGTACCTCCCGCAGCCCCGTACTTGCGCTCCCCGATTTAATCGGGGTAAGCATAGTATTGGGGGTGGATCATCAATTAGTAGTATTTAATTACAAGCGCAGGACGATTAGAGCTACCTGCATTTCCGGAATAATAACTTACCTGGTCAACCCTCATATCATCGTCATCATCCTTAGTAAAAGCCAGCCTAAACTGTGTCACTCCGGTTTTATTTATTCCTGCCAGACCAGCTTGATTAATAGTTACCGGGCTCCACTGACCATTTAAGACGTTAAGCATATCTCCGACTGAAGAAACCGTGGCTAACGATTGAAAGTCTGTCTTTTCGAGCGCGATATTATTACTGAATGAACCTTTTTTTATGCCGATATTTAATAACCCCAGATTGGTATAGGGGTCAGTTCCCACTATTTCCTTTTTTTTAACCTTTAAAGTTGCTGATATGATTGTAGCCGTATTCGGTAGTCCCGAAGTATCAAAGGAAAGAATCCCTTTTATCTGCTGATCATTTTTATCATCACCAACTAAGAAATTAGAATTACTTGAATTTACACGCCCTCCGATGTTGCTTGTTTCAGAACTTTCCCGAACCAGACCGTCATACGAACCATTAGAGTTGTAAGTGACTGTTTTGGGAGTTGGAGTCGGACTGGGAGTGACTGTGGGTGTAGGCGTTCTGGTTGGTGTAGGAGTATTTGAAGGAGTGGGGGTATTGGTTGGTGTAGGCGTTCTGGTTGGTGTAGGCGTATTAGAAGGAGTAGGCGTATTGGTTGGAGTAGGAGTATTGGTAGGTGTAGGCGTATTGGTAGGAGTAGGAGTATAAGTAGGTGTAGGTGTCGGTCTGCTCTCAACTGAACCGAGATCCGGAGCGCTTCCGTAGGGCCTGGTCATGCCGCGCTGATCAGTAGTCAAAGTAGTGTCTCCGGTATCAAGAGCCGGGCTACCGGCAAGCAAATCACGGGTATAGGTCGGTCCCCCGTTATCCTGCAGTGGTCCAAGCTGGGCATCGGCGATTATACTAATCGGTCCGCAAGTAGCATCACTTCCAATATTAGGATTATTGATGACATATAATCCGCTTCCGGCGCAATTCTCAGAATGGCCTTTATCTATTATCGTGTTATTTATCCTTACAGTTGAATTCGGATTGGTAAAGATACTCCCGCCCCAACCGGCCGTAAAAGAAGTGTTTTCCGAGAGTGTCGTGTTGGTCAAAGATACTGTGCCTGTATTATTAAATATGCCCCCGGCACCGTCATTAGCGCTATTAGCTGATAAAGTACTGTTGACCAGTTCAAAGATACCTGTCGAATTGTTCTGACTGTTCAAAATTCCTCCACCTGCGTGACTGGCAAAATTATCACTAATCGTGCTTGAGGAGATATTGACGTGTGGGCTATCATTCCAAATTCCACCGCCCACATATCCTGAGCTGTTGCCGCTGAAAGTCGAGTTAGTGATTGTACCTAAACCAAAAGTAGCATAATAATCTCCGCCAATAAATAACCCTCCGCCATATGACACAGACGAGTTGTTTATGAAGCTGCTGCTATCTATTACCATGTTAACATCTTCCCCGACAGAAGAAATCATCGCCCCTCCATAACTATCAGTAGTAATTCCCGGCACTCCAAGAGCAGAATTGGAGATAAAAACGGTGTTTCTCATATTCAGATTAGTCCCATATAAGGCGCCGGCGTTTTGGGCAGTGTTATAATCGAAAAGACTGTTAAAAATATCCGTCGCTCCAGAAGACATAACTCCTCCCCCGACACCGTTAACCTTTCCTTGAGTAACATGGACACTATCTAATGTCATTTTATTAGGGCTTCTGTCAAAAATATTCCCACCAAAAAGTGTCCCATTATGGTACCCCCCGCCACGGTTAAGAGTCAGATTAGAAAAGGAGACTGTTATATATCCTAAATCTATTTGAAACAGTCGTAAAAATGCATACCTGGACGAATCTTTTTCAATAATGGTTTGATCCATTCCCACACCGACAAAATCGATATCGCTACTTATTATGGGTAATCCATTCTCGGGATTATCCTCGTTGGTTAAAATGTAAGTTCCGGCCGGTATTTCAATTCTGTCAGCTCCGCTACTGCTTCCTGCCGGACAACCATCAACTACAGCATTGTTGTTGGCGGCCTGTATCGCCTCACCCAAAGTACAATCGCCTGAATTTCCCGGACTTTGCAGGAAACTATTTACGCTAATGGTGTTTCCGGTCGAAAGTATACTGGTTTTAGCGTTAGTTTCTTTCTTTCCGTCCTGAAGTTTCTTCAGAGCGTTCCTGATTAAAGGATCATTGCTGTCATATTTTTTAATAGTTTCTGGAGTTACTTCCGCTTTCGCAGAAGCCGGCATTAACATTATGTTTCTAAAATAGCGTCTTCCGGCTACCAGCGGTTTATCATGATAAAGGACCAGTCTGACTCTGGTACAATTCTCTTTATTTGAGGAACCGCAACTTGAAGGCACTGTAAAATCACTGCTGTAAACTAACCAGGTAGCGGTGGTTCCCGAATTCGCTTTAACTAAATCAGTATAGTCATCACTGTCAGCCCTGTTTAAACCGCCTGTCTCGGCAAAATAATAGGCTCTAAGATTAAAACCGGCCCGGAAACTCCCTTTAGCGTTAACTGAGGCTGTGTATGTCCCACCGGTCGAAACGTTGATCGCTTCAGTTGCAATGTTTGTTCCTTTATCAGCACCATCTACTTCTAACGTCAGAATAGGATCATTGACACCTGATTGTGAATCCTGGGTAGTTAAAATTTTACCATCTGTACTTTTGCTATTATCCCAGTCTTTAACCCAATTTTTGGGTATATCGTTGCCGCTTCCGTCTTTTTCAAACACCAGGCTGGGAATTAAACTGTTACTTTCTATTGAAGACGACTGAGGGGAAAGTTGGAGGGACTTATTATCTTTGCCCTGATACTGAATGCTTGTGATTTTATTAACGGTCGGGCTTTGAGCCTGAGCCGATCTAACCTTCTGAAAATTATAATGCAGCAAATGGAGAATAAAAACCAGAACCAGGAAATGGAACGCTATATCTAATTTAGTTAGCCTCATTTTACTCAGGTGTATTTTTCTTTGCTTAGAAAATGACACCAATTAACCAAGGCAGTTCTAAATTTGCGACAAAAACCATACAAAGCTATGATATCATATCTTGTCAATAAATAAAAAACTGCCATCTTGACGACTTGAAATAACAGTTTTATATTTAAATTATGACCAGGAAGTTACCTTCTGTGTCACGATATTTTTTAGTGCTTATAATTATCTTTTTTATTGTGTCAGTCGTATATATCTCCAGCCGACTTCAACGTGTATATCCTCAGGTGTCAGAAAATCAATCATCAAATGAGAGCTTATCACAGACTCTAACTTACAATACCGTTTCGGCTCCTCCACCCATTGACGCTTCTAAATATAAAAATATCGCTACTCCCGTTTTTGTTCAAGAATCGGCACAAGAAAGTAAGAATAAGGTCCTCGGTTTTAATCTGTCGATTGCCAATAATACTTATTCCAGCAATAAGATACTCGCTAATGAAGGCGACATTATCCGAATTACTCTTACTAGCCTTGATAATAAAGCCGACTTCACCCTTCCTGCGCTTGGTATCAAAAGAGAAGCCGCCAGGAGAGAATCAAAAAGGATCGAATTTCAGGCAGTCTCGGCCGGTAATTTCCAGTTTTTTTGTGAAAGTTGCCTTCCCGAAGACGATAATTCCAAGGGATTACTCATGGTAGTAGCAAAAAGTTAAAAAATAAAGTTCTGACACGATCTCATGCCTGCCCAAACAAAAAACAAAAAGCTTTTCTTTCTCCTCTACTCCCTTTTGGCTCTCATCATCGCCCTTACTGTCACCTTCGGCTATTTGGCTTTACGCCCTTCCCTCACATCCCTCATCTCCCACATCTCCCGCAAGTGGCAGAATCTCTCTGCTCCAAAGATAGAATATACGTTCAAATCCGCTCCCTCAAAATCAGGCTTTGCTCTTCTCAATGAAAACAAGGTTAATGGGTTTAATGTACTGCTTGGTAAAAGAGACAATCCCAAATTAGCAGAAGCCAGGTTTGAGGTTAAGGACAGTTGGGTAGATTTCTCTCTTATCTATAATATTGGAAAGAGTGAGTTTAAGAAAGTTAGCCCCACATCCGGCTTTAAAGATCTCATCACCTGGGAAAACGTCCTCCCCTCCGTAGATATCCAATACCAGATGAAAGACGATGGTCTGAAAGAAGACATTATCCTCAAAGACAAGACTTTGGCCCAAAAAGCCGTTGACGACCACGAGCTCTTTACTCTACCCTTTTACCTGACAACATATAATGTAGTACCAAGATATGATCTCAACGGCAAATTGGCTCCGGTATTTATAGACAGCAAAACAGGAGAATACCGCTTCCACATGGAGACTCCCTACATAGTTGATGCCAACGGAGCCAGATATGAGAGTGTGGAGTTTGAACTGAAACCTCTTGACTTAGCTTTATTACCCTCCTCCAACTTAAGTGACTTAAGTCCCTTAGGTAACTTAATTGGTCAAGCCCATACCCAAGAACAGTCTACTGGTTCCCGTTACCTCCTCGTCTTAAAGTTACCCCGCGAATGGCTCACGGACCCATCCCGCGCCTATCCGGTCATAATAGATCCTACTGTAACACACAATACCCAGACTGCCTTTGCAACTGGCACCATGAACAGAGTCAAAGACGAGGGCGCCGGGGACAGTACACCCTTACTTACCTCCTCCTACCACGAACTGGCAGCGGATATAGATACCGTTGGTTTGTGGCACATGAATGAGGCCTCGGGAAACGTAGCTGATTCATCAGGAAACGGAAATACCGGAACAGTAACAGGTACTTCCGTTGTAGCCGGAAAATTCGGCAACGCGAGGAGTTTTAACGGGACGAGTGATTATATTGAAAGCAGTCAATCTCCTCTCAACCCTAGCACAACAGACTTTACCGCTGAAGCATGGTTTAACATTACTAGCCTTACTTCGAGTGATGACGACCCCATCGTCGCTCAAACAGACGGCACCGGCACAGGACGCAGCTGGATTTATGTTGATACAACGGCAAACGATACTATCCGATCATATCTCGGAGGCGCTGCCCTAGACTCAAGCATAATTCCCATAGCAGGACAATGGTATCATGCGGCAGTAACAAGTTCTGGGACAACGTTAAGAATTTACATAGATGGTATCGAGAGAGCAAGCGCCACCAGAACCATGGAATCATCCACAGGAGCCCTGAGAATAGGACGATCTAAAAATACGGCATCGGCATACTTTAATGGTCAAATCGATGAAGTGCGTATCAGTAACATCGCCCGTTCTCCCGAGGAAATCAAACAGGATGCCCAAAGATTTCCCTATTCCGTCTATAATTCACCGGTAATTGACCTCGTCTCAGGAGGACTCGTGACCGGTTGGAACAATCTCACCTGGCTCGGGAAAGGTATCCGCACCGGCGACGGAGAAACTGTAGTCTCAAGTACCAATTTGGTTGCCCAATGGAACTTCAATGATACTCCGTCAACTGCAACCGCAGTAAGCGGAGGATCCTGCGGAACATCTTGTAATGGTACCCTCACGGGTTTTGCTGATACAACTGCATACGATGCTGTAGCTAGTTCAGGTTGGACATCTAATAATAAACGTTGGGGCGCCGGAGCCATTATGACAGATGGAAGCAGCGACATTGTCACCGTGCCGGATTCAAACGCTCTCGATCTTACGACTAACCTTACTCTCGAAATGTGGTACAACAGAATTACTACCACGGCGGACTACGCCTGTCCGCTTGACAAGTTCCGTCCGGAAACCACCGGCGGGTCATACCAGATTTGCTTCGGACCGAACACTTCGGACCGGCCTTATGTAAACATCTGCTCAAACGCGGCCTGCACCACCAATGCTTCTGCTGCGGCAAGACCAGGCTCGCCTAAACATGGCGAATGGAACCATGTGGTAGCCACCTACGACAGTCAAAATCTCAAAATATATCTGAATGGAGTTCTCGAGGAAACCGTCGCCGCCACGTTCCCGGTTTATGTAAGCACGACCGGCCTCACAATCGGAGCGGGTAGGGAAGGAACCCTAAACTACTTTAAAGGGACGGTTGATGCAACCAGAATTTACTCCCGTACCCTCACCTCCGCCGAGGTTTTAGCCAACTACCAGGCCGGAAACATCGAATTCCAGACTCGTACCAGCGCGGACAACTCCACCTGGGATGCTTGGCTGCCGGTAGCCAACGAAGCTGTCGTTGCCAACATGGATACGGATAGCGCCAATTGGTCGGCGGATTCGTCCAATCCTACTTCGGGAGGCATAACTAAATCCGATGATGCCACGACCAAAATCGATACCGGCTCGATGAAACTCCAAATCGGCGCGCCGCAGGTGGACGCCTCCACCGTCGGCCTCTGGCACATGGAGGAAACCTCCGGCACAGGGGCGTATATCAAAGACAGTGTCGTTCAATCTCAAACTTCTGCCTCTGACTCTTTCACCGATACTTCCAAAATCAACACCGGTTCTTCGACCACCTATACTGTCGTAGGCGGGCAAAGCAAAATCTATCTCGACCTGGGTGACGGCTCAGACGGCGCCGTAACTTTCGCAAGTAATTTTAACTGCCAGACAGGAGATTCAAGCGATCCGGACGCCAAAGCGGACTGCTACGCTGATAATATTACCGCACTCGCCTCCGCCGGAGCCACCAGCCTGACGGTAGCAACCGACGCCACCACCGGACTGACTGCAGGAGATGAAATACTCGTAATCCAAATGTCGGGAACCGGCGCCGGCAACTACGAAACCCACTATACCAATGCCGTTACCGCCACCAGCATTACGCTCGACAAACCGCTGACAAATGCATACCAGTCATCGGGAGCGCAGGTTGTACGCATCCCCAACTATACCAATGTCACAATCAATAACGGCGTTACCGTAAATGTAAGCGCCTGGAACGGCTCTAAAGGAGGCATTCTCTTCTGGCGGGCAAACGGCACTGTTACCAATAATAGTACTGGGATTATCAGTGCCAATGGATTGGGCTTTCCAGGTGCCACATCTGTTGGAACTGGCGCCGCTGGCGCCGCCGGTTATGTTTGTAACAATCCTCCTAACGGAGGAGATGGTTCAACAAGCGGCGACAGTCCAGGCGCAAGTTCTGCAGGTTCCGGGCCTGGAGGAGGTGGAGGCGGTGCTGCTGGCAGCGGCGGAGGAGGGGGCATAAATGATAACGCAATCAATTCTTCCGGTGGTGGAGGCGGTGGTGGAGCTGGAGGCCCTGGTGGTGGAGGCTCATACGGTACAGCGGCAGGAGCAGCGGGTAGTGGCGGAAACGGAGGAGCCGGTTCCAACGGTGGATCTGGAGGTGGTGGTGGAGGTGGTGGTGGAACTGGAGGATCAGCTGGTTCCACCTATGGAGATGCATCATTTGCCACTATCTTTTTGGGCAGTGGCGGAGCGTCAGGCGGTGGAGGAGCCGGAGGAGGTGGAGGCGCCTGCAGAACGACATTAGCCGCCGGTGCCAATCAGGGCGGCAACGGACGAGCGGGCGGCAATGGTGCCGCAGGAGGCAATGGAGGAGGCATGATCATGATTTTTGCCGATACGATCACCAATTCGGGCACCATTAGAGCAAATGGGTCGGCCGGGGCATCATTGAGTTTATCAGGAACAAGCGGTAATAATGGTACTACAGGTTTACGCGCGGGTGGTGGTGGTGGTGGTGGAGCCGGAGGTGCAGGCGGTGGCGGATCAGGGGGAGCGGTTTGGCTATCAAGTATCACTAGTTCCGGTAACACTCCAACCGTCTCTGGAGGAACAGGAGGAGGTGTGGGGGGATCACTAGGAGGCACTGGTGGCGCTTGTTATTCGCTAGGAAGTGCTCAG
>Ga0155721_102_pt6 | contig 11175 bp, 12 predicted proteins | sample RifCSPlowO2_01_FD_107377 | JGI IMG/M metagenome (GOLD analysis project Ga0155721, IMG submission 107377) | Candidatus Gottesmanbacteria bacterium RIFCSPLOWO2_01_FULL_39_12b
CGGTGGCTTTTGATCTGGTATTAATATTCAGGTTATTAATGATAGAAAAAGAGATTGTTAGTAGCAGCAAAAAGATGATAAATATTAGTAAGTAACCGAGGGCAAAAATATTTCTCTTCATTAAAACCATCATATATCATATTTTTGATAAAGAAAAACTGGCAAAAAAATTATTTGACTGATCGTTTGACAGGGATTTTAAGAGTAATTATCAATATAAATTAGATCATCCAGGCCAATTTGGCCCTTTAGAAACAATAGTTAAGTTATCACTAACTCCATATTCATTTGCGCCGACAACTGAGTAAAGTATGGTAATTGGCTGTTCTTGATATTCGTTTCCAAGATCAAATACAGTAGCATAACCGCCTTCAAGTGGTCCTTGTAGTGAAATTAAATGTAACTCATCATAATTTACAATGCAACACAAAGCTCCTACCGTATCAATTAAGTTAAGTTGCCGTGATACATGGGTAGCCATATCCTGAAAGTTCGCTATGGTAACGCAAAGAGGAATAAAGGTAATCAATCCTCTTCTGGTAAGTTCTGTCAGTATACGTAATTCATCGTCCCCTCCGTTTCTAATACACTTTTCATAGACGTTTCTGTTAAGTTGAATACTGGGAGGTAGAATACATTCCAGGGCAAAGGGTACACAGGCACCATCAGCAGTACCACAAACTCTAACTGCGTCTCGAAGATGAGATCTGGCTTCTTGATAAGACATAAGGTAAAGATAGAGAGTATAGCAAAAACGATAAAATAAACAAAGAAAGTTGCATTTCCGGATGATTACTGTATTATTCGCACATCATATGCCTGAACGAACAATAGTGGGTCTACCTTTTTATGAAGGTGAAGGGAATATTTGTTTAAGAGAAGCTCTAAGAAATGTTGATCACTGTTTGAGCGAACTGAATGTGGATGCGCCTATAATCGTACTTGTCAACGGACCACGGACGATAAATGGCACTTTACCACCTTTATTTATTAATAGAAGTACATACAATGCTGATGTCAGGATAGTTGGGGGTGATGGGTTGGGTCAGGCAGAGGCAATCAATCAAATAGTACATGAGGCTGAAAAAGCTGGAGTGAAACGAGTGTTTATCACAGACGCAGATATTTATAGATTTCCTCGCGCGTTGGAGCGTTTATGGAGTCTGGCTGATAGGCCTTTAGTCGGAGCTCATCATCTGGTTTATCCGCGAGAAGTAGTAGAGGGACAAATGGGAAGACCTTTATCTTCTCAAGAAGCATTTTTATACACTTTGTTTGAAGGTGATAAACCACCCGAAGTTGGTAAGGTTATTTCAAAGTTTACAGGTGCTAGACCTGCAAAGATAAAGGGATCTTTGATGCTGGTTGATACCAGTGTAGCTTTAGAAATGCATGGTGGTCAGAATTTAACTTCAGATAGCGTCATAAATAGATTAGTAGGAGAAGATCGGGCCCAAATAGCAGAGGGTGCCTTTTTTATGCATATGGGGAGGATATCGATGACAGATCATATCTGCGCAAGACTCAGGCATTTCAGAGCTTCCGCTGCTAGAGGTGACTTGAGTGGTTTTATGTCAGTACAGGAGAGCATTTCTCCTGAAATCGCCGAAAAAATTGCCGCAGAATTAATAGCTACTATAGTACAGGTGGACTAACATTAGCTTCATTTTTCCTTCTGCGATGTGCTTTGAGGGAAAAAGTGAATCAAATTTGTTTATCTATAGTTCAAGGACATAGACTAGAATCGTACAAGGAAAATGGTTTTAATATGCCACCTGAGGCAGCGGTGGCAACGTACCCCGAAGCAGTTGGGGCTGTAAGTGCGCTACTCCGTACGGTAGATTGGACATTTATAAGGGATTTTTCTTGTACACCTCCAGGTATCACTCAAACAGAACTACCAAGGGTTCCTATCGATGTAAGCAATTTCTATGATAATGCGGCATATAGGGCAATTATTATCGACAGCTTGGGAATAGATGAGGAAAAATTACAAACCATTTAAATTCAAATTGTAAAATGTTAGAATTTTTCTGTCACAAAAGACTGTTCTTCGGTGGTGAATTTTCTTGCCTCGTTATCGGTTAGGGAAATTCTATAGATATAGAGCGTGTTTGGTTTAAGGTTGGTAAGCCTTATGTTATGGTTTTGAGTTGGATCACCTGATATAGTCTGAGTAGATAATTCAAAAATGGTCGGGCCGTATGAAATACTTGATAGGACTTTCGCTTTTGTCTGGAAAACGATCGTGACGGTCGTATCTGAAAGTGTAAAGACCGAAACCGGTCCGATTAGGTAAGCGGCTTGGATCCGGTTTTCTCTTGCCCCGTTCAAATTGTTGACGGTGATAAAGGTCGTGAAAAATAGAAGTGCAATAAAAAGAGCCGGGACAAAAACTACAGAAAGGGCCGGAAATACCCGGTGTTCAGCTTTAATCTCGGTAATGGTAGTCTCCTGATTTGTTTTAAATTCCTCAAGTGCTTTTTGGGAGGCCCAGATTCCATGACATTTGGAGCATCGGAGTAGCTGAATGTTCGCAGGGACGCTTTCTGAATGGAAATTTTCCAAAAGTTTATGACACCTCGGACACAGATGGTAACGAAGTGAGAGGGGTTGTTTATGGGGTAAAACCGTTACTTTAGCCAGTTTTATAACTTCATGATAGGGAATGCGGTTGATTTCATAAGGATCAAACCAGGTTCCTCCGCAACGGCCGCAGTGGTCCACTTCAAATTTACCCCCGGAGTCGGTGTGAACTTCGAGTTTTTGTAGAGTATAAGCGCAGGATGGACAGAACATATTTCACAAATCAAAATTTCAAAATCAAAATTTCAAATAAAGCTCAAAATCCAAATTCTTAAATTATTCTTTCCTTAGAATAGCCGAGAAAATAAGAGTTAACTCATGAGCTTCTTGCCATAATTGTCTATACTCCTCTTTCTTATCTGAATTAGCAATAGCCATCATTCGTAACCAATGCAATGTTTCTTTTGCTTCTTTTTTACAAATTCCAATTTTATGCTGAAAATCTTTTTTTGATTCCGCACCATCTGCTTCCATATAGTTTGCACCAATACTTGTTGCCGAACGAATTAACTGAGCTATAAGGACATTATTTACTGTATTTAGTGGTATTGTTTTTATGGTGAGGATAATACTTTCTCCAAATTTTGCTGTTCGTTCTGTCAAATCGTATTTCTTTTTGTCATTTGAAGTTTGGGTTTGAATTGTCATTTAGATTTTGAATTTTGAGCTTAATATAACAAATTATTCTCTTTTATCGCCTCGACTATTTGTTGGGAATAGAGCATTGCCCCTTCGTTTGATGGATGGAGATGGTCTGACTGATTGATGTAGATATCCCGGCCGTTGTTTGAGCCATCCAGAGAAAGATGATAAGCATCGGCCAGCGGATAATTTTGAGAGGTGGCAAAATTGACCATGTTTTGTAAGTAGGCCTTGGTGATTAATGAAGCATCCCATTTGAGATTTTCGGGCCAATTGAGAACACCGTCACCATATGTAAGATAGTTAGGAGCAATAGTGGCAGCCAGAATAATTTTAGTTTCCGGAGAATTTTGATTGATGGCATCAATAATTTTAGCAATAGTCAGCCACTGATGGTCCAGATCTGACTTCTGTCCACCCCAATGATTATAGGCAAAAGATTCGACGATCAGTAAGTCAGGTTTGTAGGAAAGAAGCGGAGGGTATAATTTACCTAAATAGGTAGTCGTGTTGGTGAGGCGGTACAGTCCGCTTTCCAGATCGGTAGCTCCAAAACCATAGTTAAGAAGAGCAAATGAGAGAAAGGGATAAGTTTGAGATAAAAAAGATCTCAAATGAGGTAAGTCATTACCCAAAGTATTAGTCATGGAGTCACCCAGTAAGGCAATGGTATAGATAGATTTAGTTGTAAGTTGTAAGTTGTGAGTTGTGGATGATGGGTTTGTTTGCGAAGGCACGTTATCAGAAGGTACAGGATTAGTTGGTTCTGTTTGAATTCCCAGGACTTCTCGGACACCGGCCATAAGGGTGGGGATGGGAATATAGGGAGAAGGATCAGGGGAGGGTTTTGTTTCTGTATCGATATGACTGGGTTTGATAATCTGGCGGTTTCCAGACGGGTCAAAGGTGGTAGATTTTACCAGAAATTCCTGGAGAGAATTTCGGGTAAAATCATCCATAGTGCTCATCCCTTTCAAATATTCTTTTATCTTATTGGTAGCTTCTACCCTTGATGATTCGGATTCCGTATTAACTGCTGGTGTAACGGTTATGACAGATACAGAAACCTCAGGTTGTGGCGCCTCGGGCACGTCGGTCGATTGATATCCCGAGAGTAAATCACCGAAGGAGACTTCCGGAAGATAATTATCTAGCAGTTGTTGAGCACGGGTTATATTGGTTCCGATAAAAAGAAGAGCAAACAAGACCAAGCCAATAAAAAAATAAGGGACAGTTTTTCGCATCCTAACTCCATTGTAGGGGGATTTTACGCAAAAAGTCAATTAACAACTTTTCCACAACCCTCTTCTGTTTTCTTTGGCTTCTTTTTCGGCGTCTTTAAATTCTCTCCCGTATTTTAAATCAGGAGGAATCAGATCCAGTTTGGCAAAACCCCAACGGAGGAGAAAATCATTTACGAAAACATCCTCAATATAAATATAACGAAGTAACCTTCCGTATTTATCGGTTTCTGAGATGTCTTTTTCCAGTTCCACGGTTTGATTTTCTATCAAACCTTGAGTAATTTTTTGGGCTTCCTGCGAAAAACACTGCTGCGGACTGGTTCTGGTTTTTAATTCCGGAGTGTCAATGCCGATTAGACGAACACGGCTTTTATCGGCCATTTCAATGGTATCCCCGTCAATGACAGAGCCGACTTGAGCTTTTTGGCGTAGTGAGGGAATATTTGTCGGTTGGGGAGAGATCTCAATTTTTAGAATCGTATTTTGTTGCCCGTTTGACTCAAAATTAGAATTAAGCCCGACGATTAAGACACCTGCAACTACGAATGAAATTCCGATTAATTGTCGAAGGCTGATTTTTTCTTTTAACCAGATAATTGATAAGAGAACCGTAATTGTGATGTAGGTATTGGATAGCGGTACAATGATTGAGGCGTAACCCTTTTCCAGAGCCGCATAAAAGAGAATGTTACCGATATTAAAAAGCAATATACCCCAAAAAGAAAATTTAAGGAGATTAAAATTTAAGGGCGGAAATTTTTCGTTTATAAATATTCGCCAGATAAGGACTATCAATACTTGAGAAATGGCAAGGGTGATCAGGTAAGTTGAGTTACCAACCTCGTCAACGGCAAGTTTACCAAGGTAGCCTCCTATGCCATAGCCAATTGCGACTAAAATTGAAAGCACGACCCATTTTTCCACTCTGAAACGAATCTTTTTGGGAAGCGAAATGAGAATTACTCCGATAGAAGTAATAATAATGCCGCCCGCAACTATTGCAGTTAAATGCTCGTTTAAAAAAAGCAGGGCCAGAATCAGGGTAAATATCGGGTAGGAGGCAATAATCGGAGAAGTTAGGCCGATTTCGCCGAAGGAAATGGTGTAATAATAAAGGGCGTAAAAAGAAGTGATAAAAAGGGCAGAGAGAATTGTCAGAGGGGTGACTGGTTTGAGGTGGCTTGCGGTTAATAAACCATAAATTAACCACATGGGAAGAGCAATACCGATAGCGTCCAAAGCATAGGTTTGCCACGGCGTGAGTTTATGGAAACCCCTTTTTACCAGGACTCCACCTATTCCCCAGAAGATGACAAATAATAAAATGTAAATGGAAATTGGCATAATAGAGAATAATTACTCAGTTACGATTCTGATTTTAGCGTTATCCAGGTAGACTAAAACTCCAAGAGTGCTTTTAAGTTGTACCCGATAAAGTTTATTGCCGTTATCAAGAGTGATTTTAGAAGAGCTGAGAGTTTGAGATTCAGTTCCCATGGTAATCGGACTGTACCAAACCGGGTGTTTATCGGTCACGTTATAAAGCTGTACTTCGACCGAGCCGTTTTTGGTCGGATTTCGAAGGGAGGCGATAAAATACGCTTCTTTAATTTTGCCGTAATTTGAGGTATCGATGATTGTCTCGGTAGCGGTTAAATCCTCCCAGGTGGTTTTACTGGTAGAACCGCTGCCTAAGGGTATATAAGATTCATGGGTTGAAGTTGAGATAATAACTTGTGGATTCGTAGGAGAGTTCGGAGTAGTACCCAAAGCGACATTATTAGTTGTATTTACCCTATCTATCAGACTGATGCAAGCTTGGGGACAGGAGGAACTGTCTGGGACGGATTGTATTGTAGGAGAAACGACACTAGTGATATCTGAAACTTTGACCGAAAGATCAGGGGAAAATACTTTTAAATCTAAAAATAAAAGATTACCGGCGATAATCGTTAAAAGGAATACGATTACCAGATGAGTATATTTACTGTCTTCCATGATAACTTCAGTATAAAACGTGCCAGATATTTATCAAGGGTATATTTAAAACTTTGCTAAGGGCTCGCTCCTAAATAATGTTTACAATTATTTAGGATTGCGGCCCTTTGTGGCGAAACCAAAATGTAGATGTTATTTTGGAGTTCGCCCTAATTTCCCTAGGTGCCAACGTAAATCACCTCCCAGGTGAGACAACAGGTGAGACAGACTAGTCAGGCTGCGAGGCGCTTGAGAAGAGAAAAAACTACACGCTCTGTGTCTCGCGGTGGAAGTTGTTGATTATGTCTATCAGAAGCAGCAAACAATTCAGTAAGCCAGTCTCTGCCGGAAATTGGAGTTGCCTGTTTTTCGGCGAGATAGTTTGCAATAACTTGAGAATATTTTTCAATAATTCTAAATTCATCTCCCAATTTATAACCTTCATCGAAAGATTTGTCCAGATCGATTTTTGCTAATTCTATAAAACGAAACAGATAGAAAAGATCTTGATCTGAAAGTATAAATTCTTTTGATTTGGCGGACTTTTGATAGAAATCTAATAGATCAACAAACTTAGTTCGCGGGTTGGAGTAAACACTAACAAACATGCTTGGGTCTATTCCTAACATCTGATGGAAATTACGCAACAGATTAATGGCTACAACATCAGATGGATTTTCCTCATAGATTAGTGATTCGGGTTGTCCTGCGGCTTGGGAAATATTTTCCAACGAATAAATTTGAATATAGGCTCGATAAGCCTCAGCCAAGTCTCCATTTAACTGCCATGTGACAGAAAATTGATTTCTGGAATATACTAAATAAGCACCAACCGAATAATGGAAATCCAGACTATTTACCTGATATATATTACCGTTATCATTAATTTTCAGGCCTTTATACATTTCTTTGATACGATCTTCATCTGCGGAGTTTATAATATGGGTTGGTTCTGCAAGGTAATGGACAGTTTCGTGTATGGCGGTATTTGTGACAGAGGCAACTATCAATGAATTGAGATAAGCCGGATCTTGATATACCGGATTGTTCGGATATAAAGATTGAGATCTCTTAATAAATTCAGTCCAGTTATCAACAGAGAAATTCGTTTTGACAACTCCCCTTTTTTGAGGGATAGAAAAAATAGCAGTTTCGGGATCATAGAAAACCTCAATAATACCATCATCTTCTTGGCTTGTTTTTTCTGCATCTGATTCCGATATTCCCCAGCTCATCAAAGTCTCTTTCATCTCCTGGTCTGAACGAACAAATATTAAGTTACTTAATAATTCACCACTGCAGTTTTGATTAGGACTAAGTTGTTCGCATAGTTTCGGAATTACTCTACTTTGTATCTCTGAAATAACTGTAGTAATTAACTCATCAATCAGCAATACGGACCAGCTTTCCGGTAATTTGCCTTTTACCATATTGATCACTCTTTGTTCATCAGTTAACGATTGCCACTCTGTATCAGGAATAGGCTGGGGAAAATATTCCTGGCCGGGAATTGCGGTTGGCGTTGGCGGGGCATATTCTGGCTGTGGCTTTCCCGCGCAAGCTGCAAGGGCAGAAGCGCCCGCTGTCAAAAACGCCAGCTTTAAAAATTGCCGGCGATCAAGGAGATGTATTCGCGAAGCTTCTCTACGAACGGCTAATCTTGAGAGTTCCAATGTTGGAGGCATAGTGATTTCAGGCAGTAGCTTGGGAATTATACCCCACAGGGCAATCTGGAAGCAATTTCGTTACCGCACTTTCTTTCAATGTTCTTGCAGCAGGTTTGGTTCAGGAGGTTCTGAAGGGTGAAATTCCGTGGGTTTGAATTCTGTCGGTCGAAATTCCGTTGGTCTGACGTATGTAGGTTGGGGATAATTTGATTGTTGGTTTGGTTGATATCTCTGTTGTGTGTCGGAATTAGGAGGAGGGCTGATTTTATAACCCTGGATTGTATCTGGCGACTTACCCGATTGAGGTTGAAACTTTGAAAATCCAGGACATTCAGACTCATGTTTCTCACAATATGCTTTACATTCACTTTCCGTTTTACACCCGCCGGGACCTAAAAATTCACCGGGCTTATTATCCTGACCATTAGCGTTTCGGGTAATTGGCGAGATGGGGGACAACTGTTCATTTATTTCTCTGTAGGATGAGGATCGGATTTCGTTAAACCCTTTACATTCCTGTGGATTTTTCTCGCAGTACGCGCGGCATTCAGCCTCGTTAGTGCAGGGTTTAGGTGGAGGATACTTTTGACTTGGAGGAGGACCCATTCCGTGTCGTCTTCCCAGCGTCATGCATTTTTCCACATTTTGGGGGTCGCCGCAGAATTTAGCGCAAGATTCGTATGAGTCACAGCCTAATTCCTGTTTTGCCTCCTCGAGCATCTTTTCTTTTTGCTCTTTATAATTATCAAATTCTTTTTTGTGAATCTCATATTCATCTTCGCGCATCAGTTTATTGTTTTTAGCAAAATCCATACATTTCTCTGCATTTTCCGGTTTATTACAAAGTTCCTTACAGCTTATCTCGGAAGTGCAACCCAGCTCGGTTTTTGCTTTTTCTAAAATATCAGCAGGCGGCACACCGCCTTGTTCGTCTATGGGAGGAGGACCTTTATAAAGATTATGTTTTTTGGCAAAAGCTTCGCATTTAGCGTGATTTTCCTCCCTGGCGCAAATCGACATACATTGTTCTTTAGTCTCGCAACCCAGCTCAGTTTTAGCAGAGGCGATAATTTCCTGCATTTTATCCGGGGGCAGATCATCTTCATTCTCATTTTCTTCTTCTTTAATGAGGCCGTGATTTTTCGCATAACTGTAGCAAAGGGGTTGGTTTTTGGGCTGACTACAGTAAATAAAACAGGCATTAGCATCGGAACAGTTGCCAAGTTCTGCAATTGGGTAAGTAACGTTGACCGACGATTCGCCCAAAACTTCCTGGCCATTGTTCAAAACATATTTACCGTAGGACCAGCAGGCAGGAGTATTTTGAGGAATTTGACAATATAAGTAACATTCCTGCGCATTTCTGCAGTTGCCAAGTTCGGGGATTGGGTAACGAGTGGATTGGGCTCTGGCGGTAGAAAAATTAAAAATTAGAAATACAAAAGCAAAAATGACACATAGTGTCATCCTGAAGCTTGGTCGGAAAGACATAAAAATCTTTTTCATGGTCTTTCAAACGGATTTTCATATGGTTGATTGTTTGGTGTGGCAGATAACGTAGCTCCTGAGAAAGGATTTTGACTAGACGCCCCAAAAGGATTTTCGTAAGCAGTGGTCGGTGAGACAAAAGGATTAATTAAAACAGAGGAAGGCGTTGCAAATGGATTGGCAGGAGTGGTGGGAGAAGCAGGTGGAATAGTTACCGGTGGAGTGATAAGGAGTTGAACAGGGCGAATGGGAGGTTTAACCTGATTTTGAAAAAAGAGATAGAAACCGGCAAAACCGGCAATGATGATAAAAAGTATTAAGGTGACGATCATAAAAGGGAATTTTTTGGGTGGGGGTACGGAAGCTATAACAGAGACGGATACCGGCGGGTCAAGAACCGGAATAGCTGTGATCTCCGGCGGTGTTCGTGGAGGTGAAATTTCAGGTGGTTCAGGCGGTTTGGGCAGTTCGTGATCTAAAGCGGGACCAGGGATAGATTTATTTTTCTGGGCAGTGTCCATTCTTACATAAGGCTAAAATAAATAACCCTATATGTCAATGATCATATTTTGGATCAGGTGAAGATATAGAGTTATCGTGTTTATTCAGGTGCTACAACATTAATATATCTATTTTTCGTGTAGGTAATTTGACCTCCGTTTACATTTTGGGCTTTTACTCTAGCAGTTATCGCGTAACTGCCTGGTGTTTTATATGTACATTTTACTGATGCGCTATCGCTTGGAATTATCATCTTAACGTAACTGCGATTGCCCCAATCAACAAACCCTCCACTTTTCTTGTCATCCACATAAGTATATTTATACTGATTTTTCAGCGCATAATCTACATCCTTTGTTGACCGTAATAATTCATCTGCCGTGCAAGAAAGATCAACTTGTTTCGAAACTGAAAATAACGCTTCGGGAAATTCAACATATGAAACTTCATAGATTTGTCCTACGAATAAATTTTCATTCTGAATAAATCGGGGAGTATAGTTTTGTATTCTCTGTAAAATATTGATTTCACCTGGTTCATTTCCACATCTAGTTGCTCCGAATTGATTAATTAAACAGTACTGACTTTGCAGGCAGGGTTCAATCCGTCTCGCTTGGATATTGTCGCCAGCATAATATAAGACTTCTGGTAAACCACATTTCATAAGTGAAGGAGGACCAGAATATTGGCTTTCTGGTTGTGGCGTTACACAAATTGAACCAGAGTAAGAACTAGCAGATTGCGTTTTAATTTCTTGTGCACTTCCTCTATTGGTTAAATTAATGTTTTGTAGTGTGTTGTAAAAATAGAATAATGCACCTAATATAATGACAACGATACCAATAATCAGATAAAATGAAGAAGATTGTTTAGATTTCTTTACTGATTTATACTTTCCGGGCATGTATTTATTTTATTTAAGTATATATAAACTATGTTGTCAAGTCCCATTTGGGCTGACCTGCACTTTGTGATTTAGCTTCAGTTAATCCGTCATCCCCGACTAAGTCGGGGTCATCTCGACCGACCCCGCTCAGCGGGGGAAGTGGAGAGATCTTCTCTAATAGGTC
>Ga0155721_107_pt1 | contig 10923 bp, 14 predicted proteins | sample RifCSPlowO2_01_FD_107377 | JGI IMG/M metagenome (GOLD analysis project Ga0155721, IMG submission 107377) | Candidatus Gottesmanbacteria bacterium RIFCSPLOWO2_01_FULL_39_12b
TTACAGAAGTGGGGGAAAGGGTGGTCAGAACGTTAATAAGGTATCAACAGCAGTAAGACTTACCCATAAACCTACCGGGATTATCGTCGAATGTCAGGAACAGCGTTATCAAGGTCAAAATCGGGAAACAGCTCTGAAAATATTAAGGGGAAAGCTTTGGAAGATGATGGAAGATCAAAAAGTAGCTCACCTTTCAGAGCTTAAAGGATCATTTAAAATGGCTTCATGGGGTAATCAGATTCGTTCTTATGTTTTACATCCATATCACTTAGTCAAAGATTTACGAACCGGCTTTGAGACATCTGATACCAAAAGCGTGCTTGATGGTCAGTTAGAGCAGTTTATAATACCCTACTTGAAAAAATTCTCAACTCAGCTATAGTATAGATAAACCTATGTCAGAACTGAAAGATAATTCCAATATTACGATAAACAAAATACCAGAAAAAAACTTTATCCATGAATTTAATGTAACTGAAAAACCTAAAGTAGGGATATTAGTTGCAGTAGTAATATTGATCATCGGATCAGGAATACTCAGTGGGTTTCTATTATCATCTGGATTTTCCAGATCCGGTTCTGTTTCAAGTTTAACCGGTAAATCATCTGATAATCAAGTAAAGTTAGTAGTTGGTTCGGATGACGAAAAGCTTTTTAGTGATTCAGTCGAAGGCACTCTTGATATTGGCGGAATTGATGGAGAGGGGACTCATAAGCTGATTAGACCAGGAGGAGACAGTCAAACAGTCTATCTAACTTCATCTGTTTTGGATTTGGGACAGTTTATTGGTAAAAAGGTCAGATTAAGGGGAAAAACTTATGCTGCTAAAAAAGCCGGCTGGTTCATGGATGTTGGTAAACTGGAAGTATTACAATAATCAGTTCCTCTTTCGCTAAATTATGATCCTGTTTGAAAACGTTGCTAAAAAATTTCCAAGTCATCAGATCGCTTTGAATGATATAAATATAAAATTTGAAGACGGTGAATTTGTTTTTCTGGTCGGATCATCCGGGGCTGGTAAAACCACCATGTTACGATTGATAATAAGAGAAATCTTACCGAGCCAGGGATCAATCTATGTTAATGAATGGCAGGTAAATAAATTGAAATCATCACAGCTGCCTTACCTTCGGCGTAAGGTAGGTTTTGTTTTTCAGGACTTTAAACTGTTAAACGATCGAACGGTTACGGAAAATATTGCGGTCTCTCTTGAGATTCTGGGAAAGTCTAAAAAAGAGACCACTTCTCGCATTCTGGAGGTCCTGAATGTAGTTCATCTATCAGATCGCGGCGATTATTTTCCCGGTCAATTATCTTTGGGTGAACAGCAAAGAGTAGCTATCGGACGGGCTATTGCCGGGGACTGCGAAGTATTGTTGGCCGATGAACCGACAGGTAATTTAGACCCAAAAACGTCCTGGGAAATATTAAAAATTTTGAATTCGATCAACAAAAATGGGACTACGGTACTAATGGCAACTCACAATGTGGATATAGTAAACAGTATGAAGAAAAGAGTTGTCAGATTAGCCGAAGGGAAAATAATTCATGATGAAAAAAAAAGTAAATATTAAAATATAATATTATGGCCTCATCATTTTCATTTTGGCAGCGAACGAGACGTACTCCATATCAGGCTATTGCTTCAGTCTTTATGATATTCCTTACCCTTTTTGTTATGGGAGTATTTTTACTTTTGGCATTTTCTTCATCAACTTTGCTTTCATACTTCGAGACCAAACCTCAACTGACGATTTTTTTTAAGGACGAAAAAAATAAAGATTCTATAAACAAATTAATTGATAAATTAAGAGCTACGGGGAAAGTATCCAGTTCCACTTACATATCAAAAGAACAGGCCTTAGCAATTTATAAAGAGCAGAACAAGAACGACCCGTTACTTTTGGAGATGGTTACAGCAGACATATTGCCGTCATCTCTGGAAATCTCAGCTACTTCGCCTAAATATATGTCAGAACTGGCAGAATTAGTAAAAAATGAACAGGGTATAGATGAAGTGGTTTTTCAAAAAGATGTGATAGAGACCTTGATTACCTGGACAACAACTATACGTAAAGTGGGTTTGATGTTCATCATTTTTTTATTTCTTTCCACATTTTTAATATTGCTTACTACCACGGGTATGAAAATTGCCCTGCGTAAAGAAGAAATTGCAATACTAAAACTGGTTGGAGCCACCCCCTGGTATATTAAAAAACCTTTTATCTTTGAAGGGATAACCTATGGAGTAGCTGGTGCGACTATGGCCGGAATTGCAGTAGTAGGTCTAATATTATATTTGCAACCGTTTATCAGCGCCTTTTTGACCGGTATTCCGCCACTTTTATTATGGCGATTTGACAACATCGCCATTTTTATCTGGCCACCCAATATCTACCTCTTTATGCTCACGATCGTAATACTTTTTATTTTGGGATTTTTGATTGGGTTCATAGGAAGTATCTTTGCGGTTTCCCGGTATATGAAATACTGATTAATATGTATGAAAAATATATGGTTTTGGATCTTGTTGTTTTTTATTCTAATTTTTTCCATAAACCCCACCCAAAGTCTTGTCGTAGCTTCAAGTTGCCCCCTGGAGGATCCCTGTAAGGCTATTAGTAATCCTAATGAGAAAGTCAACTGTTATTCAGGTGTTGTCAACACCTGTTCATCTCAAAGAGAGAGCATGGCAGCTCAGATCGTTTATTTGACAACTAAGATCGAGTTGACAACCGCCAAGATCGAAACTACAAGACAAAAAATCAGTCTGTTGGAAAAAGAGATTGGAGATTTAAGCGATAAGATTGGAAAATTAGAAAATTCATTGACTACAATTACCGGAGTTTTTATAGACAGAGTTATTGCTACCTATAAATACGGAGAAGTATCGTTTTTAAGTCTTGTATTAAATAGCAGGCAGTTATCTGATTTTTTGAACCGTTATAAATATCTCCAGACAGTACAGGCCCATGACAGAAGAATGCTGTTTCAACTGCAGAACAGCAAAATAAATTTTGAGGACCAAAAAAAATTAAGAGAAGAAAAGAAACAGGAGTTAAACTCAGCTAAAAAACAGTTAGAAAAAGAAGAAAGTACACTTGACCAGCAAAAAAGAGAAAAAGAAGTGTTTTTGCAGGTTACCAAAAATAGCGAAGCTATTTATAAACAGAACCTAAGCGCAGCCCAAAAAGAAGCCCAAAATATCCAGCAAGCGGCCTCAATTTTATCTCAAGCCGGAGTTTCCAGGAGAGTAGGGAAGGGAGAAACCATTGGCATCATGGGTAATACCGGATTTTCTACCGGTCCACATCTTCATTTCTCGGTCTATAATTTACAGGAGTCTGATCTGAATAAATTTAATTTCGAAGCAGGCTATGAGAATCCGTTCAATAATTTAAGCTCAAGAAACCTGACGTTTCATACTAACTCATGTGATGATGTTGCCGGACGACAACAAAAAAACATCGGGAGCGGTTCCTGGGATTGGCCCATGTCTAATCCGTCAATTACTCAATGTTTTGGGCATACTCCTGTCTCAAATGCGTATTACAAATCCGGCATGCATAACGGGGTTGATATGTTTGACGATGCCAATCCTTTGGTGAAGGCTGTTGATGAAGGTAATGCCTATACTTACCGGGGTGGTCAGTCTGCGGGAAACGGAGTTTTTATATTTCACCCTAACGGGAAGATGACTCTTTATTGGCACCTGCAATGAAGAATTTTGTTTTTATTGCATTTTTAATTATCACTTTAACTTTCCCTGACATAGTTTTTGCTACAGTTGTTATTAATGAGATCATGCCCAATCCGTCAAGTGGTGATGATTGGATAGAGTTGTATAAGACCGATCAAACAGAAATAGATTTGAGCGGTTGGAAAATTGAAGACAGTACGAGTGTTGCTAAAACTTTTTCTGACGGTACAAAAATTGCTTCAGCATCTTCTTATTATCAGGTAATGCTAAGTAATAGACTAAATAATGGTGGAGATACCGTGAAACTCAAAGATAATAACGGAAATATAATAAATGAGACAACCTATTCAAGTAATCCTGGAGAAGGTATCACATTGGGAAGATTTCCTGATGGTTCTTCAAATTGGGGGATATTAACTAGTTCGACGCCAAATAGCTCAAACTCAAGTTTAGTTCCGTCATCAACACCGACTCCTTCCATAACTCCTACATATACACCTACGCCGAAAACGAATGACACTTCTACACCGAAACCCAACACACCTACAAATACTCCCATACCTTCGGCAACACCCACCCCAAATCGTATTTTAAGTCCTACCCCAACACCCAAAATTACCAAAACTGTTACTCCGACAAAAGCTCCAAATCCAACAGTCCCTTTGACTCCAACTCCAACTCCAACTGAGAAAGCCGGGTCAGTACTGGGTGAACAGGATAATGCTTCGACTCCAAGTGCCGGAAATCAGAATAAACGGGGATGGATAATCGTCTCAATACTTATTAGTTTAGGGTTTATTTGTATAGGAATTGCGGTTTTTTTGAGTTTTAAAACGGTTGCAAGAAAAAGAAAATTTTTAGAGTTAGAGCGAGACCGTTTTTCTTAAGAATTTCTTGAAAGACCCGAAACCATAATTATTCCAGGCAAATTGTGCAATCGTATTTTTTTCTTCGACATAGACTTCGATATAACGGATATTTTTGGCGTGAAACCGATTCGTCAACTCAATTTCCAGCTTTTTACCCACACCCTTTCTTCTGTAATTTTGAGAAACAGCCAAAAATGCAATGTGGCCAACGTTTTTTACCCGAAACCAGGGGTAAAGAGATTTTATAAATCCTGAAATAAAACCAACAATTTCATTATTCTCTTGGGCAACCAATAAAATATTATTAGAGAAACTTAATTGTTGACGGACCCAGTCAGAAAAAAATTCCTCAAAATTATCTTCAAGGGCATAATAGTCATTATCAAAGCCGTGATGCAATTCAAAGAGGTTCTTTCCCAGGCTGACGATTTTGGGGATGTCCTGATGTTGCGCAAGTCTGATATGCATGTTTTTTGATTATACAATATAATAAAGACGCAAAATGGATTACTTGACTCTCTCACCATTGGAAACTAAAGAGATAGGGAAGAGAACCGGAAAGCTTCTAAGCGGCGGGGAAGTGTTATGCTTGTACGGTGAGTTAGGAGTCGGGAAATCTGTTTTTGTAAAAGGACTGATTGAATATTTTTTACCAAACGCCAGAGTTCTCTCCCCTACTTTTATTATTGTGCGACATTATGGAGTGAATCAGCATAAAAAAATAAAAAAAATTTATCATGCCGATTTATACCGAATCGAAAATAAGTCGGAAATACAGAGTTTAGAACTGTTTGAGAATTTTTATAAATCAGATTCAATTGTTCTTATTGAATGGGCCGAAAAATTAGAAAACATGTTGCCTGAGAGAAGAATAGATATCAAAATTAGTATCTTAGGTGAAAATAAAAGAAAAATTGAAGTATCATCTGTATGACAGATATTAAAAAGGCAATTAAAATCTTACAGCAGGGAGGAATCGGAATTTTTCCCACAGATACGGCGTATGGAATCGGGTGCCGGTTAGATAATGAGGAAAGTATCAGGAGATTGTATAAGATCCGCAGACGCCCCAGTTCCCAAGCCGTCCCAGTACTGGTAAATTCGTCCCTGATGGCACAAAATTATCTTAAGTCTCCCCTTCCAGACAATGTGCGACATTTGATGAAAAATTATTGGCCGGGAGGGTTGACGATTGTTTATAGATGCAGGGAGGATAAAATACCCAAATTAGTCCGTGCCGGCGGATCCACTCTCGGTGTGCGTATGCCTAAATCTAAGTTGACTCTGGAGATTATAACAGGGTTAGGGGTACCTCTCCTTGGCCCGTCTGCTAACTTTCATGGAAAGAGTACGCCTTATGAATTTGATGAGTTAGACCAAAAGCTGTTAAAAGCAGTTGATTTTGTCCTGGAAGGAAAATGCCGAGATAAATTGGCATCGACGGTCGTCGATTGTACCTCTACTGACTGGAAAATATTGAGGCAAGGGGTAGTTAGACTTGATAATATAAAAGCCATATGAAACAAAAAGTTGTTTTACATATTGATACTTCGCAGAGGACAAAAACAAAAATATCCTTAGATATAGCAGGACATATATTGGAAAAAATAAGCATATCAGACTCTTATCAGTCCCAGAGGACTTTACCGTTGATATCAGCTATCTTTAGGGAAAATAAGCTAAAGCCGGAGGATATAACGGAGATAAAAATATTTACCGGCCCTGGTTCGTTTACCGGTCTTCGGGTAGGAGCCACTATCGGCAATACCCTGGGTTGGTTGTTGAATGTTCCGGTCAATGGGAAAAAAGGTAACATTGTTGATCCTCAATATTAAAATATGTTGAGTTGACAATGAGTGTGTCTTTCGTCTAATATAGTGTCAGTGGAAAAATTCCGGATTGAAACTAAATCTTTAGTAGTAACTTTAATTTTAGTATTTAACTTCCTCTTATTTTTTCGACAACCCATAATTGCCGCTGATTTTAAAGACGATCAGATTTTAGTGAAATTAAATCCTTCTCTTTCTTCAGCCGACCGTTTAAGCTTTCACCGTGACATTTCAGGATTTAAATTAAAAGTCGTACCAGAAATTGCGCTTGAAGTATTACAGGTGAATTCGTCCGGGTTGTTAAAAACCTTAGATAGGCTTAAATCTGATCCAAGAGTGATTTATGCCGAGCCAAATTACCTGGCTACAACTTACGAGTTAAGCAATGATCCGGCAGTATTAAACAACAGCGAGTGGGGAGTTTATAAAATAAAAGCAGCCGATGCCAATAGAAGCGCCTGGAATTTAACCCACGGAAGCAAAGAGGTGAAAGTAGCGGTAGTTGATACCGGTATCGACCAAAATCATGAAGATTTAGGGGGGAAAATTGTCGGACAGAAAAATTGTACTAGTAGCAACACTTCCGACGATCTATATGGTCACGGTACCCATGTGGCTGGAACAATTGCCGCCCTAACCAATAATGCAAAAGGGGTGGCTGGAGTTGGTTATAATACGACGCTGATTAACGCCAAAGCGTTGGGAGATAACGGTTCAGGTTATTATTCGTGGATTGCCGAATGTATTGTCTGGTCGACTGATAACGGAGCGAAAGTAATCAGTATGAGTCTGGGAGGATCGTCATCTTCTAAAGCGATGGAAGATGCAATTAATTATGCCTGGAATAAAGGGGTTGTTTTGGTGGCCGCAGCCGGCAATTCCGGGAATACTAACCCTTCCTATCCCGGTTATTTTAGTCAGGTGATTTCGGTAGCCGCCACAGATTCTAATGACGCCAAAGCCTCATTTTCCAATTTCGGATCCTGGGTGGATGTAGCAGCGCCCGGTGTAAGTATCTACTCTACCCTGCCCAACCATCAAAATGCTTTTAAAAAACTAAATTATGGATATCTGTCCGGTACATCGATGGCCACACCGCACGTTGCGGGGCTTGCAGGATTACTTTTCAGTCTGGGTAATTTAGATAATCAAAAAGTGGTAAGATTAATCGAAGAAAATAGCGATAGAATTAGCGAAACCGGTTCATCATGGATTTGGGGAAGGATAAATGTCTATAAAAGTGTCACCGCTTTTTTGGAAGGTCAACTATTCACTCCTACTCCTACACTTGCTCCAACAATAACACCTTCTCCAAAGCCAACTGCAACTCCAACTTTAACTCCAACCTCGGTACCAGCCTCAATACCAGCAGCACCGACTGCTCCTACAGCTCCAAAATCACCATCAAAAACTCCGTTTACAAGTCGCTTCTGCAGCCGTTACCCGCAATTTTGTTAGTGGGGAATTTTACTTTCCAACGATTTTCTGACAAAGACCGTGGCAAAATTATCCTGATAAGCAATGACCCATTTTTTTTGATCGACCAGTTCCATAAGCCTCCGGTGTATGGCTTTTGCGGGCGTCATATAGACGATATCATAGTCTGATTTATCGATATCATCCCAGTTTTGTTCGTAAGGATAATAATCCATAAAAGCGCTGTATCCCTTTTCATCCCGCCATAAATGCATTCTGCCGTCGATACTGGTTTTAATTTCCGGGTATTTCCAGATAAGCCAGCCGCCCCAGTTATAAAAAGTCATCATTTTTCCGGGAATTTTATTTTTTACCAGGTATTCAGCCGATTTTGGCGAACAGCGGACAAACTGGTAACAAAAGCGGTCCCAGTTCATGCCGGCAATATTTTCCTGGGGGGCTTTTACCAGGACTGCAAAAAAGTAGACTGACAGAAAGATAAAGAGGGCAATAATTGTAGCAATTTGAGATTTTTTGGGTTTAAATAAAACTGCCAGGTATCGTACGACCGGTATAGAAACGAGAATCATGGTCCAGAAATATCTTCGGACACTGCCCGAAAGGATCATAAGTATAATCACCGGGATAATCCAGGGTAAATTTTTCAACCATTCGTTTCGTCTGTATATCTGCCATAAGCTGAATATGACAACCGTATCCCAGAAAATCATGGTCCACCACAAACCCGACCATTTCTCAAGGGGAAGCCATTCAATAATAAATTGTTGCAGGGGGTTACCAAAATGCCGCAGAGCTTCCTGATAAATTCCCAGACCAAACGGATTGATAAGTGTTGCAGCTATACCGGATACAAATATCAACATGAGTACAAGAGCTATTTTAATTAAATCTTTAATTTTCCTTTGATTGATATTTATTAAATATAATTTAACCAGATAAAAAGCGATCCAAAGCGCAAGAAGACTTAGGCCGAGGATAAATTGTCCGTGCAGGTTGGACCAGAAGATGAAGAGAGGGATAATACCAATAAGCCAATATTTTTTACCTTCTTCAAATTTTTTGAGGATAGCGTATAAAATTCCGATAAAAAGAAGAGTGATAAGCTGGCCGCGAAAAGAAACTTCAAAAAGCGGTTTTTCCAAAAACAGAATAATCGGAAATAAAACAGCCTGTTCCCAAAAAGTCAGTTTGAAGGCACGGCTTAAAAAATAAAAAATTCCGGTAATGACGAGGGCGCCGAGAACAGACAGGCCATAAAAACCAAATTTAGAAAAAGCAAGATAGGTAACTAGATCTATCGCCCAGGAGCTATTTATCCAGTGGTAGCCGGGCATCATGGTCGTGTAAATATTCTCTTTTAAAATCCGATGGTTTTGGAAAAAATACTCGCCGTATTTTAGATGCCAGCCAATATCAGAGTCACTGGGTACATACAAGGAAACGGTAAAGACGACGATAAAAGGGAATAATATAAAAAAGTAAGTTTTAAATAGACTTTTGAGCCACTTATTCATAAAGTTTTTTGGTTTGTTTTGAAAGTTGGACTTAGAGTATATCATAGCTCTGAAATTAGACTCAATATTAAATTTAAATTGGTACTTGACAAGGATAAAAAAAATGTTTTACATTGAATATAGAGTTTGCTAACCGCAAACGGAAGCAACCCCCAAATTTAGCACCTGCCCGGTGTAAGTTTTTTAGTCTTTAAATTAGATACTGCCTGTTATGTATTGTTGTCTGCCCTCTGCCCAAGGGACACTCAATCCCCGATTTAGTCGGGGTGCGAGTGTTTTTTTTGGGCAGTTTGAACTTCGGCGGGGTAAAGGAGGTGAAAGTTGAGATGATAAAAAAATTGATAGGTATAAGTATAGGAGCCGGGTTACTTCTCATCAGTCAAACTTCTGTTTTGGCCGTAAACAAATGTCAAAATAGCCTCTCCGGTAATCTTAGCAATAATATCTGTAACCTGATAACCTCCAAACTTCATACTTTTTCGCTTTCAAACACAGGAGTGGTTACCCATGCGGTTATTAAAAATGCCAATACCGGCGGAAACATTCTGAACAATAACACCGTATCGGCTGGCACCATTAACTCAGGGGACGGTAGTGCAGTCGTTGATTCACTGGCAGCGCTTAATACGGCCTCTCTGACTCTGGCACAGACAGATGCAACTAATGATCATACCGGAGAAAACAGTCTGACCGGTGCCTCATCAAACAACACGGTCAATATCACTAGCTCAAAGACAGCGGTAGTTAATGTTTCCAATGACGGAACGGTTACCCACAACGTTTCGGTGGTAGTCAATAGCGGAGGCAATTCCTCAAGCAATAACACAATAACCGGTGGAATCAGGACGGGAAATGTGTCGAGTACTACTACTATACAGACTTTAATGAACAACACGACAATTATGATAACTCAATAATTTAGAGCATTCTGAAAATGAAAGGAGGTGAAAAAAATGATAAAAAAATTAATTAGCGTAAGTATTGGAGTAGGCATGGTTCTAACCGCCATCACTCCGGCTTTTGCGGCATCGGGCTGTCAAAATGGAACAACAGGTAAATCCAGTAATAATATCTGTAACACCATTTTGTCTAAACTGAAGGTTTTAGGTTTGACAAATAGCGGTTCCGTGACGCATACGGTCACCAAAAATGCAGTCAGCGGTGATAACGTTGCCAATAATAATACGTCCAGTTCCGGCAACGTGACAGTTGATTCCGGTAATTCTTCTGCTGAAGTAAACTCTGTAGGGAGTTTGAATACCGGAAATATCGATGTCGACCAGTCCGATTCGACACTTGAACACGTAGGCACCAACAACGTGACCGGTGAATCGTCCAACAACACGGTTAACGTTACCGGTGATAAAACAGCCAATTTAACCGTAGATAATTCCGGATCAGTAGATCATACGGTAGATGTCAACGCCAGATCAGGCAATAACACGGTCAACAACAATACTATTGCCGGCGGGATTAGAACCGGGATAGCAAACATATTGTCCAACCTCACTTCTTTACAAAACGATATAATAGTGAAGGTGACACAATAAGAGTTTTTTGTATAAAAAAATTG
>Ga0155721_104_pt4 | contig 10041 bp, 4 predicted proteins | sample RifCSPlowO2_01_FD_107377 | JGI IMG/M metagenome (GOLD analysis project Ga0155721, IMG submission 107377) | Candidatus Gottesmanbacteria bacterium RIFCSPLOWO2_01_FULL_39_12b
TCAATACCCTTTTCAGTTCCGCAATCCTCACTTCTAATAATCGCATCATGAGCAACATCTATGAGTCTTCTGGTTAAATATCCAGCATCAGCAGTCTTCAAAGCAGAATCGGTCAAACCTTTCCTTGAACCACGTGTGGAGGTAACATATTCAAAAATTGAGAGTCCTTCACGATAATTAGATTTAGTAGGCAGTTCTACAATCTTTCCTAATGGATCTACCACTAATCCTTTGATAGCTGAAAGCTGTTTTAATTGATCTTTTGATGCTCTAGCACCACCTGAATTTATAATTATTTTTACAGGATTATCTTCTGACATGGCAGACCAAGTAGCATCAGCGAGACGTTCAGTTGTTTCGATCCAGATCTCATTTTCTAACCGTTTTCTTTCTTCATTAGTAATTAGACCCTGTTGATAATTATTTTCAACTTCGCTCACTTTTTTTTCAGTTTCATCTACCATATCTTTCTTCTGAGGAATAATTATATTGTCAAATACCGATACCGAAACTCCACCTGCAATTGTTGCACCAAAGAAGCCAAAATCCTTGAATCGGTCTATTAACGCTGCCACTTCTTCTTGAGGGTATGAATCAAAAACCTGTGTAATTAATGTTTTAATGGTTGCGGCTCTAACCGGTTCATTATAATATCGCAATTCAGAAGGTAATATTTCATTAAATAGAACTCTTCCAACGCTTGTCTTAATTAATTTACCGCCGATATTTAATTTTATAGGATAACGTAAACTCAATTTACCTGTTTGATAAGCAATTATGGCTTCCTGTTCATCTGAAAAAACTGTTATTTTTTCTTCGTCCTCTTTTTCTGCTTGCGAAGAAAAGCTGGTTAAGTAATAACATCCTAAGGCCATTTCTTTATTAGGAATCGTAATAGGAGTGCCATCGGCAGGTTTTAAAAGATTATGTACCGGCAACATCAAACTTTTTGCCTCTTCCTGTGCGAGAGAAGCAAGAGGAACATGAACCGCCATCTGATCTCCATCAAAATCTGCATTATAACCTGCGCAAACACAAGGATGAATTCTAATAGCAGAACCTTCTATTAAAATTGGGAAAAATGCTTGTATTCCTAACTTATGCAGTGTCGGCGCTCTATTAAGAAGAACAGGATGATTTTTGGTAATTTCTTCTAGTATATCAAAGACTTCAGCGTCTCGACTTTCCAAAATATTTTTTGCGTTTTTCACATTTGGAGCTAATCCCCGAACTATCAACTCTCTTAAAACAAAAGGTTTGAATAGCTCTAAAGCCATTTCTTTGGGAAGTCCGCATTGATATAGTGTGAGTTCCGGACCAACTACTATTACAGATCTGCCAGAATAATCAACCCTTTTCCCAAGTAAGTTTTGTCTGAATCTTCCTTGTTTTCCACGCAACATGTCTGAAAGTGAACGTAGTACTTGACCCACAGCGGTTCTCGCTGAGGGTCTTTGACTTGCGTCAATTAATGAATCAACCGCCTCCTGTAACATGCGTTTTTCATTCCGTAAAATAATTTCTGGAGCTCCGAGCTCAATCAAGTGTTTTAACCTATTATTACGATTAATGACTCTACGATATAAATCATTAAGATCAGATGTGGCGAATTTCCCTCCAGTAAGTTGGACCATCGGTCTTAAATCTGGAGGAATCACGGGTAATACAGAAAATACCATCCATGATGGATCAATTTTTGCTTTTTTCAAACCTTCGATAATTCTTAATCTTTTAGTAGCTTTTACTTTTCTTTGTCCACCAGCTTCTTGTACTTCTTTGTGTAAATCAGCGGTTAACTTAACTAAATCCATTTTCTTCAACACTTCTAAAATACATTCTGCACCCATCCCAACTTGAAAAAATGACGCGACGTTATATTCTTTTAATTTTAAATACTCATCTTCTGAAATCACTGATAAGGGTTTGAATCTGCGAACTAAATCAGATATTGTATTAAATATTTCTTTTGTTGTCTCTTCTTCATTGCTTTTCTCTTCAATAAGAGATGTTATTTGTTGCTTTTTACGAAAAACTAGCTCTTCAACTGCCAAGTCTCTTGCTTCTTTACTTTTAATCTTCTTTTCGGTCTCTGTCTTTGCACGATTAAATTCTTCCTCAATCTCAGAGGTCTTTTTTTTATAAAATATTTGTCTTTCTTCTTTTCTTTTAGCAAAACTGGCTACGAGTATATCTTGAGCTTTTTTTTGTTCATCTTTATTTACACCGATAATTAAATAAGAAGCAAAGTAGATAATATTTTCTAAAGCCTTAGGAGTTATATCTAAAACATGCGATAATTTAGATGGCATTCCTTTAAAAAACCAGACGTGTGCTACCGGCGCTGCTAGCTTTATATGACCCATTCTTTCCCGTCGCACTTTACTTTGTGTAACCTCAACGCCACATTTATCACAAATAATTCCCCGATACCGTATTCTTTTGTATTTTCCACAATAACACTCCCAATCTTTGGTCGGTCCAAATATCCTTTCATCGAATAAACCGTCTTTTTCAGGTTTTAGAGTCCGATAGTTAATAGTTTCCGGTTTAACAACCTCTCCATAAGACCAGTTTAAAATATCCGAAGGTGAGGCAAGTTTAATCTGTAAACCTGAGAAATCGATAACATTCCCGAAATTCCCTTTTTTGTCCATATCTTAGATTCCTCCTTTCACATTTTCATCTTCGGGCAATACTGTAGTTACCCCATTGTTAATTATTTCATCGACAATCTTCTCTCCAGCAGCTTTTGCCAATTCGTTTGCTTGTTTTTTTAACTGTTGATCATCTTCGTCGGATATATCTATTACTGGTTTTGCTGAGGTCGTCACTACTCCAGTAGGTATAATTTGTAAACCTAATGACTGTAATTCTTTAACTAAAACTTTAAAAGATTCAGGAATAGTTGAAGCCGGTATATCGCTTCCTTTTACAATTGCTTCAAACGCTCTTGCACGACCCACCACATCATCTGATTTTATTGTCAGCATTTCTTGTAAAACATGGGCCGCTCGATGTGCTTCAAGTGCCCACACTTCCATCTCTCCCAATCGTTGTCCTCCCATTTGCGCTTTTCCACCTAAAGGTTGTTGGGTTACTAACGAATATGGTCCTGTTGAACGAGCATGAGTTTTGTCCTCAACCATATGAATCAGTTTCATGATATAACCTATTCCTACCACAACTCGTTCTTCATATGCTTTACCTGTTCTACCATCAAAAAGAGTTGTTTTCCCATCAACAGGTAAACCGTATTTTTCCAGCTCATCTAAAATATTCTTTTCAGAAATTGGTTCAAATACAGGCACAGCTACTTTATATTGACCCTTTTGAGCAGCCCAACCCAAATGAGATTCAAGTAATTGCCCAAGATTCATTCTTGATAATACAGATAATGGTGAAATTATAATATCTACGGGTGCTCCATCTGGAAGATATGGCATATCTGGAGCAGGTACAATTTTGCTAATTACTCCTTTATTACCGTGCCTTCCTGCGAGTTTATCTCCTACGACTACTTTTCTAATCTGTGCAACTTTTACAATTATTTTCTTTATTGTACCCGGATGCAGTTCATCGCCTTCTTCTCTATCTAATATCTTAACTTCAATAACCACTCCTTTTTCCCCATGAGGCATACGTAATGAAGTATCACGCACTTCACGAGCTTTTTCGCCAAAAATTGCCCGTAATAATCTTTCCTCCGCGGTCAATTCGGTCTCTCCTTTTGGAGCGATTTTACCAACTAGAATATCATTTGGTACTACTTCTGCGCCTATTACGACAATACCTTTTTCATCAAGATTCGCTAAAGCTTCCTCACCAACATTTGGAATGTCACGGGTAGTTTCTTCAGGTCCAAGCTTTGTATCAACTACTTCAGTCTCATACTCTTCTATACTGATTGAAGTCAGAACATCCTCTTTTACCAATCTATCAGATATTACTATCGCATCTTCATATCCCATTCCATCATACGAGGCGTAAGCAATGGTTAAATTTTGCCCTAATGCAAGTTCACCATTTTCTGATGCGGGTCCATCTATAATCGTTTGACCCTTCTTAACTATCTCTCCTAAAGAAACTAAGGGGTTTTGCGAAAAACAGGTATTTTGTGAAGTTCGTTTAAATTTTTCGATTTGGTATTGGTATTCTTTTCCACTTTTCCCTTTCATAATGATTTTAGTAGAATCAACTGTTAGAATTTTACCGTCTTCAGGAGCGATGACTGCTCTTTTTAAGGCTTGAGGAATTACTGATTCCATACCTGTACCAACCATAGGCGAAGCGGGATTGACTAATGGAACAGCTTGACATTGCATGTGTGTTCCCATAAGAGCACGGTTTGCTTCATCATGAGCGATAAAAGGAATCAATGATGCTGCTATTCCAACTACTTGCCGAGGAATAACATCAATAAAACGAATATTTTTAGTATCTGTTTCTAAAAAATCACTTTTATATCTGGCGGGAACCCTATCTGCGGTAATATAGCCATTTTTATCAATTCCTACTCCAGCGTGAGTAATATAGTAATCTTGTTCATCATCTGAAGTAAGATAAACGATTTCATCTGTAACTTTAGGATGTTTAGCTTTCCCTTCCAATATAACTCGTCTATAAGGTGCTTCTAAGAATCCGTATTTATTCACCCTAGTATACAAAGCCATATAAGTAACCAATCCTATATTTGGACCCTCAGGACTTCTAACAGGACAGATACGACTATATTGTGAAGAATTAATATCGCGAATAGAAAATGAGGCACGTTCTCTTGAAATTCCACCTACACCCATCACCGTCAGTCTTCTTAGATTATCTATCTCGGCGAGCGGATTTGTTTGATCTAAGATTGTCGATAATTGACTAGTTCTAAAAAAATCATTTATAGCGGCTATAATAGGTCTAGCATTGACAATTTGACTTGGTGTCAATTCCATCTGGGTATTTGCTAAACTCATCCTCTCCTTTATAGATCTCTCTAACCTCATAAGTCCAATTTTAAATGAATTATTTGCTACTAATTCACCTATTCTACGAACCCTCCGATTACCTAAATGATCAATGTCGTCAATACTTCCCAACCCCTGAGTTAAACCAATAAGATATCTGATGATTCCAATAATATCCTCTTTGGTGAGTATCCAATTATCTTTATTTTGAGGGATATTCAAGTCTAATTTTTTATTCATCTTGTATCTTCCTACTTCACCCAAACTGTAGCGGCGTGGGTTGAAAAAAAGATTTTTGAGAAGCTCTTGTGCGTTATCTAAAACAGTAGGTTCACCTGGTCTCATTTTACGATAAATTTCAATTATGGCCTCTACCTCTGTTTTTGTAGGATCTTTCTCTATAGTATTTGCCATAAATGAGTCTTTTTTATCAATGTCTGCAAAAAGTGACAAAATCTCTTCATCGGAAGATATGCCTATTGCTCTTAAGAAAGTTGTCACTGTATATTTCCTTCTCCTGTCTATTCGAACAGTGATCACGCCGTTTCTTGAAATGGCAAAATCCAGCCAAGATCCAAATAAAGGCCGGACTTCAGCTGTATAAACCATTTTCCCTGTAACCGGATCAGTATCTCCGGTAAAATAAGCACCTGGGGATCTGACCAGTTGGTTAACAATACACCTTTCAACACCATTGATAATAAAAGTTCCGTTTTCTGTCATGGTAGGAATATCACCTAAAAACACATCTTGACGGACTTGTCTTCCAGTTTGTTTATTAGTAAGAATAGCTTCAACTTTCAATGGTGAATCATAGGTGAGGCCTTTTTCTAAACAATCATCAGGGGTATATTTTGATTTATCAAAATAATTTTTCCCAAAAGACAGATTCCAGTTTTTACCGGTGAAATCTTCCACTGGAGAAATTTCATTTAAGAGATTAGACAAACCTTCTTGAACTAGCCATAAATATGACTCTTTTTGAACAGCGGTAAGATCAAGCAACGGTAAATTTTTGGCAGTTTGACCCCAGTTATTTCGGATCTTTCTACTTACCGAGCGAAAAGAAATCTTTGATTTAGACATTGGGAAAATTATTATCTGTAGTTTTTAAAAAAACAACAAAATAAGCGTACTTAGAGATTCGTACGCTTATTCTCTATTTCGTTAAGAACTAGTATAGCATACCATCTTATCTTGTCAAGACTATTATTATATGCTAAAATAGCTTGATTAAATAAGTTCTTGGTTTGTAATAATCAATCAGGTGGGAAATTCCCACCATTTTTATAATTAAAATATGCCTGCAACAGTAAGAAGTGAATTTGCTTTAGCGTTAAACCAAGTTGCTACTGAGCGTGGTATTGAAATCACGGTAGTTCTCGAAACCATCAAAGCGGCAATATTGGCAGCTTATCGAAAAGATTATGGAGGAAAAGATCTAGAGAAGGTTGAAGTCAGCATAAACCCTGACTCTGGTGAAGCCAAAGTATATCTAGATAAAAAAGATATTACACCTCCTGGATTTGGCAGAATTGCAGCCCAAACTGCTAAACAGGTAATTTTGCAGCGTATCCGAGAAGCAGAAAAAAAAGCAATCATCACCGATTATTCGACTCGAATTAATACCATCATTAACGGTATGGTTTTACGTTTTGATAATAAAAATATAATAGTAGACATAGGCAGAGCTGAAGGAGTAATGCCACCACAGGAACAAACACCCAACGAACATTATCGACTCAATCAACGATTAGCCTTTTATATTGAAGGGGTTCGACAAACTATGCGAGGAGAAGAAATTATAGTATCGCGTTCGCATAAAGGATTAGTAAGTAATTTATTTCGTCGGGAAGTTCCAGAGGTTGCAAACGGAGCAGTAGAAATCAAAGAAATGGCAAGAGAAGCGGGTAATAGGACTAAAATAGCAGTAATTTCTACTCAATCAGGTGTAGACCCTGTAGGCAGTTGTGTTGGTCAGAAAGGCGTTCGTGTACAGGCAATCATCTCTGAATTAGGAGGTGTCGAAAAAATAGATATAATTCAATGGAGTGAAGATCCTAAATTATTTATCCAGTCTTCACTTGCTCCGGCAAAAGATATTGAAGTTATACTAAATGATAAGAAAAAGACAGCAATAGCTTTGGTACCCGATGAACAATTATCTTTGGCTATAGGAAAAGAAGGCCAAAACGTCAGGCTTGCCGCGAAACTGACTGGTTGGAAAATTGATATCAAATCTAAATCTCAAGAAGCTTTAGATAATTTAGAAAAAAAAGAACCGAAGGTTTTAAAAAGTCCTTTGATTCCGGTATCTAAAAAAACAAAATCTGTAAATAATAAAAGAAGTAAAAAAGCAAAGAAAAATGGATAAGATTTGTAATTGTGTTTCCTATAATGACAAAAATAATTTCAGATATAAAATTTATTCCCCGTCCTCCGATAGTGACCATATTGGGTCATGTTGATCATGGTAAAACAACTTTGCTTGATTCTATCAGAAAAACAGATGTTGCAGTAAAAGAACACGGTGGTATTACCCAACATATCGGTGCTTACCAAATCAGTATTTCTTCCCCCTCCCCTAAAAATAAAAACATTCAAAAGATAACTTTTATTGATACTCCTGGCCATGAAGCTTTTGCCAAAATGAGAGCTAGAGGAGCTGATATATGTGATATAGCAATACTGGTTGTAGCCGGAAATGATGGTGTTATGCCTCAGACATTGGAATCAATCAATTGTATAAAAAAAGCCAAAATACCATTAATTATTGCGGTTAACAAAATCGACTTACCAGATATTTCCCTCGATAAAATAAAAAAACAGTTGTCAAAAACCGGATTAACTTTAGAGGAATATGGTGGGGAAACACCGTTGATTGCTCTCTCTGCAAAAACCGGATTAGGAATTGATAAGCTACTCAATACTATCTTATTACTGTCTGATTTATATCAAATACACGACGCGACGCCAGATATATTAAATGGGGTAGTTATTGAATCTAAGTTATCGAAAAATAAGGGACCTATTGCTACTCTAATAATCAAAAGTGGAAATTTGAAAATAGGCGATGATGTAATATGTGAAAACCAAAGTTTCCGTATTAGAGCATTATTCGACTGGAATGAAGCCAGCATAGAAAAAGCAAAACCATCAGATCCTGTTGAGGTTATGGGATGGAAAAAACTACCCTTAGTTGGGAGTATATTAAAGCAAAAAAATCAATCTGAACAAATTCAACCATCTAAAATAAATAGTAATACCGGACAACAAAAAGCATTAACTAATACAGACAACGCGGTCGAAGAAGAAAAAATTAAGCTAATTATTAAAGCTGATACGGCTGGTTCACTTGAAGCCATAATGTCTGGTTTAAAAAACGATATTCAGATAATCTCGGCAACGGTTGGCAATATCAGTGAATCGGATATACTTTTGGCAAAAACTACTAAATCTATAGTTATAGGTTTTAATTTAAATATATCTGAAAATATTTTTAAATTAGCCCGTTCTGAAAAAGTTCTTATAAAGACTTTTAAGATTATTTATGAGTTATTTGATGAAGTTGGGGAAGTAGTAAAAGCCTTAAAACAAGGTAATTTAGTCACTGTTCTTGGAGAGGCAAAAGTTACTACGGTCTTTCCTATCAAGAAAGATCTAATAGCCGGTATAAAAGTTATTTCTGGCAGAATTGCGCGAGGAGACCAGATTAAAGTCATGCGGGGTTCACAAGAAATTTGCCGGGCAAGAATTAAATCGTTAAGACATCATAAAGAAGATATTACCAAGGCAGAACAAGGTATGGAAGCTGGTGTTTTTCTCTCCCAAAAAGTTGAATTCTTGACAGATGATAGTATAATATCTATAGGCTAATTTAAACCCCTATGTGGATAGGGGTTTTTTATAAAGAATTTAATTTATATAACTTACCTTATTACCGATTATGACAACTACAAATCTTGATCCTATAAACCAATTTAGGTCTTCACTCGAAGGAGCGAAGTCTATACTTATTGCAAATCGTGCTAATCCTTCTTTAGATCAAGTGGCCGCCAGTCTTTCTCTCTATTTAGCTCTGTCTGCTATCGGAAAACAAGCAACATTAGTCTGTCCTACTCCAATGACCGTAGAATTCAGTCATCTGGTAGGGGTGGATAATATTGGCACCTCCATTACTGGAACGAGCGGAAAAAATTTAGTAATTTCATTTCCTTATCAGGAAGGATCGATAGAAAAAGTAAGTTATAATATTGAAAATAATATCTTTAATTTAGTCATCGAACCTCGTGAAGGTTTTCCAGTTATCACCTCTGATATGATCAGATATGCACAAAGTGGTGGAAATACTGATCTTATTATTACTATAGGTATAGCAAAATTAACTGATCTTGATAATTTATATAGTTCTAATCAATCATTTTTTACAGAGAAACCATTAATCAATATCGATAATCAATCTCAAAATACCCGTTTCGGAAGAGTAAATATCGTTGATCAAAATTCAGCCTCTGTATCTGAACTTGTGACTTCGCTATTTTCCCGTTTGGGGTTTAATCTGGACTCAGATATTGCTACCAATCTCTTATCAGGTATTACCACAGGCTGTCAGAATTTCACTTCAAACTTAACATCTGTGGCCACTTTTGAATCAGCAGCTATCTGTCTTAGAAATGGGGCTAGAAAAATAGGTGTTCACCAAAGAACGCCTTTACCTAAGACAACTACACCTTATAAACCACAGCCAACCCCGCTAAATCCTTTTACAACTCCTTTTACGGGTAGCAAACCTCTGCCTAAAAAAACATTTACTTCTCAACTGCCTGTTACTCCTTCGTCACGTGAAAGTACGCACCCTGAAACTCCGCCGGACTGGCTAAAACCCAAAATTTATAAAGGATCTACCCTTTTATAAATTTAATTTAAATCTATTTATTGGTCATCACTTTCCCCATTCTTTTGACTCGGTACTGAGCCAGCACATGGTATCCACTCCAGGGTCCTAAATCTGGTTTAAGTGAAGAAATGTGTTGATAAAAACGATGTTTTGGGGCTTCTTTATCTTCTAAAACATGGTAAACTACCCCTC
>Ga0155721_101_pt1 | contig 9847 bp, 10 predicted proteins | sample RifCSPlowO2_01_FD_107377 | JGI IMG/M metagenome (GOLD analysis project Ga0155721, IMG submission 107377) | Candidatus Gottesmanbacteria bacterium RIFCSPLOWO2_01_FULL_39_12b
AACTTGGTCGGGGATGTGAGATTTGAACTCACGGCCTCACGATCCCGAACCGTGCGCTCTACCAACTGAGCTAATCCCCGTGAGAATATTTTACCATTTCGGTGTTAGAATAAGAATAAGTTACTTAAGTGACCCAGGTAACTTAAGTAACTTATAAAATGAGCCTGCCTAAATATAAATACCTTTTAACCTACCGATATGCTGAGATGATCCATGACCTCACTGTAGAATTCTGCCGGAAGTATATCGATTACAGGTCAAGGACTAAAGACCAGATGGAGCAAGCTGCAAGATCCGGTAAGCAGAATATAGTTGAAGGAGTTGGTCAAAGTCAGACTAGTAAAAAAGGAGAGATAAAACTTTTAGGCGTTGCGAAAGCATCTTTTGAGGAACTTCTGACTGATTTTGAAGATTTCTTAAGACAAAATAAGCTGGAAATCTGGTCAAAAACCGATCCGAAAGTTTTAGGACTCAAAGTGACCGCTTATCGTTTAAGTCACTTAAGTAACTTAAGTCACCTAGGTCATTTAAAGGAAAAGCCGATATTACCGGCTAATCCGGAGGAAACTGCAAACTTTCTACTGACTCTTTGCCACCTGGAGACATATCTTTTGGACAAACAGATAAAATCACTCGAGCAAAGATTTGTCGAAGAGGGAGGATATACGGAAAATTTGTTTAAAAAGAGACTGAATAGTAGAATGTAATTTACCTAAGTCACCTAGGTAACTTAAGTGACTTTTGAGGAGAGTCCCCGTAGCTCAACGGATAGAGTAGGCGCGTCCTAAGCGTCTGATGGCAGTTCGATTCTGCCCGGGGACGCAGAAATTCAAAAGTCACTTAAGTGGCCTAAGTGACTTAAGAAACTTATGAGGAAAGAAAAACTCAAATTCATCATTCTCCGAACATTCGGAAATTTTTTCATCCTGTTTTCTCTATGGGGGATGGCCATGACCTTCGGCCCGGTAGTATATATCGAAGTTTTATATCAGTTTAATCAGATACGAAATATTTCTTACGTCGTCGATTATCCGGTTCCTGAGAAAGTTATCGAACCGACTCCCTTTCTTAATCCCACGACCACCTTTTTTGGACAATTAACAGGTGGTAATCGAGTAGAGGTGATCTCTCCGGTTTCTCCACAGTTTGGCGTTGTTATTCCTAAAATAGGAGCAAATTTGCCGGTATTCCCCAATATTGATGCAGGAAATCCGGATATTTATTTACCCGTTTTACAAAAAGGGGTAGCCCACGCCGCCGGGACAGTTTTTCCCGGAGTTAGCGGCAATATTTATCTTTTTGCCCACTCGACCGATGCTTTTTGGAATGTGGGAAGATATAATGCAGTTTTTTATCTGATCAAAAACCTGGAGAATGGTGATGAGATTGACGTATTTTTTAACGGAGTGCGTTATATTTACCGCACGGTCAATAAACTGGTTGTGGATTCCTCAGAAGTGCAATACCTGACCGATCAGGTACCTTATGAACAGCTGATTTTGCAAACCTGCTGGCCTCCCGGAACCACTTTAAAAAGACTGCTGGTATTTGCCAGGCCGGAGAAGGACGTTCTGAGATAGGATCACTTAAGTAACTTAAGTCACTTAGGTAACTTAAGATGTCCGAAACAGGTTACCTTAAATCTATCTCATAGAGGTTGGATAAAGCTTTTTGATTATTCAAATTCATCATGGTTACCAGTTTTCCTCCGGGAGGCCATGAATAGACGATGTTGTCAGTAAACGGTCCGCTATAAACTACCCGCTTATTTGTACTATCGTAATCTATGATAGATATTGTTCCTTTTTCTATCATTATGATATGTTTTGAGTCAGAATACCAGATAAGACTTTCCGGGTTGGGGAAAGATTTGTTGTCTGTGATATAAAAATTTTTATCTTCCTTCTGGTCATAAATATAATATTTGCCTTTCTCTATTTTTCTTGTTTCATTGGTGGGATTACTTCCGATTAGGGGCGGAGTGATTATTTGAGACAGGTTGGCAGAGGAGGTGGCTAAATAGATTATCTTAGTTTCGTCTGGGGACATCTTCCAGTTAGAAGAGGTGTTGAGAAGCGAATCACTTATGAGTGTTGGAAGAGTGCGAAGTATGATCTGTTCTTTTTCAGTTTTAATGCTCTCCCATTGAGCAAGTAAAGTGGGTAAAGAATATTTTTCATCAATGGCGGTGACATTTTCTGAATCAGACAGCAGTTGGAAAGCGGCTGTTGTGATTTCTTTTTTTTGTACAGATGACTTAAAAATCAATAAGACATATTTTTCATCAGGAGACCAGACAAGTTTCGCGTTCGTCCAGTTTTGTCTGGTTGAAGGGTGGAATATCGCTTTGGGTTCACTTTTACCGCCCAAAAGCCCATCCCGTAAATCAATGACCCAAATACCGGTTTTGGATATCAGGGTTGCACTTTTGGTTGCCTCTTCACCCGGGACGATAAAGGCAACTTTATTTCCAGTAGGGGAAAGAACAGGATTCATGATTCCTGTAATGGTAATTGCGCGAAGAGACGGATTGGTAGGAATAAGCAGTGAATCTAACTGGCTTACTATCTCTCCCTGTATGCGTATTTTCTTTTCCCAGGATTGATATCCTTCACGACTGATTCGCACATTATACCAGCCGGGAGAAAGGTTTATAGAACTGTTAGTGGCGGAAATGAGTTTGCCGTCGATCCAGATGGAAGCTTTGTCAGGATATGAAGATGCAGATAAAATACCGGTTGAAGAAAGTGATTTTTGTAAAGTATTGATGCGGTAGCCGCGGCTATATGTGATGACACCCAAAGAAAGGCCGGCGATAGCTAAAATGATTAGAATTGAGATAACGCTCCGTTTAAGCATATGATAATTGTAATTATATCATGGGGGTTGTAGAATAGGTTCAAATATGTTTTTCAAGCGATTAGGAATAGATTTAGGAACAGCTAATTCGCTGGTTTATCTGGCGGGGGAAGGGGTGGTGTTAAACGAACCTACGGTGGTAGCGGTATCTATTGAAGATAACCGGGTGGTTGCCGTTGGCAACGAAGCTAAAGAAATGTTAGGCCGTACTCCGGGTAATATTGTTGCCTCAAGACCGTTACGTGACGGGGTTATTGCGGATTATGTAGTAACTGAGGCGATGCTGCGTTATTTTATAGACCAGGTCTGCGGGAAATCCAGACTTTTTAAGCCTGATGTAATGATCTGTGTCCCATCCGGTTGTACACAGGTTGAAAGACGGGCGGTGATGGATGCCACAATGGCAGCAGGAGCCCGCAATGTTTATCTGATTGAAGAGCCATTGGCCGCTGCTATCGGGGCAAAAATACCAATCGCTCAAGCTTCAGGAAATATGATTGTTGATATTGGAGGAGGTTCTACTGAAGCAGCTGTAATTTCTCTTGGAGGGGTAGTAGTGCATAACTCTGCAAGGGTGGCAGGAAATAAGCTTGATGAAGCCATTACTGTCTGGATCAAGAAGAAATTCAATCTTATAATCGGTGAAAGAATGGCGGAGGAGGTTAAAATTCAAATTGGAAGCGCCTTACCTCAGGCAACCACGTCTTCGAATAAAGTCTCATCTATTAAAAAGCTGGAGGTTCGCGGCCGGGACTCAATTTTAGGGTTGCCCAGAATGATAGAAATTACAAGCGATGAAGTGTCTGCTGCTTTACAAAATGCTTTAGGCAGTATTATTTCCGCAATCAAGGGAGTATTGGAAAATACACCGCCAGAGCTTGCTTCCGATATAATTGATAAAGGTATAGTTCTGTCCGGTGGTACAGCTTTGCTTCGTAATCTTGATAAATTAATTATAAACGCTACCGGTGTCCCGGTCCATGTTGCTGAAGACCCGCTTCTTTGTGTTGTAAGAGGTACCGGGGTAGCTTTAGAAAATATCGACCTCTATAAAAGAAGTATCGCCAAAAGATAAATATCCCATAAAACAATATTATATAAAATTAAGAGAGAAGCCTATATAAATTTTGAGGATTAGATATAAAAATAACGATAACTTATAGTAAAATGGCAACTTTAATCTTGAAAACAGTAATTCACGAGTTTCGGCTTCTGGAGTATTGGCTTATTTTCTCGATAATTTCACGTGGAAGGATTTGCTTCGCAACTGTGTCCAAGCGGCCGAATGGGCTCCAGAAAGGTGAAAAGAATAGAATAACTTGAAACTCGAGTAGTAATAAAGACAAAATTTGTTCAATTGTCATAGAATGGCAACGTGACATCTTAGCTTTTTAGTCTTAAATAAGATTACTATAGGTATGAATAAAAAATCTATACTCGGAGTAGACATAACTATTGACAGCCAAGAAGATATCCTAGAGGAAATTAGAAAGTACCTTCAAAAAATCATAGGTTCACGATCAAAGATCAATAGTAAAAAGATAAAACCTTTTATTATTTTTACTCCGAATCCGGAAATCATCACTTACGCCCAGAAAGATTATATTTTCAAACGGATTGTCAATTCAAGCCAAATCAATATTCCGGACGGGATGGGAGTCTGTTGGGCTATCAGTTGGCTTTACGGTTTAAGAATCAAAAGATTGAGCGGGGTGGACTTGATGCTTTTCTTATGCAAAATAGCTAACGAAAAGCGCCTTACAATAGGACTTATAGGTGGAAGGGGAGGAATAGCAGTTGAGGTGTTGGAGTGCTTACGAAAACAATACGGCAACCTCAAGGGTTGGGCTATGGACGGGCCGGAAGTTAAAATTACAAATTACAAATTACAAATTACAAATAAATTCCAAAATCCAGATGACCAAATAAAACAAATAATAAATAAAATAACTAAAGAAAAGACTGGCATCCTCTTCGTCGGTCTTGGCTTTCCCAAGCAAGAATACTTCATTGACAGAATTCAGAATTCCCCGGCCTCGCCCGGCACGGGGCGGGCAGAATTCAGAATTCAGAAACCACTTGTTATGATGGCTGTTGGTGGTGCTTTTGATTATATAGCAGGTAATATTCCACGTGCCCCAATTTGGATAAGAGAAGTGGGACTCGAGTGGTTGTATAGATTGATTAGAGAGCCGATGAGGCTAGGAAGACAGATAAGAGGAGCAAAATTTTTTGTTGATGTTGCAATCTCCAGATTGAATACTTTACAATAGCCCCATAATGAGAATTCTTTATTTACAAACTTTTCCTCTTTGGGGTTCCGGGTCAGGTACTTATGCCCGGTATTTGGCAAGCAGCGTGGGCCGGCATTTCAAAGTTGGAATGGTAGCTCCAGACGTTCGCCCGATTCCTAATGTAACTTTATTCCCTCTGAAAATGCCGTTTAAAGTTGCTTTTACCGGCCATCCGGAATGGCCGGATTGCAAATTATATACTCAGCTTAGCAATCTGGAACTTATCAAACTTTATGAGGATTTTTTAAACTCGGTTACACAGGCGGTTGAAACTTTCCAACCTAATATCATTCATGTTCATCACGCTTTTCCGCTAAGTTGGATTGCCAGAGTAATCAAAAGTGTATATCAAACCCCATATATTATTACCGTCCACGGATCTGAATTGCCTACAGTTCAGAAGGATAAAAGGTATCTTGCTCTTACCGGTGACGTCCTAAGGCGGGCTCGTCGCATTGTCCCGAATTCATTTTGGACAAAAGAGTGGCTCTTTAAAATCTTTGGTGATGAATTCCGGTCTCTGGTGCGAGTCATTCCGGGAGGGGTGGATCTGGAAAAATTCAATCCGAATCTTGACACTTCAGATCTGGATAAAAAATATGGTTTAAAAGATAAAAAAATCGTGCTGTTTGCCGGTAAGCTGACTACTTACAAAGGTGTGAGATACCTGATACAGGCAGCCCGTAAAATTCCGGCTGAAGTAGTCATTTTAGGAGAAGGTCCGGAGAGAGTTGCCCTTGAGAAAAGGGCAGCTGATTACGGCTTAAAAAATGTTCATTTTATCGGACATCTGGGAATGAGTCGCGAATTAAATAAGTTTTATAAAAGAGCGGCTGTTTTTGTGGCCCCCAGTACCTGGGATGAACCGTTAGGACTGGTTATACTTGAAGCAATGGCAAGTAAAACGCCGGTGGTGGTTACCAGAAAAGGAGGTATTCCACTGGCCGTCAAAGATGGTGTTAATGGTTATTTTGTCAGACCCAGAAACTCCACTGAAATTGTAGAAAAAGTCAATCTGCTTCTTGGTAATGAAGAAAAGAGAGCCAGAATGGCAGAAAATGCAAGGAGGATTGCAGAAGAAAAATTTTCCTGGGAAACTATAGCCCATCGTTTTATTATCATGTATATGCGTTTTGCCTATTTCCCAAAAAACAAAAACCACAAGAAGAGTTAGACTCTTTTATACTTAATACTGTATACTCTATACTTAATACTATATGCGTATTGCAATTCTCGGATCTGTTGCTCTTCCCGTACCTCCGCCCTTTCAGGGCGGTACCGAGTGGATTGCTTTTTATCAGGCGGAAGGGTTAGCTAAGTTAGGTCATAAAGTAATTCTTTTTGCTGCCCGTGGATCTAAAAAGGGAGATTATAGGTTAATAGAGGTAGGAGGGGGAGATACAGTTGTTGGTTCTGGTCTCACCGCGGGTCCTGTCACTCGTATATCCCAAGTCTCGGTTCAAGTCGTCCCGACATCTGTTGGGACTCTCCCTTCGGTGAACCTCGACTCGGGAAGCCCTTACTCGCGCCACCCGCTGTTTTCTCCTTTTACCGAATCTTCCCGTAAACTGCGGTTGGAAAATGTATATCTGGCGCAAGTAATCGGGAAGCTGATAGAGATGAAAGATGAGTACGATCTGATTCTCAATAACATGCGCGGAGAAGCAGTCTTCTTACCCTTCGCCAAGTCTGACTTGGTTCAGGGTAAACCCTTCATAAACGTCATGCATCTGCCTCTTTTTCCCGAACTTGTTAAGCTCTTTCGTGTTTATCAAACACACATCATTACAATCAGTAACGCACAACGGAAAGAGTTTCCGGGTTTAAATTATCTGGCGACTGTTTACAATTGCGTTGATACAAATAAATTTACCTTTGGATCCGGAAAGGGGTCAGACCTTAAGGGAATTCAAGGTCTGACCCCCGGTAATACAGACGATTATCTTCTGATGATGGGAAGTATCTCTCCTCACAAAAATCAGGCGGGAGCTATCCGGATTGCTAAGAGGTTAGGCATGAAACTGGTTTTGGCAGGTAAAATAGGAGATATGGATTATTATAAAGAGCTACAGAAAGATATAGATGGGAAACAAATATGCTGGAAGGGAGAGTTGAATTTTGAGGAGAAGTTAAAACTTTATCAGGGAGCCCTTGCCTTTCTTTTCCCGATTCTTTGGGAAGAGCCTTTTGGGCTAGTCATGATTGAGGCGATGAGTTGCGGGACCCCTGTAGTTGCTTTCAGAAACGGCGCCATTCCTGAGGTAGTAGTTAATGGTAAAACAGGGTTTGTTATAGAAAATAATAGTGAAGATCAGATGATTGATGCAGTGAGAAAAATTGACACAATCAAAAGGGCTGACTGCCGAAGACACGTGGAGAATAACTTTACAGTTGATATAATGGTAGATGCTTACGATAAAGCGTTAACAAAATTAATATGAAAATCGCAATTCTTGCTCCTCCTTATTTGCCTATTCCTCCCAACGGTTATGGAGGAGTGGAAAGGATAGTCTATTATCTTACTGAAGGTTTAGTAAAGAAAGGCCATGATGTAACATTGTTTGCCCCCGGCGACTCAAAGGTGAGCAGTCAAGTTTTTTCCACTTTCCCTTTCTCTTTGGGCAACAGCGGAGAAATAAAAAACAAGCCATATCTTCCTCTTCTTCAATATATTGATTGTTTTAAAAAAGCTTCCGGGTTTGACATCATCCATAATCATGCTGAACACATGGCTATGTTTTTTGCCGATTTGGTGACGACCCCTGTTGTTCATACTCTTCATAGTACTTTAGTGGAAGGCGAGACTCTAGAAGAAAAAAGAAAAGTATTACTTAGATTTAAAAATCATAATTTCGTCAGCATATCCGATAATCAGAGGGAGGGGTTAAAAGAACTTAATTTTGCCGGTACCGTCTATAACGGGATTGATATCCATAAATATTCCTATATAGAAAAACCCAGAGGAGACTATCTTCTTTGGGTAGGAAGAATAACTAGAAAAAAAGGGCCGCTTTCGGCAATCGAAGTCGCCAAAAAAGTAAGTATACCTTTAGTGATTGCAGCTGCTATTGATCCGGTTGAAAAACTATTTTTCGAAGAAGAAGTCAAACCGCAGATCGACGGAAAGACAGTTTCATTTGTAGGAGAACTGCATGGTGAATCTCTGAATAAGTTGTACGGTAACGCTCTTTGTACACTTTTTCCTATTACCTGGCATGAGCCGTTTGGACTGGTAATGGTGGAGTCGATGGCTTGCGGAACGCCGGTAATTGCCTATCGGATAGGATCAACTTCTGAAGTGATTGAGGATGGAGTAACAGGATTTATAGTTGATGATCTATATCAAATGATTGAAGCAGTAAAAAATATCGATAAGATCAAGAGGAAAAAATGTAGAGAGAGGGTAGTAGAAAAGTTCACTATAGAAAAGATGGTGAATCATTACGAAGATATTTACTCTAAATTAATCAAAAAACCATGAAAATTGGAATTTTTATATCTCCGCGCCACCGAGTACCCCCGGATGAGGATAAAATCCTGGCGCCATGGTATTTGATAAAAGATTTAGCTGACGGACTGGTTTTAAGAAAGAATGAGGTATGTTTATTTGCCGCCCATTCTTCCCAGACAAAAGCCACTCTATATGATTTTGGAATTGAAGCTTATCCCCATGATAAAAATCCTTTAACACAGTCTGATTGGGAGAAGATAAAAAGTAGCGACCAGCTGCTTTTTTCGAAAATGATGGCAAAAGGTAAAGAATTGTCACTGGATATTTACCATCTTAATCAGGTGGAGTTTATAGACGAAATTATTTATAGTTCACCACCGGAGAACAGATATGTATTTACCCTCCATGATCCGATAACCCCGGAAAGAGAAAAGATCATAAAAGCTCTGGAACAAAGGAAGAATTGCTATTTCGTAAGTATAAGCAATTCACAAAGAAATAACTTGCCGTTTCGTTTTATTGACACCGTTTATAACGGTACGGATCTCTCTCACTATCCTTTTCAGGATGTGCCATCTGACTATTTACTTTTTATGGGAAGGATACGCAAAGAAAAAGGATTACACCATGCGATTGCGGTTTCTTTGAGATTAAACATACCTCTTGAGATTGGAGCGCCAGTTTTGAACATTCAGGATAGTGACGAGTATTTCTATAAGCAAATTAGACCTTACCTTGATAATCCTTTGATTGGCGAGCCCGGTTTCTTAGAAGGAAAAAACAAAATACTATTATATAGACAAGCGAGATTGCTGCTTTTTCCGATAGAATGGGAAGAACCTTTTGGACTCGTAATGACAGAAGCGATGGCTTGTGGAACACCGGTTATTGCTTTTGCCCGCGGATCGGTGCCGGAAGTAGTAGTTGACGGAGTGACGGGATTTATAGTCAATTCTTCTGAAGAAGACAAAAGAGGAGACTGGATTATAAAAAAAACAGGAATTGAGGGATTGGTTGAGGCAGTAAATAAAATTTATTCTATGGGTGAAAAAGAGTATCGCGAGATGAGATTTGCCTGCAGGCGCCACGTAGAAGAAAAATTTTCGGTTGAGAAGATGGTGGAAGGGTACGAGCAGGTTTATCAGCGCATTCTCAATAAGTTAAGATTATGAATGTTCTTTTTGCCGTATGGGAACTGGATCCCTTCATAAAAGTGGGCGGTCTGGGGGACGTGGCTAGGGCT
>Ga0155721_104_pt1 | contig 8546 bp, 14 predicted proteins | sample RifCSPlowO2_01_FD_107377 | JGI IMG/M metagenome (GOLD analysis project Ga0155721, IMG submission 107377) | Candidatus Gottesmanbacteria bacterium RIFCSPLOWO2_01_FULL_39_12b
CGTTTCTTAGTATGCTTCTTATAGATATTCAAACCCGGTAATAAAACCGTGTTCTGTTTTAAGTAAATTTTTTCTATCTTACCTTTTTTACCCTTATCTTTACCGCTTGTTATGATAATTTCGTCACCTTTTTTAACTTTCATATATTAAATTAACCTGAATTCCCTTAGACAGCTAAAGTCAATAAACCTCAGTCGCCATGGAAACTATTTTGTTAAAACCTAATTCTTTTAACTCTCTAGATACTGGTCCAAAAATACGGGTCCCTCTTGGGTTTTTATCCTTAAGGTTATCAATAATTACAACTGCGTTATCATCAAAACGAATATATGAACCATCAGTTCGTCTTTTTTCTTTTCGGGTCCTCACTATTACGGCTTTCACTAATTCATGGGTTTTCACAATCCCAAGAGGTTCTGCTTTTTTAGTAACGCAAGTCACCACATCGCCAATGAAGGCTAATTTTTTATTACCTCTGCCGCATACCTGTATAACAGAAAGACTATGAGCGCCAGTATTGTCTGCAACATTAACGATTGATCTTAACTGTAACATATAATATTTATCAGGCTTTACTGATTACTTTATAATGTTTATCCTTTGAGATAGGTCTATGGGATGTAATTTTAACCAGATCTCCAACTTGAAGATCTAAATTTTCATTATGGGCTTTGTATCTTTTTGTCTTACGCATATTCTTTTTATATAACGGATGTAGTCTGCTTTTTACTATTTCAACGACCACCGTCTTTGCCATTTTAGTTGAGACTATTTTCCCTGTTAATTCTTTCATAATGTCTTATACTCCTTATGCTGAATTATCGTTAAAATTCTAGCAAAATCTTTTTTCTTTTGTCCTAACATGGAGGTATTTTTTAATTTCCCAGAGTTTCTTTCCACAACAAGTTTTGCCATACCTAATTTTAACTCCTGCAACTGTTTTTTTAACTCAATTTCTGATTTTAAAGATAGTTCTTTTATTTCTCGTCTTTTCATACTCTTAAATTCTTTTCAAAAATTTTGTTTTTAAAGATAATTTACTTGCAGCTCTTTGCATTGCTTCATGAGCTAAACTTTCAGCTAATCCTCCCATTTCATATATAATTCTTCCCGGACGTACAACTGCTACATAATCAACAACATCTCCCTTACCTCCACCCATTCTTACTTCTGGAGGTTTATCAGAAATAGGTTTATCAGGAAAAATTCTGATCCAAACCCTGCCTCCCTTTTGAGTATATCGGGTCAATACCTTTCTTCCGGCCTCTATCTGACGCGTAGTTACCCAACTCCTAGATTGCGCTTGCAAGGCATATTCACCAAAAACAATCTTATTTCCACGTGACTCATTACCGCCCATTTTTCCTCTAAATTGCTTTTTAAATTTTACTCTCTTTGGTACTAACATATTTTAGTCTCTATTTACAAATCCACACTTTCACTCCTACATAACCTGATTTTGTTAAAGACGGAATCGCAGCAAAATCTATTTCTTCTCGGATTGTAGAAAGAGGTATCGAACCATTTTTATAAGTTTCTCGACGTGAAATTTCCGCTCCGCCAATTCTACCAGATAAAATAATTTTTACTCCTTTAGCTCCGGCGTTTTTTACTTTCTCTAAGGCAAAATTAACTACCCTTTTATGCGGTAATCTTTTAGCTAATTGTTCCGCAATCTGACAAGCGACAAAATAAGCTGATAAATTCGGCTCTTTTACTGGTTCTACCCGTAAATCCAGTTTAAAAGAGGCTTGATTATGCTCCATCTTACCAATTTTTCTCCGATGAGTTAAAAGAATGGCTGTAATAAATTTTTTTAATTCCTCCATACCTTGTCCTCCACGTCCTATCACCATTCCAGGTCGAACAACATGCAAAATAAGATTTATCTTATTGATAGAACGTTCTATCTCTATTTTTGTTACTCCAGCTGGTTGTAGTTTTTTTAGAATAAACTTCCTGATTAAGCTATCTTCTATTACTAAATCTGGATACTGTTTTGCTCCAGCAAACCAACGAGAATCCCACGTAAATACGGTACCTAATCGAAATCCTTTTGGATGAATTTTATGCCCCATGTACCTCCTTGATCTCCTCTAGTATCACTTTTATATGACTTGTTCTCTTTTTAATCTGGTGTGCCATCCCCCTCGAAACAGGATTCCAGCGCTTAAAAAATGGGCCTTTCCCTGTTTCAATTGATTTAATTTTTAAAAGTTTCGGGTCAAGATTCGCATTTTTTTTCGCATTAGAAAAGGCTGATAAAATCACTTTAGCTAAAACTCGACTAGCTTTATTACCTAACAACGTTAAACGATCTATGGCTAGTTGAGGATTTAATCCTATAGTTGCACGTGCTAACGCATGTACTTTTTTTGGTGAAATCCTTATATATTTTGTTTGAGCAATTATTTCCATAAGTTTATTTATAATTTTATGTCTTTTCTAAGACTCTTTTAGTCACTTGACCATGTCCACGAAACGTCCTTGTTGGGGCAAATTCACCTAATCTATGCCCTACCATTGATTCGGATATATAAATTTCTATAAAATTTCTACCATTATATATTGCGAATTTTTGCCCTACGAATTCTGGTGAAATTTGACATGATCGATTCCAAGTTTTAATCGGCATATTTTTACCAGAATTTTTCATCGCTTGCACTTTACTTAATAGTTTCTGATCCACGTATGGCCCTTTTTTACTTGATCTTGCCATTTAATTTATTTCCTCCTCTTTAATATATAACGATTGCTAAGTTTATCTTTTTTTCTCGTTTTTAACCCTCTGGCTGGTTTTCCCCAGGGTGTTTTAGGCTGTTTTAATCCTTCACCGCTTCGCCCCTCTCCTCCTCCATGCGGATGTGACCGGGGATTTTGAGCCGTACCCCTAACTTTAGGTCTTACACCCATATGACGAGATCTTCCAGCTTTTCCAACCGGTGTTGCTTTTGCTTCTATATTAGCCAGCTGGCCAATAGTTGCTTTACATTTATCAATTATTAATCTTACTTCTCCAGAAGGAAGCTTTATATGAGCAAAACCGTTTTCTTTTGCTAAAATAGTAGCGGCTGTTCCAGCACCTCTAGCTATTTGTCCACCTTTACCAGGATGTAATTCTATATTATGTATAGGAGTTCCAACTGGAATATAAGCTAAGGGTATACAATTACCTATTTTCGCCTCAACATCATTACCTGATGTAACATGGTCGCCAATGTTTAATCCCAACGGAACAAGAATATAACGTTTCGAACCATCCGGATATTGAATTAAAGCGATCTGTACGTTTCGATTTGGATCGTACTCAAACGACACTACGCGACCGCTTATACCAACTTTATCTCTTTTAAAATCGATTTCGCGATAGTATCGTTTCTCTCTACCGCCCTGATGGTGCGCAGTAATATGACCTAAATTATTTCTTCCTGATTGCTTAGGTAATATTTTTATTAAAGATTTTTCTGGTTTAGAAAAAGTTATGTTCTTCATTTTGTTTGACCAACCTCAAAAAGAGGAATTTTTTCGCCGTTTTTGAGTTTAGCTCTGGCTTTTTTAATATTTGGCATCTTAATCTTTACTCTTCGTTTACCTACTGAACGCATCTTTCCTTTCATAATTGCTGTTGTTATGTATTCAACATGAACTTTAAATAAGTTCTCGATCTCGGTTTTTATCAGTGTTTTTGTAGCTTTTAGATCAACTTCAAAAGTATAAATTCCTTCCGATACTTCTTTAAGTGATTTCTCTGAAATAATTGGCTTTTTTATAACAATAGTATTCAACATATGATATCTACTTACTTCTTATCGCTGATTCTTTTAGTTTTAGTTAATGACGTTTTTGATTTCTTTTTCAAGACTAATTTTTTGGTTTTATCTTCGGGTTTTTGAGAAGTAGTTATCGGGGACTTTAAATTAGGTGATTGTTTTTGACCTATGGCATTTTCTACCAGTTTCGTAACCGTTTCCTCCATCAGAACTAATTGATAATGAGATAAGATTTCATAAGTATTTAATAGTTGCGCCTGTCTTATAGTCAAATAGCGAAGATTCCTACCTGCAAGTAAAATATTATCTAATTTATTTGGTATTACTAACAAGATTTTAGAATTTATCACTTTTTTCCCATCAATTAGTTTTAATTTCACTAACGTCTCAACTAAATTCTTAGTTTTGGCCTCAATCTCTTTTAAACCACTAATTATCTTTATTGCACCTCCCCTATACTTACTTGTCAAAGCACTAAATAAAGCCAATTTTCTCATTTTTTTTGGAAAAGATAATGAATAATCTTTTGGCCGGGGACCATGAACTACTCCTCCGCCGATAAAAATTGGTGATTTAATATCTCCGTGTCTTGCACGTCCTGTACCCTTTTGTCGATAAATTTTCCTTGTAGATCCGGTCACTTCACCCCTTGTCTTGGTAGAATGCGTACCTAACCTTTGATTAGCTTGGTATATTCTTACCGCTTGAGCCATTAAAATGGGGTTAATCTTGGCGGCAAAAATCTTTTCTGGTAAAGAAATATCACCCACAACTTCTCCCTGTAAGTTGTATAAAGACGCTTTCAATTTCTCTGTCGACTTTTGTTTATTTGTTGATTTTTTTATCCTAGGCATAAATATTGCTTCCAGTCATTAGTCTAGAGACTGCTCAAGCCTCTAACTTCTTTATCATCAATAAACCATTTCTTCCTCCGGGTATCAATCCGGATACTGTAAGTATGTTTTTTTCTGTATCTATATTTACCACTCTCAAGTTTTTCACAGTTACCCGATCTTGACCCATACGTCCTGCCATTCTTTTCCCTTTATATACCCTTCCCGGCGTAGTAGTCTGACCTATTGATCCAGGAGCACGTTCTCTATCTGATTGTCCATGTGTTCTAGGACCACCTTTAAAATGATGTCTCTTTACTACTCCGGCAAAACCTTTACCCTTTGATATTCCTGTCACGGAAACTGTATCTCCGGGAGCAAAAACGTCTCCTATTTTTATTTCAGTGCCTATCTTTAAGTCACCTAAGTTACTTAGGTCACTTAAGTAAACTTCCCGCAAAAAACGGGGCGGATTTTTATCCAACCCCGCTTTCCTATAAACGCCTAATACGGGTTGAGATATGGTTTTTGGCCTTCGGTAACCCAAACCCAGTTGAACAGCATTATAGCCATCTGGGATAGTTTTTTTTATTCCAACTACCTTACATGGAGTAGATAAAATAAGTGTGACAGGAATTCTTTTGCCGGTATCTAAGAACTTCTGTGTTTGATTAAGTTTGGTTCCTATTAATGCATTGATCATAAAAAAACAAAAAATTAGCCCCGGATCGGGGCTGAATTATTTATCCCAAAATCCGACTTTTTAATTATGTTGGGCGTCGATACAACTCCATGTTTGTATTCATGATACAGTATTTATTACTACATTTTTATCTCAATATCAACACCTGCTGGCAATTCCAAATGCATCAAAGAATCAATAGTTTTATCAGTTGGCTCTATTATATCTATAAGTCTTTTATGGACTTTAATCATAAAGTCTTCTCTACTGTCTTTATCAGTGAAGGGTGAACGTGGAACTGAAAAATGTTGTTTATCAGTCGGTAATGGTATAGGACCCACGACCCTAGCACCGGTACGAATTGCCGTATCAAGAATTTTCTGACACGAATCATCAATGATTCTGCCATCATAAGCTTTTAAACGAACACGTATTCTTCCTTTTGGCATTAATTCTTAATCTCACGTAAGTATCCTTAAGTAATAAAATTCACTTAAGTATCTTCGTAATTACTCCTGCACCAACAGTATGTCCACCTTCTCTTACAGCAAATCTCTGCCCCTCCTCCAACGCTACTGGAACAATCAGTTTTACCGTCATCTTGGTACTATCTCCAGGCATAACCATTTCCACACCTTTCGGCAATGTCGTCTCACCTGTTACGTCTGTAGTTCTAATATAGAATTGTGGTCTATAACCGGTGAAAAATGGTGTGTGACGGCCACCTTCTTCTTTGGTTAGTACATAAGCTTCCGCCTCGAACTCAGTATGAGGAGTAATACTGCCTGGTTTGGCAATTACCTGACCCCTCTCTACCTGATGTTTTTCAACACCTCGCAGAAGTAATCCGACATTATCACCTGCTATTGCTTCATCTAATGTCTTTCTAAACATCTCTACACCTGTGATAACTGTTTTCTGAGTAGCTTTTATACCAACTATTTCTATTTCTTCATTGACTTTGATTTTTCCTCTTTCTACTCTTCCAGTCACTACCGTCCCTCTACCTTTAATAGAAAATACATCCTCTACCGGCATAAGAAACGGCTTTTCTGTATCTCGAGTTGGAGTTGGAATATATTCATCTATCTGTTTCATCAATTCCTCAATTGACTTCACTGCTTCTGGATCACCTTGAAGTGCTTTTAAAGCGCTACCCCGCACCACGGGTATTTTATCCCCTGGAAAACCATATTTAGTCAAAAGTTCACGTACTTCCATCTCTACCAAATCAAGAAGTTCTTTGTCTGTTACCATGTCAACCTTATTCATAAAGACAATAATTGCGGGAACGCTAACTTGTTTGGCAAGAAGTATATGCTCTCTTGTTTGAGGCATAGGACCATCGGGAGCTGAAACTACTAATATTGCCCCATCCATTTGAGCGGCACCTGTTATCATATTCTTGATATAATCCGCATGTCCGGGAGCATCTATATGAGCATAATGACGCTTTTCGGATTCGTATTCCGAGTGATGGATATTAATAGTAACGCCCCGGGCTTTTTCTTCTGGAGCGTTATCGATTTCTTCGTATTTGAGTGCTTTGGCAAGCCCCTTTTGTGCAAGAACATGAGTAATTGCAGATGTAAGAGTAGTCTTACCATGATCTACGTGTCCAATTGTTCCTATATTAAGATGAGGTTTATTTCTCTTAAAAACACCAGTAGCCATAAATAACTCCTTTTCTTTTAATTAATAATAAAAAATCATTCCCAAAACTAAATTGGGCACGCCTGATTATACAATATGAAAAACCCGTGCGCAAGGGGTTTGATTTGAAAACCCTACCCTGTACTGATTAGACCGTTTTTGCGATGATTTTTTCGGTGATGTTCTTAGGAACTGGTTCATAGTGTGAAGGCTCCATGTAATAAGAAGCTCTTCCTTGAGAAAGACTGCGAAGCGTGGTAGCGTAACCGGATAATTCCGAAAGTGGAAGCATGGCGATGATCAAAGAGACATTTCCTCTTTTTTCTGTACCTAAGATTTGTGCGCGTTTACTGGAAAGATCGCCAATTACTGAACCCATAAATTCGTCTGGAGTGGTCACCTCAACCTTCATAATAGGCTCAAGAAGAGTAAGTCCTGCTTGTTTAACCGCAGATTGTAATGCCATACTTCCAGCGATTTTAAAGGCAATATCTGAAGAGTCAACGTCGTGATAAGTACCGTCGTATAGAGTAACTTTCATATCTACCAATGGATAGCCGGCTAAAACTCCTTTTTCCATCGCCTCCTTGACGCCTTTTTCTACAGAGGGAATAAATTCATTAGGGATGGCTGCTCCTTTTATAGCATCAACAAACTCATAACCTTCTCCCCGATCTTTTGGTTCAACCTGGAGCATACAATGTCCATATTGCCCTCGACCTCCTGTCTGTCTAATATATTTCCCTTCTCCCTCAGCTTCCCTACTAATTGTTTCTTTATAGGCAACCTGTGGAGCGCCAACATTTGCACCCACTTTAAATTCCCTCTTCATTCTATCTACTATAACTTCAAGATGTAATTCACCCATACCCCAAATAATTGTCTGACCAGTTTCTGGATTTGATTTAATTTTAAAAGTTGGGTCTTCTTCAGCAAGCTTTTGTAAAGCTTGACCCATTTTTTCTTGGTCTGCCTTCGTTTTAGGTTCAATGGCTAAAGAAATAACCGGTTCAGGAAAAGTAATTTTTTCAAGAATAATAGGTTTATTTTGCTCACACATAGTATCTCCCGTACCCGTGTATTTCAAACCTACTATAGCAACGATTTCACCTGCAAAGGCCTCACTAATATCTTCCCTTTGATTGGCGTGCATCAGTAGCAGTCGACCAATTCTCTCCTGTTTTTCTTTTGTAGAGTTCCAAGTATAGGAACCTGATATGATTTTTCCTGAGTAAATACGAACATATGTTAATTTACCTACATGAGGATCAAGTTGAATCTTAAAGGCTAATCCGGAAAAGGGCTCTTCATTATTAGTTACCCTTTTTTCCTCCGAATTGGTTTTGGGATTCACTCCTGTAACCCCCGCTACGTCTACGGGAGACGGTAGATAATCAATTACAGCGTCCAAAAGCGGTTGTACGCCCTTATTACGAAGAGAAGAACCGCAATATATAGGAACTAATTTATAGGCAATAGTTGCTTTCCTCAAAGCTTTTTTTAACTCTTCTAAGGATACATCTTTACCCTCTAGGTATTTTTCGAGTAAGACGTCATCCTGTTCGCAGATTTTTTCGATTAAAATATTTCTATATTTTTCTACGTCTT
>Ga0155721_102_pt3 | contig 8507 bp, 8 predicted proteins | sample RifCSPlowO2_01_FD_107377 | JGI IMG/M metagenome (GOLD analysis project Ga0155721, IMG submission 107377) | Candidatus Gottesmanbacteria bacterium RIFCSPLOWO2_01_FULL_39_12b
TTGCTTCTTTGAAGCTTTGCACATTTACCTCGATTTGGTCCAAGGCCAGTTTTAAAAGCCTGTTTTTGGTTACCAAATATTCTGCTTCGACTTTTTTCAGGCTTTTTCGAAGAGTTTCCAGTTGTTTATGAGTCAGTCCCCGGTAGTCGGTCAGAAAAAAGGTCTTGGCTTTTTGCAGTTTGACTTTCAGACTCTCAACTGCTTCCATTTTCCTTTGTTTGTTTTGTGATATTTTTGGTTGTGTTGTCATAAAATAATAAACCTCGCCAAATGCGAGGTTAACTAAACGTGAGTCACTAATAACTAACGCTAATTTATTCCTCGGTAGGTCTTACTTCGACTCGCCGTAGTCGCGTGGACGAAGGCGACTTTCGCCTACTGTCTTCGGATGTATTATTTATACCATAAATTATTTTCTCTTACAAGGGGTTATTCATTAACGGAATTAAGCTTGAGGTATACTAATTCTTTGAACACTCAATATATTTAACAGTTTGTTAAAAGCAGCAAAATGGATTTTCTCCCTATCTAATTCAAAATCTGGTTCATCAGTATATGGTGGGAAGCGAACACCTGCCCTTTCTAAGTTTGATTTTATTGCTTCTAGTATGAAATAAAATTTCAAATATTCCTCCTTAGCTCCAGGATACCTACTCATGACCAAGTCAACACGCTCTACCAAAGAAGACACAATTCCTGCCCTTGGCCACATCTGAGAATCGACGGTTGGATCGCGATTTACAACACTAAAATCGGCTAGCATAAGAAGAAGCCTTTCAAACGGAATATCTTTTTCATAAACCAGGTGATAAATACTATGGGCAGTTGTTTTGGCAAAGGGGCTATAATCTTCTCCAAAAGAAAGTATAAGTGCAATTGTTTTTAAAATATCATTAGATTCTATTAGGGTAGATGAGGCAGTAAGTGGAAAACAAGCGGTATAAGGTTTTAGATCTATGCCTTTAAGCCCCAGACGTTCTATATCTTCATCATTGATTACCTTACCTATATCATGAAGTAAGGCAGAGGTTACTAATAGAGGCTCATCTACTATAAAGCATCCCAGACGGTCTAAGCTAAGGGCATTTATTTGTCTTGAGACGTTGGCGGTAAAATATGTAACCATCATCGCATGGCTTAGTGGAAAATGTTCTCGCCGTGCTTCGATTTCGTCCAGTCTACTGAAAATACCTGTATTTTTAATTTTCGTCAGTAGTGCTAATGATGTGTTTTTTGAGGAAAAAACCTCCGGGCAATTCTGAATATAAAGAGATACTCTATCAATTAGGGAACGAGCGGTTACTTGTTCTTGTGAGTTAAAACCAAATATTTCTGGTTGTTCAATACGAAACATATTATTTTTTTGTGACGACTTTTTCTAGCCACTGCTCTAACATATAAGGATGGAAGGCTGGGTGACGATTAGCGCCATCTGTAAAAGGATCCATCTGCAATGCGGTAGGGTTGCGACTTGTTACTCTTACCCATTCCTGCGCTCTTTGGAGTATTGGCAGTATTTGTTCTAAATATGGTTGATCTACTTTTGGAGTCCAAACCCCAGGAATAGCTTGGTAAGCAACACGTGTACCAAAAAATGTACCCGTTTCTCCCGGTATATCCGAAGGTAGAAAGGAACTTGCGTAAATAATCCCTTGACTCTTATCATCTTGACCTCCTTTTTGCATATCCAGAATCCCTTTTGCCATCAGCACGGCTGGAGCAAGATAAGGTTTTGAGAGTTTAGCTCTTACTTCATAATTACCATGTCCAGTAAGAAGTGAAAGCAGTTCGGCCTCTCTGAAGTTGAATGAATCTGCTTCATGTGTCGGAATTGCTACAACCATCTTGCCATGAGGACCATAAATTCTACCCTGATCTTGAAAAGTATTAATATTAAGTCTATCTGCCATCGTTTTAGCTCTAGATCTATTAATCATCCCTCCAAAACCGACGAATTGATGCGTATTGATGTCCCAATCTTGTTCTCTCATAGCTAAATATAATCCCATAGTTAATTGCTCGATCGGATCAGAACCAACAAGTATCTGGCCATCATATTCCTTCTTAACTGCCCGACTAATAAAATCTCTTAAAATTTGTATGTTTCTATCGTATTGTTCGGATCGTACATCAATACCATTTGTAAAGTTTGGTGGGACTATATCTGAAGCAACTAGGATAAGAATAATATCGCATTCTTTAAAGAATGTATCTTCATCATCAGGGAATATTGGATGAATTCGAGGCTGTCTGACTTCTTCTATATTAATATGATCTAGTTCCAAAACTTGGGCTTCTATTTTTTCACTTTGTCTTGATCCGCCGATAAATATATCACTAATGGCACTTGACGCGATATCTTCAGACCTGATTATTGCTGAAACTATTGAACCGATATCACCTATACCAAAGATACCCAATCTATGAGTTCTACTTTCGGGTCTGATAAGAGCTTCTATTGTTTTGGCTTGTTTTCTTGGACTTAGTAAATTACTTAGGGACCATACGCGATGAGGGGAAATAGCTTTTAGCCAGGCTTCAAGACTATTCTTATCCTCAATAATTAATTCTGGCTTCAGTTTTGTTTGAGCTGGCCAAAGTAATCCCCTTAGAGTTTGAAAATGAGAAACTCCAGGTCGAAGGTCAGGAAAGACGGTAGCGAGATTAATTAAGGGATTATCTTTAGTAAACCAGAGCGATTGAACACGTAGATGTTCATCTTTTCCCGGTACATTCTGGTCAACCACAATAATCGAATTAAATTTTTCTAATTCTTCTAATATAGGCGGACGGGTTAAACGAGTTGCACATAATCTATCTAACACTCTTTCACAATGATCTGTGGCTTGAGTAAGAGGTAATACTATAAGATTTCTATCAACAGCTCTCCATCTTCTAGTATTAGTAGCTCGTTCAATATTAAATCTACCTGCTTCAAGCATAATTTATTAAATATATATTATATCATACTATAGGCTAGAGAACAATCTGTTTTGGATATGAATTCTAAGCTCCTGACTTTCAGCTGTAGTTTCGCAGTCTAGGTACGAGGAGGGCCATAAACGAGGCGGCCAATATTGTTCCCACTCCTCCGATCACAACTGATATTGGTGCGCCAAACATGGCAGCTGCCACTCCCGCCTCTGTTTCTCCCAACTGGGGTCCACCGTAAAAAAAGAGCATGTTTATCGAAACCATCCGGCCGCGAAGATGGTCAGGAGTAGACATCTGCCGGATGGTATTTCTGATGATAGAACTGATGACGTCACCGACACCGGTTAAAAAAAGGAAGAGGAGTGAAAGGTAAAAAGATCTGGAAATTCCAAACAGCAACGTTGATATACCGTAAAGACAAACAGACACCAGAAGAATTTTTCCCTGATTTCTGATCTGTCCGAAAGAGGAGATGATACTTCCGGCAATAACCGCTCCAAATGCAGGCGCCGCGTATAGAAGCCCCAGCCCTTTTGGTCCGACCATTAATATATCTTTGGCAAAGATGGGCAGCAGAACGGTTGCCGAAGAGAAAAAGGTGGCAAAAAAATCAAGAAGCATCGTCGAGTAAATAATGGGAGTCCTGCGAACAAAGATCAATCCTTCCTTAAGAGAGGTAAGACTAAAGTATGCCGTCTTTTTCTCTATACCGCCTTTTGTTTTCATCATGATCAAAGCGACAATGACGGCAATAAACGAAAACAGATTGATGATATAGACCATGCCGACACCAGAGAAGGCGATTATAAATCCGGCCATGGATGGACCTAAAACGATCGCCGTCTGCCACATGATGGTATTGAGGGAAACTCCGTTCATAAAATATTTTTTAGGTAACAGTGAAGGTACGAGGGATTGTCTGGCGGGAGTATCAAAAGCCGAGGCGATCGAATTTCCGGCAATCAGAAAATAAATAAGAAGAGGTGTAACCTGGTTAGAATAGGTAGTAATTGCCAATATTAAGGAAATAAAGATCATGAGAATTTGAGACAGAAGCATGATTACCCGCCTGTTTGCCATATCAGCCACCATTCCGCCTATTAGGGAAAATAAGACGATGGGTAGAAACCGCGACAAGCCAATCAGTCCAAGTGAAAGTGCCGAGCCTGTTAAAAGATAAATCTGCCAGTTTACGGCCACCACCTGCATTTCCGACCCAATCCTTGAGATCAGAAGCCCCAGCCACAAAAGCCGGAAATCACGGTATTTCAAGGCGATGAAGGGAGAATTTTTAGGCCTCATTTTTTGGACTCTACTATTTTAATCGAGTCGGGTATTAGTTACAATAATAATATTATGGAAGTTTCTGAAGTACCAATGTCGGTAAGAATAGAGACTCACCTCAAACCTGACCACGTTTTAACCCCCACTTGGACAAAATTCGCCACAAAATTAGAAAAATTCGGTTTTGCCGGGGAAGATCTTACCCGTTTTGAAAGTGAATTTGCAGCAGGAATAAGTGCAGCTGAAAGCTTAAATAAGGGTACGGAAGTAGCCGGTTTTCACTTTGATAAAAATGAATTGCGGTATCATAACTGGAATCATACCGTCAATGTAGTTGAGAGAACTTTACAGATACTGCCGGGGTTTTTAGAAAATCTGAAATCTCGTGGAGTAAATATTTCTCAAAATCTTGGAAAAATAAAAGGACTGGTTTTTTCGAGTATTTTCCATGAGGTGGGTTATCTGAAAAGAGTAAAGGGTGATGAGGTGTATCTGACTCAGGGAGAACTGTTTTTTGACCATGTAGATCGCGGTATGGAGTTTGCCCCGGAAATCTTGCAGAAGCTGGGATTTGATTTGAGATCAGAGGATATTGTTTTTATCAAAAAAATGATCAGGTCAACTGATTTTAATAAGCCCAAAGAAAAAGAAGGATTTGTTGGGGCTGAAAGAGAGTGGGGGAAGGTTTTAGAGGCAGCCGATTTTCTTGCGGCTTTTGCCAATCCCGACAATATTCCCAAAATCGTTTCCGATTTATATTGGGAGAATCTTGCAAGAGTAGTTCAAAACGGCAAGGTAAAAAAGTGGCAGAGAAACGGGGACGGTTCACTACTTCTGATTGCGGGTAAACCTCAATTGGAAGATGTTCGTGATGAAAAAGAGGGTTTAGATAATTACGCCAGGATAATAGAAGCCAAATTTAGTCAAGTTCAAGAGGGTGATCGGGAAATTAGGCCGTATTCATTATTCCAATTTGTGGCTTCAGAATTTTTATCAGGAATGCAGGAGAAATTAAGGCCGTATATAGCTTACGCTGATTCCTGGTGGGAGGAAGGTGAGGCAAATGAGATTGGAGTAAATTACAGGAAGAATATAGAGAGAATAGAACTTCTTCAAAGCACTATTTCCGCCCAAGAAACTGATGCCCTTTCTATTTTTGAGGGCGGATTTTCCGGTTATGATCTTGGGAGGTGGGTGGAGGAGATGAAAGAAAAAGGATGGCTAGACGATCAGTGGCATTTAAAGAACAGATCTTGGCACGAAATTGACAGACATGTCTTGCATCGGGGAGCAAATATCATGGATAGGTTAGTGACGCGGGATATTGCCGAAATTCTTACCGGAGTAAATAGCGAAAGTAGAGTTGAGGCAATCGTAGCCTTACTTGAAAGATTTAGAAATAAAATGAGGGGAGAAAATGTCCACGAAATTTTTTTGAGTTTAGCTCCTCTTGCTTATGTGGGTAAAGGCGCTCCCTTTAGAGATCTGGATCAGGCAATCGACACTATCACGGAAGCTTTTAACATAATTCATCAAAATAAAGAGAAAGAAGAAGAAAGCTTGGAACTGAGGAAAGCAGGCAATCAGATGTTTGATCCTGATAAAGAGAGATTGCCGGATCTAAAATTTGTCTGGTGTGTCAGACGGGATCAGGATTTTAGGCTAGAAAGAGAAGCTGATGGAACCGAGGTAATACAAGGTCATGAACAAATAGCCCACAAGATCAATGACTCTTTTAGTACTGGAAAGATTGCCGGGATTGCCTTTCTGGGTTCAGAAGGAAATTTTCTGGAGGTATATAATCCATTTTTTGAAATGTTAGACAAAAGTATTCCCATAACAATTTCTGTTGGACAAGCTCAACCTGTTGCGACGCCTTTAACAACATTGGAAAGAGTCAAACAACATCTAAGATTATTATTTCAAAACAACATGCGGTCAATATTTTCTTTATATGATAAATTTGGGGGAAAGGTAGCTGTCTGGGGTATGCAATCAATAGTACTTTTAAATGACCGTGAAAAGGAGCAATTATTTCAAGAGATGCCGTTTTCGTTTCCCATAGTTATAACCCCAACTTTTGACAGAGCTGTTGGTCTAACCACGGATCATGTATCAATTATCAAACAAGGTAAAGAAAAGGTTTCGGTATCGTTTGGAACAGGGAATGGGGCATTGGCCCACTCGGCAAGTTCTATTACCTGCGATGTTTTGGAAACTCTTATGGATAATGCGATGGCACCTTTAAGTGATATTCGGGTTTTCTTATCACATTCCGGCAGAAGTTGTATTTACTCCAGGTAGTTGATTGGACTTTTACGCCTTGACTTTGAGCTATTGCATTTTTCTCTGAATAGGCTATTCTAATATCAATGCCTTCGCAAGTAAGTGTCGAATTTGAAAATATCAAAAACAAAATTCCTTCATATGGTGTGATTAAAACTGTCATTTTAATTATTCTGGGTTTGATACTTTTCCGCTCTACTATAATTTTTGTTCCTCCCGGACACGTGGGAGCCTTATATGATCGAGGTAAGGGAGTGTTGCCAAAAGTCCTTCATGAGGGGTTGAATTTTGTTATTCCCTTCTGGCAGGAGGTGGAGCTTTTTGACGCCAGGCTTCAGGAGTATACGATGTCAGCGGTTGCCGATGAGGGAGCGATGCGGAAGGACGACTCGCTTGACGCGCCGACCAGCGACGGCCAGCAGGTAAAGGTGGACGTGACGGTGCTTTTCAAAATAGACGGAGAGAAGGCGCCGGATATCTGGAAGACAGTTGGAATTGACTATGTTGATAAACTGATCAGACCATTTTCCAGAAGCCAGATCAGGATGGTGATCAGCCGCTATAGCGCCCCGCAGATTTACTCGGAGAAAAGGCAGGAAGCAGAGACAATCATGGCCAATGAAATCGCAGAGCTTTTGAAACCAAAAAATATCATCATCGATAAAGTCCTGCTTCGGGCCGTCTATTTTTCGCCCGAATATTCCAAAGCCATCGAGCTGAAAGTGATTGCCGAGCAAAAAGTGAAACAGGCGGAGTTTGAGGTGAAAGAAACGACTCAAAGGGCACAGGCAAAAATCGCCGAAGCCAAAGGGTTGGCTGAAGCTCAGGCATTGCAGAAAGCCACTTTAACCCAGGAATTTTTACAGCTTGAAGCCATCAAAAAGTGGGACGGCAAACTGCCGCAGGTGGTGGGAGGCGGAAGCGTTCCCTTCCTAAATATCCCCCTCAAATAACCAGCCCCTCATTTGACAAATCCATATTTTGTATTACTATAGGGAGAATTTGTTCTTATTTAATATATGGGAAGACTTGAAAATGGGCCAACGTCTGTAAATGTAGCAGGATTTCAACGAGAAACGATTCTGGTTGAGGGGAATTTATGGGTAGATCCGGTGAAAGAGAGTCAAAGACCGCGTTTGATTGAAGGTGGTTTAATTGACATACCGGGTCCAGACGGGATAACATATGATGCAAAATTATATAACAGTCCACTTACCGGTTTATCCCCCTTTCATCCACCGGATATTCGTATTGTCCGTTTGGGAGATTTAGTACGCCATGAGAATCATGATAAGAGTAGATTCGGGGGGGTAGTGACCACTCAATATTGGCAGGATAAGCCACTTTTTGTTGGTCAAATCGGAAAGGACTTGATCCTTCTGGACGGAGCCACAAGGAGAGGAAAGATAGATAAACTATATGGTTCAGATCAATTAGTGCCGATTCAGGTTGTAAATTTCTTATCCCCAGATTTACTTCTTTATACCTGGTTAGAACCAGTACAGGAATATCTATTGGCAAAACTGCGTGTTCCTCAAATTGTGAATGAAGGAAAACTTGTACTTCCACGGCAAACCAGATTCGGCGTCCATCTTAAGAACGGTTTGGTAGTTTCTGTAGCGGAAACACAGCCTACAATTGAGTTTAATGAGCTTTTTCTTCGTGCTAATTATTCAATTCAACCTTATAATCCATATTTAATGGCTCCACCCTTAAAGAGATAACAGGAAATTTGCTTTATCTTTTAGACCATTTTCGGCAAACCACTTCTCAAATTTCGCACTGCTTTCCTCGGTCGGTTTATCGAACTTCACGATAAAAAGCCCTGTTTCATAAGAAAAATCTATCGTAAATCCTTCGTGTCTGATAGGCGCATTCAATCTGAGATTAGCTTCTATACCCATTTGCGGATTACCTGTGTATCTTTGGATTGCTTCCTCTTCGGAAAAATCCATGACCTCATTATTTTCCCCGATTTGATCAAAATAGGCCAAGGGGATAGA
>Ga0155721_113_pt2 | contig 7657 bp, 6 predicted proteins | sample RifCSPlowO2_01_FD_107377 | JGI IMG/M metagenome (GOLD analysis project Ga0155721, IMG submission 107377) | Candidatus Gottesmanbacteria bacterium RIFCSPLOWO2_01_FULL_39_12b
CGCACAGCCTCCGGGATTTTACCAACATCAACATCGGCTACCATCCAGTCAGCCAACCTCCTGTCCGGTACTGCTACTTCTATCGATTCATTTGTATACAACCTCTCCAGTAAACCCGGCGGTACTACCTCTACCATCCAATTTTCTACCGACGGAGGCAGTACCTGGACCAACGCAGCAGGAACTGGAGGCCAAAGCGAAACTCTCACTACGGGCACGAATAATACCATTACTTTTACCGGCGGCAGCTGGGCGAGCAAAAGCAGTTTCATATATAAAATTTCTTTTTCAGGCGACAGTACTACTACCCCGGTCATTGACGATATTACGCTATATTACGTTCCGGCCTCATATAACGGCACGCCAACAGGCACGACGGTAGTGGATGGATTTTATGGTAAAACCAGAAGCTTCAATGGGACTAACGATTATATAGATATTGGTACCGGACCCACATCGGTCAAATCAGTAGAATTCTGGGTCAATCCCGTAACCACCACCGAGTATTTTGTCAATATTACTTCCACCACCGATCGCATTTGGGCCAACGCCGGAACAGTTACGGCCACAGGTTTTACCAGCCCGACTATTTATGTTAATGGAGTTGAGAGTGCTGGTCCCACCATCGTCGCCGGCAAATGGCAGCATATAGCAGTTACCAGCGCCACCGCCGAAAACGCCAGCAATCTGGACATCGGCCGAACCTCTGATACTAACTATTTAGAAGGCACAATCGATGAAGTGCGTATCAGCAACACCGCCCGCACGGCAGATCAAATCGCCGAGGCATATCGGGCAGGACAGAACCACAGATTGGAACGGACAATTACGAGCACCGATTTGTCCGCCAAGAGTAAATTGCCATTCTATGTTGCGAGTGACAGACCAGGTACGTTCCTTGAGGCAACGGTTGGAGAGTCCGCTTACGCTAATTACTCGACGGACGCCAACACCGTGGGATTATGGCATCTGGAAGAACAAACAGGCATAGCCAATACGTATATAAAAGATTCATCCTCGAGCAACTTCAGTAGTGCCACCATTACCGGCACCACTTATGTTCAGGGAAAAATTGGAAAAGCCAGGGGTTTCAATGGATCTTCTGACGATATCAGTTTTGGTGATGTACTGGATATGTCAGGAGACTTTACGATTGATACCTGGATTTATTCTACAGCAACAGGCGGACAAGGAATTGTTGATAAATACGCTACCAATCGTGAATTCGAACTGGGAACCAACGGGAGTAATCAAGCTTTTTTTGAAGTATCCAATACGTCTGGCTCAAAATACCTCAAAGCAATTGGTAGCACTGTTTTAGCAGGCGATAACAAATGGCATCATATTGCCGGAGTTATTGCCGGCAATGTAAACTATGTCTATGTTGATGGCATACTTGAAGGCACCGACAGTGCTACTAGTGGTACTAGAACAACAAATATTAGTGATGTGTTTATGGTAGGTGCACGTAGCAATGGAGGTAATCCTTTTGCCGGCACAATCGACGAAGTACGTGTCAGTAACACCGCCCGCACGGCCGACCAGATCCGCCAAACCTACGAAATCGGCCGACGTACCCACCCCATCACCATCGACTTTGTGAGTTCCCCGCAAGCAGCCTATTCATCAGGTACTTCTGTAACTATTAATAATCCCTCTGGCACAACCGCTCTCACCGATACGCTTTCCGTTGGCGATACAATGATATTTAAGGAAAATATCAACGGGACGGAGACTGTGTCACAGGCCACGGTCACTGCAATCGCTAATACAACTTCAACGTATGGTACTGCCACACTTTCCTCACCTCCCTCATTTCCCTCAGGGGGATATAGTACCAGTGCCAAAGTTTTCAAATGGCAGCGCGAGTATTTCGATTTGACCGGATCATTAACAACGCATCGAGACGCTGTGACACGTTTGACACTTCGTGTCACTGATGGCTCCCAAGGCTCCAATATCTGGCTGGATGATTTCAGGAGCAATACTAACTATATAAATGACAACACTCCAGACAGTTTTGACACTGCAACAGGAATTGGCACATACAGCAATACCAGTATTACCTCTACTGTTCAACGCTATTTCCAGTATCGTGCTATTCTTTCCTCATGGGATACCCCGGTCTCTTCCCAACTCACCTCTGCCACCATTGACTTTAATAGAAACCTCGCCCCGGCTGCTCCCGCTATTTCCGCCCCAACCAGCGGTGCGTTGCAAGTATCTCTGACCCCGGCTGTTATTTTTTCGGCAACTGACACTGAAAGCGACTATATCCGCTATAAACTCCAGATAGCTACCGATACTGCCTTTTCCCAAAACCTGCAAACCTTCACCCAGCCCTCCGGCACGCCGCAAACCGGCTGGTCCGGCCAAGACACCCAAGGGACGCCTCCTAACTATACCGCTTATACCTCCGGCACAACCGCCACCTACACCCTCCAATCCGCCCTCTCTCCAAACACCGTGTACTACATCCGCGCCTATGCTGTTGATCCGGCCGGTACTAATCTCTGGAGCAATGCTTCCTCAACGATCGGTTTCATCACCATCTGTGATTCAACTTGCAGAATGAGACTTGAAGGCGTGAAAATAGACGGTTTAAAATTCTAACATGAACAGGAATTTATCCATTGTCAGCGGGATTATCTTAGCAGTCATAATTACTTTTATTGGCTCGGTCTTATACTTTTCCGGACGACTCCCGCTGTCATTTCCAAAACTGTCAAATACTCAATCAACCAAGCCATACTCCCAACCAACCATTTTTGCCGATGTTACAATTCCTCAACCCATTGACGCTTCTAAATATAAAAATATTGCTACTCCCGTTTTGGTTCAAGAATTGGCTACGGAAAACAAGAATAAGGTCCTCGGTTTTAATCTGTCGATTGCCAATAATACTTATTCCAGCAATAAGATACTCGCTAATGAAGGCGACATTATCCGAATTACTCTTACTAGCCTTGATAATAAAGCCGACTTCACCCTTCCTGCTCTCGGGATTAAACAAGAGGTAAATAGAGGCGAGTCCAAAAAAATCGAGTTTCAGGCAGTCTCAGCCGGTAACTTCCAGTTTTTTTGCGAAAGTTGCCTTCCCGAAAACGACAATTCTAAAGGGGTGCTCGTGGTAGCAGCTAAAAGTTAAAATCATACTTGACATGAAGTTTATTAATGATTTACGATGAATTAAATGAGCCTGCCCAAAAATAAATTACTCCTCTTTTTCTTCAGCGGATTTCTCCTTGGCTTTTCTCTCGTTCAACTCACAACTATACCTCTGGCTTTGGCTCAAACCGCCACTCCTACCCCCACTTCTATACCATTAATATGGGGAGTGGACTCAAGCGGATTCTTTATCAAAGAGCCGGGTGCAAGTGGTAACGAATGGATGCGTATGGATACCAACCGTCAGCTGCAGGCTACGATAAAAGGTAATACCCCGGGTGGTGGAAATATGGTCAGTAATCCTGGTTTTGAAGACATATATTCTACCGGTCCGAGTACAAATATCGGTATACCTAATTATTGGATGCCAAATTGGGATAATACCATGGGTACGGATGGTACGGTTAGCAATACAACTGACACCGCCATCGTCACCGAAGGAACTACAGCTCTTGCTCTTTACGATGCTCTTACAACCAATGGTGTCAATATAGCCTCACTTCCTATCAATGTCACGACAGGCGGTCTCTATACCGTCTCTCTCAAAGCCAGAAATAGTGGGGCTGGGTCTTTGGATGACGGTTTTTATGCCAGGGTATTTTATTTCACAGGAACAGGCGGCACGGCAAAGGCAGACGCATATGATGATTCTGTCCAGATTGTTGCCGCAGATTCCGGCACTACACAAGGGTGGATAACTTATTCACTAGATCTACCAGCTGTTACTTCTACCTGTGGCGCCGGTAACAATGTAGCCTGTACCAGAGCCAGAATTGTTCTTTATCATGACCTGCCTAATACCGCTGCTATTACCAGATATTTTGATTCCGTCACCTTTAAATTATCCAGCGAAAACTTATCCGCAGTCAATCTTTCTTCAGGATACTTTGGCTCAAATACCGGCGGAGGCATCTACAGTTTCCCCGGCAACGTCGGCATCGGGACGGCGGGGCCTGGATCAAAGTTGCATATTTATGGAGGCGCTGCAAACACAGAACTTAGGATTAACAATGATGGCGGCTATACGCCAAAACTTTCTTTCTATGAAAACGCTGAACGGGCGAATATATACGTTGAACCTACGGCGGAAGATCTTTATTTTCAAGTCAAAAATTCTGGTGCCTCGATGACAGATAGGCTTAAAATAGCACGGCTGGGGGCATTTACTTTCTTTGACGACGATGGAACTACGCAAAGGGTCACAATTGATACAACCGGCAACATCGGCATCGGGACGGCGGGACCTGCCGCCAAACTGGACGTAGCCGGCGCATCTTCTCTAATGACCAACAACACCGGCCCTATTACCATTAATCCTAACACCAATCTTCTTTTGGTTACCTCCGCTGGCAACGTCGGCATCGGGACGACTGGACCGGGGGCGCTGTTAACGCTTAGTGGCAACGCTCCGACAATCCATTTAATTGACACTGATACGGGTGCTGATAGTCGGTTTCAGGCAAATACTACGGATGGCGGGGTGATTATTCAGGCGGATGTCAATAATGAAATAGCCAACTCTCTCATACGATTTCAGATCGATGGATCTGAAATGGCGCGAATCAATTCCAGCGGCGACCTCGGCATCGGGACGACGGGACCGGCATTTGGTCTTGACGTCGTAGGTTCTCAAGCAACTAATTATATTGCCCAAATTAAAAACTCTGATACAAGTAATACTGCCGATGGTTTACTCATCAATCTGGGGGTGGCCAATGCCAGCAGAGGAACTGGAAATTATTTTGTAGGTTTTGCAGGTGCCGGCACTGTAGCCGGAAAGATACAAGGAGGAGCCAGTGCTGTGGCCTATACCACAACTGCCGCAGACTATGCAGAATATTTTCTAATTGCTAATAAAAATGATCATCCCGTAAAAGGAGATCTTGTCGTCCTTGCCCCTACTATGAATAAAGCTGTGACAAAAGGTAAAGCTGGAATAAATCCTTTAGTTTTTGCCGGTGTCGTATCAGAGAATCCAGGATTTATCGGGAATGGTCCTATTTGTAAAATTGAAGACCAAAATTGTGATAAAAATTATCAGGAATCAAATGCTCTCGTAGGTATCAAAGGCCAAGTCAAAACCAAAGTTACCACCTCAAATGGGGAGATTAATGTCGGAGATCCTATCACCGTAAGTACGATCGCCGGAGTCGGGATGAAGGCTACGACTGCTAATCAAATTGTCGGTTATGCTCTTGAAAATTATAATGAGGCAGAGGGTAAAATTGGAGAAGTTTTAGTCTTAATTAATCCTACATGGTATGATCCGAACGGTAAAAACTTCAGTAATGAACTGGCTGAGCTAAAATCTATCGTTGCAAATCAAAAGAGCCTTATAGATAAGCAACAAAAACAAATTGACGAACTAAAACAATCCCTCCATAATTAAGAAACGTAATAATACCAGGTCGAACCTCAACGTGGAATTATATACTATTTGACTCGCGGCCGCGAAGAAATAGTATATCAATACCAATACCAGTTTTAGTCTTAACCTCTTTTCGGACTATAATATCAATCTTTTATTCATCTCTTGACACACCCTATTTCACAATCCATAATAGACCAATGCTGACAAAAAAAGATCTGAAAGATGCTCTTAAGAACCTTCCGACAAAAAATGACCTTGAGAATACAGTTGGTTCTCTAAGAGGTGAATTCAAAAGAGAAATCAAAAGTGTGATAGAAAATGCGGCAACACAAATATTGGATGCTGTAAGTCGCGGATTTGAAGTTCTTGCAACCAAAGACGATCTTAAACGAGTTGAGAATAAACTTGAGAGCGTTGAGTCGGAACTAAAAAGAGAAATCAATGATTTGAAAGCAGACACCCCTACCCCTCAGGAATATCGCAATCATGAAAAAAGAATCTCCCGCCTCGAAAAAACCGTCTTCTCCTCCTAAAAAGCGTCAGTAAACTTTCCTTCTTGAGAATCGCTTCTTTTTAAGCAATAATATTCTTATACCGCCTTATGATATACTAAAATCAGGATATGAAACGATATCAATTATTTCTTGCTTATTACACTTTAATTACTTCTCTGGTTTTATTTATCTGGTCGCTAATCTTTGCTCCAAAACCGCAAGGTTTTCTCCTGACGTTAATCGTTATTCCGACGAGCATTTATTTTTGGCTTCTGGTTCTGGGTGTTTCTAAACTCAAGCCTTCCGCCCCCTCATCTGAAAACCAGACCCAGGAAAAACAGGTAAAACTTCCCTTAATCGCCTTGATAACTCTTTTTATAAGTTCATTTATAAGTGCTTTCAGCATTTTTGTTTACCCGGCCATAAACAGTCGCTTGCTTAATTCGGAATCCGCCTCGCTTTCAGTTTCCGGTCAAGTGAGTTCACTAAAACTTGAACTTGAAAATCAAAATAAAGCATTCCATGAAGAGATGGTCAGAGAATTTGGAGAAGTAAAAGATCAGCTAGCCAAAATTAAGCCTGCGCCAAAAGTGACCGAAGCTGCAACAAATCCGGAAGAGACACCTGTACAGGTTGGAACAGTAACCATCAAGGATCAAAAAAATAAAACAGTCAATATCTATCAGGAAAAAAACTTAAATTCAAATGTGATCGGAAAAGCAGAATTCGGCAAAAATTACACCTATATAGAAAAGGACCCAAACTGGTATTTAATTTTGCTCGGTGAAAAAGAAGGTTTCATAAGTAATCAATTTGTTAAGGAAGTCGACTACTTAAAATCGCAATGAAAGCCGGTCAATCGGTCCTACTTTACTACTCTGTTGTTCTCTCCCTTTTTGTTACTTTGGGGGCAGCGTTTTTTGGTTTTCAGTCGGGTAATGTACTCTTCTTTCTTCTTTCTCTCCCAATCGCTGTCTATTTTGGCTTAAAGATCTTCAAGGTTAAAAGAGGACGTAAACTTATGCTCTATTATGATTTCATCCTCACTACCATCATGACTGTTATGGGATTTGCAGGAGCATCATCAATGTCCCAATTCCTGAGTGCAGTTCTCTTTTTACCTCTGGCCCTCTATTTCTGGCTTCTCGTCTGGCCCAAAAGGAATAATCAGTTGCCTTTACCCGATAATATGGTGCCGGTAATTGTTAAGGCTAAAATTAAAGAGGAAAAAATCATAAAGGGGAAAATAAAAAAACTGGAGGGAGAAATAATAATGCCGCATGAGAAGACGGGCAGGAATTTTGACTTGGATCGAAGAATGTTTATTAAACTCATCGGCTCGACAGGAATAATGCTTTTTCTGTTCTCTCTTTTTACCAAAAAAGCCGAGGCCGCCTTTTTTGGCAGCGTTCCGGGTCCTGGCACCCTCGCCCTTAAAGACACCGCCGGCAATAAAATAGACCCTGCGGAAAAGCATCCTACTGACGGGTATAAAATTGCCCAAGTGGATGATACAAGCAGTAGCACTTATGCGTATTATGGCTTTACCAATAAAGACGGCGCCTGGTTTATCCAGCGGGAAACCTTAACCGGCGAAAATGCCGGAGACTACCGCTATGCTAGA
>Ga0155721_110_pt1 | contig 6574 bp, 6 predicted proteins | sample RifCSPlowO2_01_FD_107377 | JGI IMG/M metagenome (GOLD analysis project Ga0155721, IMG submission 107377) | Candidatus Gottesmanbacteria bacterium RIFCSPLOWO2_01_FULL_39_12b
GCTCCACGGATTGCAGCCGTTAGGTGTTTGTAATTCATATGCAACCATTCTAACGGTTGCACTTCGTTTTAGAATACACCAAGTATATACAATACTTATAATTTAGTTATAATGAGTGAAATACCAAACAATGGATATTTTATTGGGACTTGCTGCAATATTATTTTTCATTTCCATTGCCCTGTTTGTTGCAGGGTTGGTTAATCCGCGCTGGGTGCCTCTTTTTACCAAAGGCGAAAAGACAAGAAAGAGAGCGGCTGTTGTTTATGGACTCTCTACTATTATATTTTTAACCTTAGTAGGTATTATTCCAAGCCAAACTACCAAATCTGAATCAGATACCGTACCTTCCTTATCTGAACCAAACATCAAAGCAGCCTTGCCCAAGTGTTTTAAAGAATTAAAAGCTTCAACTGTCCGTCAAACCACTGACCAGCCCGATGATAACTCAGACTATCAAGTACATGTTATCTATGCTATTCCAAGTGATGGTGTAGACCGTCAGTTAGATACCAATGGTACAGTTGCCACTTCTGTCTCTGCCTGGCAAAACTGGCTGTGCAATCAAACTAATGATAAATATTTTAGGCTTGATACAAACAAGCGTTTACTGGACGTCACCTTTGTGAGGCTAGATGCCAGTGATGAGGATATCAAAACCGGGAAAGATTTGCCATTTGATACCACTTCTGACAGTCAATATGAATATGTAGTAAATGGCATAGACTTCCGCCTCAAAAAATTGGGTTTCAACGATCCTCATAAACTCTACGCTGTGTATTACGATGGTACAACCAATATCAAGGCTTGTGGTCAGGCAGTTGTAGACGGTTCTTTGCACACGGCAGCTGTCTACCTGCATGGTATTTTATCAACTGGAAAAAAGTGTGATACGGCTGATTTTACAACTGATTACACCAAGCCGGGATTTTACGATTATGAGATGGTGCATCAGATCATCCATTCGTTGGGTTTTGTACCAGACTGCGCGCCGCATGTCAGCAAATCAGCCCATTCTGTAACAGATAGTAACACTGATATTATGTATCATGGGAACGACGAACCTATGCTAACAGAGGGATTGGTTTTAGACTTTTACCGCGATGATTACTACGATTCAGGTTTGGGTTATTTAGATTGCCCTGATTTGAGTGTAAACGCCTTTTTGGTAGGTGGAGTAAGTCAGTTACCACCAAAGTGGTAGCCTATATGTATAATCTATTTTTGATATTATTTTACGTCACACTTCTATTGTTTATCGTAGGGCTCTTTAATCCGCGCTGGGTGCCACTTTTTACCAAAGGGGAAAAGACAAGAAAAAAAGCAGCTCTTGTCTATGGGTTGTCGACTATTATTATCTTTTTGACGGCAGTATTTATCCCAATGCCTGGCCAAACTACCAAATCTGAGCCGGATGCCGTACCTTCCTTTGCCGTACCTTCTTTACCTGAACCAAGTGTTGAAGCTGCTTTACCCAAATGTTTTAAGGAAGTAAAAGCTTCAGCTGTCCGCCAAACCACTGACCAGCCCGATGATAATTCAGATTATCAAATACATGTCATGTATGTTCTGCCAAGTGACAGAACAGATCGAGATTTAGATACCAATGGCACAATTGCTACCTCGGTTTCTGCCTGGGAAAACTGGCTGTGTAATCAGACAAAAGGCAAAACATTGCGCCTAGATACATACAAAGGTGCGCTTGATATAACGTTTGTCTGGCTACCTGGTGGCGAAAACGCCCTTGCCAGGGGTCTGGATCTGCCCTCTACATTTTACACAGGATCCGTTCCTAAAAATGAGTTTATAGCGGATGCAATAGGACTTAAGCTAAAAGCATTGGGGTTTAACAAGCCAAACAAACTGTATGTGGTTTACTATGATGGTTTAAGTACCTATGCGTGTGGTCAGGGTAGCGGACGAAATCATGCTGCGTTTATCTACATGCATGGCCATAGTCCATATAATATACCTTGTAAGCGTTACCGTTTTGCAACTGATTATACCCAACCGAAGTCTTTTGATGCAGTACTTATGCATGAGATTATACATACGTTAGGTTTCTTGCCGAGTTGCTCACCGCATAAGACCAAAGATTATGGTAAAGATTTTCAGCACGCAACTGATGATCCATCTGATCTTATGAGTACAGACTATACTACTTGGTGGGAAGATCCGACTAAGGCGGTTTTGGACTACAACCACGACGATTACTACGATGCAAATATTCCAGGTTGTCCCGATCTAAAAAACAGCGCTTTTTTAACAGGTGAAGGTAGTGAGTTACCGCCTAAGTGGTAGTTTTTTCCAATATAGGGGATGGTCTTCAATTTGCATCATAATTGTTATACGAAAAAGTTAGAACCGAATTTCGCAATGGTTAGCTCGTCGTCCCAAATCGCTACGTTTCTGTTATTTCTTTGTACTATTTTGCTAGGTTATAGTGAAATTATTTCAAAAATCAAAGGAAAATGGGTCTTTAAGGTACATTTTTAATCCACAAGTTTCATCAGCAAATACTCTAATATCTCCTAAAACTGTTGTAGAGCCAAATGTCATCCATTTTAAGGCTTCACACATTTCCTGTTGCCACATAAAGTCTTTTGTGGCTAATTTTATTGCTTGTTTTTGGAAAAAGGTCGTATTTGCGATGACGGGTGTATTATATTGATCATATAGACAGATTTTCAACAGCCTTTTCTCTTGTGTGTCTTGACAATAATCTTGGATTTTTTTAACTCCAGTGTTGGGTATCCACCCCTCAGTTTGATCAATTTTTCTTGCCAAAGATCCGTAACATGCCATTTGATTAGCTTTCATCTTATATTGAGAGCAAGTTTCTAAAAGAACTGGAAGATTACCAAACGTTGTCTCGACAGTGAATTCATCTATTCTTTTTTCATTCATAGCTGCGTATCGAAGGCAGGTCTGTTCGCCCACCAAGAGTTTTTTCTGCGTAAGAATAGAACAAATATGGTCATCATTATGGATTCTCGCAGAGCGTTTTATACATTCAGAAAAAAGCTTATTATCATCTAAAAAATTATTTGTACATATTTCTTCGTTAAGTGTGTTCGGCATATTGAATGTCTCTGCTATTTTTTCTAAACACGTAAGGCTGTCAGTTTTATTATTGGATTCATAACAATATTTTATTTCTCCTGTAGCTATAGCATATTCCATCTTGCAATATTTGATCGCATACTCTTTAGATATGAGAATGTCTATGTCTACAAAAGCCTCAGAGTTTTCACACAGAGTGGGATTTTTTAACTCAATTGCCTGTTTTTGCCAATATCTATTATTTTTGCCATCTGACGTATTTACGAAAGTATTTTCTGTTGCTCTATTTTTAAATAAGAGAAATATTGTAGTAGCCAATATTACAAGTAAAAATAGAATAGTAAAAATCACCCAGTAATTTGCCTTTAATTTTTCTGAGATTTGGACCGTTTGAGCAACAGGACTTTGCCCAACTTGCTGGGTATTTTGATCACCAACATCTATTTGATTTTCCATATGCACCACTTCTGAAGAAGTGTAGCATTATCGGGAGGTGTGATTCCATCTTTCCGGACTTTCTCTCTTTTGGTCGGGGCGACACGATTTGAACGTGCGACCACACGACCCCCAGCCGTGTGCTCTACCAACTGAGCTACGCCCCGTTTATTAACCGATGATAAAAATCTCGATTTCTTTGTTTCTTCAAAAATCTTTCCCTTTTTATGGCTTCTTTTTTTGTTAGAACGGATTCAGTATTAGACAATTTCCCAAGATCTTCCATATTTTGTCGATCTTGAATGATTACTGTTGTGATACTCTAGTCTATTTTCAAGAATGCTCGTAAATCCAATATATAATTTATCAGCGTGTAAAGATCTTAATATATAAACGGAATACATTTTATGATTTGTGCCCCCGACCCCCTCCCGAGTACTCGGGATTACCAACTGAGCTGCGCCCCGTTATTGTAGTTCTTGTATTCTATCATAGCTTGTGGCAAAATGAGAAAGAATTTTACGTATGAAAGGAGACAAAAATATGCCAGTAAATCATAAATTACAAGCAATAAGGCTTGCTATGGATCAGATAGAAAAACAGTACGGTCGAGGTTCGATTATGAAATTGGGTGATCAACCGGCAGGAAAGTTTGATATTGAGGTGATTTCAACGGGGGCTATGGCTTTGGATATGGCTTTAGGAATTGGAGGTGTTCCAAAAGGAAGAATTGTTGAAATTTTTGGACCCGAAGCATCAGGCAAAACCAGCGTAGTTTTGTCAATCATCAGCGAGGCTCAAAAAAGCGGAGGAGTGGCAGCCTTTATTGACGCTGAGCACGCTTTGGATCCGATTTGGGCAGAAAAAATTGGAGTCAAACTGGACGATTTATTAGTTTCCCAACCAGATACAGGAGAACAAGCGCTAGAGATAGCTGAAACCTTAATAAGATCAGGAGGTATAGATGTGGTGGTAATCGATTCTGTAGCAGCTTTGGTACCAAGGGCTGAGATAGAAGGTGAGATGGGTGATTCAATGATGGGATTACAGGCGAGGCTTATGTCTCAGGCCCTCCGGAAATTGACAGGAGCGATATCTAAATCAAAGACTGTTGCGATATTTACAAATCAACTGCGTCAGAAAATAGGAATTATGTTTGGCAATCCGGAAACAACTCCTGGAGGGTTAGCCTTAAAATTTTATTCATCAATCCGAATGGATATCAGAAAAATTGAAACTCTGAAAGACGGTGATAAAGCGATAGGAAGCAGACATCGCGTGCGCATTGTAAAAAATAAGGTAGCTCCACCGTTTCGTATTGCTGAATTTGATATTTTGGAGTCCGGAATTTCCCGTGAGGGAGGCATTATTGATGTTGGGTTAGAAATGGGAGTTTTAACCAAAAGCGGGTCTTTCATCAAAATGGGAGATAAAATGCTAGGTCAGGGAAGAGAAGCGGTTAGAATATTTTTGTCCGAAAATCAGAAATTAGCTAAAGACATATTAGAAGCGATTTGGAAAGCATACAAATTGGAACCGATGAAAGAAAAAATCGTTGGAAAAGAAGAAAGTGAATAAAAAATGGAAGAAGAGGAGTATCAGAAACTAAAAAAATATGCCTTGAAACTCCTTTCATTTAGACCCCGCACTAAAAAAGAAATCAGTGAAAGACTTCGTCAATACTGTAACAAAAAAAATATCTCTTTGAAAATAGCGGATCAGGTGATTAATTATTTAATTGAAAAAAGTTTTATAAATGACGAAGATTTTACCAAGTGGTGGATAGATCAGAGACATTCTTTTCGTCCGAAAGGTATAAGTGTAATAAAAAAGGAGTTATTAAATAAAGGGGTAGAAAGAGAAGTAATTGAGAAAGAATTATCCGCTTATAAAGAAAACCCGAAGAGTGAATATGACTTAGCCTTAAAATTAATTGAAAAAAAAATTAATGTCCGGATGAAGCTGTCAACAAGAGATAAAAGAATTAAAATCAGTAACTTACTTGCCCGCCGCGGATTTTCCTGGGATATAATATATCAAGTGATTGACACTTTTTTAAAAAAATCATACAATAGTAAAGACAGGATGAATTAATTTAGGATTAAAGTTAAACTAATATATGAGATTGATAGGTAATTTACCTTTATTTTCTCACACACGAAATTAATTTCGTGCTCTTTCTTATTCCTCAATAATTCATCCCAAAAGGAGGTATTCTATGTTATCGATTCTAAAGACAATTCTTACCAGACTGGAGACAATAGAAAAACAACTAAATTCTCAGGAAGTTATTGAAGCAAAGGTATTACCTGAAGCGGTAAAGCCAATACAACAGACTGAGAAAGAGATTGGAAATTACCACCAAGAGGCAAAAATAATAATCGTAGAAGCTAAAGACGAAGCTTTCAAGATTAAAAAGGATGCAGAAGAAGAGGCAAGGAAAGTTCGTTCAGAGATATTAGTTATAGAGCAAAGATTAATCGTCAAAGAGGAAAATATTGATAAGAGAATGCATCATTTAGAGGATAGAGACAATCAATTAAAAGTAAGAGAAGAGGAGCAACAAAAGAGGCTATCAGAGATCGAAAAAATAAGAACGGACTTAATCACCAAGCTGGAAAAAGTTGCCAATCTGACTCGTGACGAAGCAAAAAACTTAATATTATCAGCAGTTGAAGAGAAAATTAAAGAAGATATCGCTAAACGCTTAAGAGAGGCAGAGACACACGCTCAACAGGAATCTCAGGCAAAAGCCCGTGAGATTCTAATTGACGCCATGCGACATGCAGCCACTGATTATGTTCCAGAGTATACAGTTTCAACCATCAAGATAAGTGATGAGGATTTTAAAGGTCGGATAATAGGTAAAGAAGGGAGAAATATTCGGGCATTTGAAATGGCAACCGGAGTAGATGTAGATCTTGACGAAGAAGGAGTGATCCGTCTTTCATCTTTTGACTCAGTAAGACGTGAAATTGCCCGTGCCACTTTAGAAAAATTAATTCGTGATGGTCGAATACAACCAGTTAAGATTGAAGAATTGGTAAAGCAAACCGAGAAAGAAGTAGAAAAAATA
>Ga0155721_107_pt8 | contig 6324 bp, 5 predicted proteins | sample RifCSPlowO2_01_FD_107377 | JGI IMG/M metagenome (GOLD analysis project Ga0155721, IMG submission 107377) | Candidatus Gottesmanbacteria bacterium RIFCSPLOWO2_01_FULL_39_12b
TCAGGTGGCCGCTATGAATGTTGATGGAGTCGGGTTGCTTCGGGCAGAGTTCATGATTGCCGATATAGGAACACACCCCAAAAAACTGATCAAGGAGCATAAAGAGAAAATATTTATTTCCAAGTTATCAGCCGATCTTTTGAAATTTTGTAAGGCGTTTAACCCCAGACCGGTTGTCTATCGGGCAACTGATTTTAAAACCAACGAATACAGAAACCTAATCGGCGGTTCCGAATTCGAGCCGGAAGAACCAAATCCGATGCTTGGATACCGGGGTGCCTTCAGGTATATGTCTGATCCGAAAGTATTTGAGTTAGAGCTTGAGACTATTATGCTGATCCGTAATAAATACGGCTATAAGAACTTATGGCTGATGTTGCCTTTTGTCAGAACAGTAAGAGAGTTAGTGGAGGTGAAAAAGATTATAGCCGCTTCTGGTCTATCACGTTCACCTTCGTTCAAGCTCTGGATGATGGTTGAGATTCCTTCCAATGCCATTATATTGGACCAATTCTGTGAAGCTGGAATAGACGGTGTTTCGATTGGATCCAATGATTTAACAATGTTGATTTTAGGTACTGATCGGGATAATACAGAAGTAGCATCTGAATTTGACGAAAGGAATCCAGCGGTCCTTTGGGCGATCGAGAGAGTTGTTAAAACCTGTAAAAAATACGGCGTTACCTCCTCCATTTGCGGACAAGCACCATCTGACTATCCCGAACTGGTGGAAAAGCTAGTCAATTGGGGAATCACTTCGATGTCCGTAAACGCCGATGCCATCGATCAAGTGAGAGAGACAATTTATAATGTTGAGCAAAAAATGGGGAAAAAGTAAAATGCCCAAGATTGTCAATATTAAAGGATACGAAATTATTGATTCCAGAGGAAACCCGGCAGTAAAGGCTCAGGTTTATTTGGACAATGGCAAATCGGCAGATGCCGGTGTACCCTCGGGTGCGTCTAAAGGAACTCATGAAGCTTTAGAACTCCGTGACAACGATCTAAAACGCTATCATGGTCAAGGTGTTCTTAAGGCCATTGATGCAATCGAAAATATTATTGCCCCAAAACTTAAAGGTCTTAGTCCGGCAAACCAGAAACAAATTGACGAGTTAATGATAGAATTAGACGGAACTGAAAACAAGAACAAACTTGGAGCAAACAGCATTCTGGCTGTTTCCTTAGCTTGTGCTAGAGCAGCCGCATTTACATCTCATAAGCATTTGTTTGAGTATCTCGGAGAATTATTAGGTAATAAAATAAATACCTTCACCCCCACTCCGATGTTTAATATTATCAATGGGGGTTTACACGGTTGTGGAACGTTTAACTTTCAAGAGTTTCTCATTATACCTTCTTCTGGTCTTCCGTTTGATGATGCCTTAAGACTGGCCTGCGAAGTTTATCAGAATTTAAAGAAATATCTTATAAGGAAAAATCTTATATATAGCGTTGGGGATGAAGGAGGGTTTACACCGGAATTTTCAACAAATGAAGAAGTTTTAGATGCCATAATAGAAACAATAAAAGAATCAAATTATACTCATGGAAGAGACGTTTATGTAGGTATGGATTTGGCTGCTACTTCATTTTATAAGGACAATAATTACAAGTTGACTAAAACCGGTAGGAATTTTGCAAAAGAAGAGTATATGAGTTATTTAGTCAATCTTGCCAAAAAATATAATTTATTTTCTCTTGAAGATTCTTTACATGAGGATGACTGGGACGGATGGAGTTCCTTGACACAACAACTAGGTGAGGAAATTATAATAATTGGGGATGATCTTCTGGTAACAAATAAAAGAAGGCTGCAAGAAGCGATAGCGAAAAAAGCCTGTAATGGCATTATCATTAAGCCCAATCAGATCGGTACGCTGACCGAAACTTTGGAGGTTATCAAAATTGCTCGCGCTGCCAAGTTTAAGATTGTCATCTCTCATCGTTCCGGTGAGACTAATGACGATTTTATCGCCGATCTGGCTGTAGGGGTTAGTGCCGATTTTGCAAAGTTCGGGGCTCCAGCAAGAGGTGAGAGAGTGATAAAATATAATAAATTATTGTGGTTATACTACAAATTATCAGGCAAAATCTAAGCCCTCCCTAATTTTTTATGAAACCTGTAGTACTAATAATTCTTGATGGTTGGGGTATGGCTCCATCTGGAGCAGGTAATGCTATTTCGCTTTCAAATCTTCCCTTTTATAATAAACTTTTAAATGACTATCCCCACGGTCTGCTGCATGCCTCAGGAGAGGCGGTAGGTTTACCCAAAGGAGAAGATGGTAATACAGAGACCGGACATCTTAACTTAGGGGGAGGTGAAATAATCTATCAGGATTTACCGAGGATAAATTTGTCTATCGCCGATGGTTCCTTTTTCAGGAATCATGCCTTTTTAGGGGCACTGGATCACTGTCGTAAACATCAAAGCAATCTTCATCTTTTAGGTTTGATAGGTTCAGGAGGTGTTCATTCAAATGTTGAACATCTGATTGCTCTACTACAGCTTTGTAAAGAGCAGGGCTTCACAAGGGTTTTTTTACACCTTATTACCGACGGAAGAGATTCACCGCCAAATTCTTCCAATGTATACATTGACCAATTAGAAGGACACCTTAAATCTTTGGGTTTTGGACAGATCGCCTCAATTACGGGCCGGTATTATGCTTTAGATCGCGACAACCGTTGGGACAGAACCGAGATGGCTTATAAAGCTTTAACTGAAGGAATAGGAGACAAGGGTCTAAATCCAGACGAAATAATCAGATCATCTTATAGCAAAGGAATTACAGATGAGTTTATAAAACCCACTTTAATTTGCAAGGAAGGCAAAACGGTGTCGTTAATATCTCCGAAGGATAGCGTCATTTTCTTTAATTTTCGTATTGATAGACCCAGACAATTAACCAAAGCTTTTGTACTGGAGAATTTTGAGAAAGAGGCATATAGACAAGACTTTGATCCATATGCGGTTAAATATTATAAAAAACATCTCCCGGATCTCTCAATCCCGAAAAAAACGTTTAAGAGAGGGCCCCAAATTCCTCATTTATTCTTTGTTACCATGACTGAATACAGTCAAGATGTCCATACCTCGGCTGTGGCCTATCCTCCAAATATAGTTCCACACCCTTTGGGTGAAGTCATATCAATGCAAGGCTTATATCAGCTCCGTCTATCTGAAACGGAGAAGGAACGCTTTGTCACTTATTACTTTAACGGTCAACGGGAATCTCCCTTTATCGGAGAAGACCGGATAATTATCCCTTCGCCAAAAGTTGCCACTTATGATATGAAGCCGGAAATGGCTTCATATAAAATTACCGAAGTTCTGATCGACGAGTTAAATAATAAAAAGTACGATTTTATATTAATAAATTTCGCCTGTCCCGATATGGTCGCCCATACGGGTATAATCCCGGCAACCATTAAAGCCTGTGAAACTGTTGACCTTTGTCTGGCTAAGATTGTCCCTTTGGTTTTGAAACTGAAAGGAACTGTTTTTATAACCGGTGACCATGGTAACGCGGAAGAATTAATTAATCCGGTTACCGGAAGTATTGATACTGAACATTCTACTTTCCCGGTTCCGTTTATAGCGGTCAATTCTAGCTGGGAGGGAATGGGTGTTCAGTTACCCACAGGAATACTGGCTGATGTAGCAACCACTATTTTAGAGGTGATGCAAATATCAAAACCGGTGAATATGACCGGTAGAAATTTATTGGAGAATATGCTAGAGTGAAATAAGTTATTTAAGAAAGGAGAATAATCATGAAAACAACAATCTCGATTATCAAAGCAGACACGGGATCGGTGGGCGGACACAATAAACCCAGTGAACCGATGATCGGAAAAGCTAAAGAAAAAATAAATGAGGCCCTGAAGAAAGGATTACTTAGTGATGGTAAGGTAACTTATACAGGGGATGATATCGCTCTTTTAATGATTCATACTAAAGGTGTGGATAACCCGGACATTCATAAACTCGCCTGGGATACTTTTTGCCAAACCACAAAAATAGCCAAAGAACAGGGATTATACGGAGCCGGTCAGGATCTTCTAAAAGACGCGTTTTCAGGTAACGTCAGGGGTATGGGACCGGGTTCAGCAGAGATTGAAATTGAAGAAAGACCAGCCGAGCCTTTCATTATATTTGCAGGAGACAAGTGCGGGCCTGGAGTTTTTAATTATCCGCTATTTGAAGCTTTTGCCAGTCCTTATCACAACGCCGGCTTACTTCTTGCTCCGGATATGAATGCAGGATTTACTTTTCATATAATGGATGTGAATTTTACCGAAGCTGATAAATTGATCACGCTAAAAGTACCTGAAGACTATTATGATATTTGTACACTGCTAAGGGATCCAAACAAATATATTATTGAAAGTGTTGTTGAAAATGCAAGCGGGCTAGTGGCAGCCGTTGCCTCAACGAGCAGACTTCATAATATCGCAGGAAAATATGTGGGAAAGGATGATCCGGTGGCTATAGTTCGAACCCAAAAGCAATTTCCCTCAACCGGTGAAATACTTTCTCCCTGGGCACTGGCTCATTACACTCTTGGTGATAACCGCGGGTCTCACCATGTGGCGGTGATGCCTGTTAAGCAGAACTCTATCATTTCTTATTTTGACGGGCCGACGATTATGTCTGCGGCCGGTTATTGTGTCCATAACGGTAAACTGACTGAGGCGGTAGATATGTTTGATCAACCATTTTGGGATTTAATCAGAAACAAGGCTAGTGAGAAAACTCTAGAGATGAGGGCACAAGGTTTTTACGGACCATCAATGGCGGCCATGGATGAACTGGAATATACCGGGGTAGTAGAAAACCTCAAGAGACTGGATAAGAGATTTGTTCTGAGAAACCAAAAATAAACATAATTCAATTAATGCAGATAGACGTATATCTCAAAGAGAAAAAATATTTTAAGCTACCTCCAAATCTTGTTGATTACGAATCGACCTATAAAAGATTTTCATGGGAAAATGCGAAAAGTGAATTAAGTTATTTTCCGCAAGGGAAGTTAAACGCCGCTTATAACGCCATAGACCGTCACGTGACTAGTTTCCGTAAAAATAAAATCGCCCTTTTCTGGGAAGGATCTTTAGGTCAAACTCAAAAATATACTTTTGAAGAGATAGCCCTTCTTTCAAACAAGTTTGGTAATTACCTGAAAAAACTGGGTGTAGAACGCGGAGACAGAGTTTTTATTTTCCTTCCCAGAATTCCCTATCTCTATATTGCTTTTTTGGGAATACTGAAGATCGGCGCCATCGCCGGAACCCTTTTTTCTGCTTTTCAGGAACAGGCTCTATTAGATCGTCTTGAAAACAGTCAGGCAAAAATACTGATTACGGAGGAAGACTTGGTAGGTAGAATTAAAAACATCAGGAAAAAACTTCCTCACTTAAAGCACGTTCTGGTTGTAAATCAAAAACTCGATGAAGAGATAACTCGGGAGAAACCGGATTTACATATTGCCCGTATGGACGAAGATGACTATGCTTTTATGCTTTATACCTCGGGTACGACGGGAAAACCTAAAGGAGTGGTTCACCGGCACTTTTCGATACTTTCAGAATATATGACGGCAAAATATGTTCTGGATCTCCATGATGAAGATACCTACTGGTGTACCGCTGATCCGGGATGGGTAACCGGAATCGCTTATGAGATTCTTGGATCGTGGTGTTGTGGAGTAACCTCGGTGATTTACGAGGGTAGATTTGATCCGGCCAAATGGTATGAAATTTTACAAAAATACGGCGTCACTGTCTGGTATACCGCACCAACTGCCATAAGAATGCTGATGGCCGCGGGAACTGATCTAGTTAAAAAGTTCAACTTGTCAAAGCTTAGGCATTTATTATCCGTGGGTGAGCCTTTGAATCCCGAGGCCATAAAATGGGGGTTAAAAGCTTTTGGTTTGCCCTTCCATGATACCTGGTGGCAAACTGAGACCGGGGCAATTTGTATAGCAAATTACCCCTGTATGAAAATTAGAATAGGTTCCATGGGTAAACCATTTCCGGGAATTATAGCTTCAATTGTTGATGACAAAGGAAAAGAATTACCGGTTGGCCGGGAGGGAAATTTGGCTTTGAAGGAAGGTTGGCCTTCAATGATGAAGACGATCTGGCATCGTCACGTTAAGTACGAATCGTATTTTTTGAATGGCTGGTATATCTCTGGAGATCGTGCATGGAAGGATAAAGATGGTTATTTCTGGTTTGTTGGCCGGGCCGATGACGTAATCAAAACCTCTGGTGAGAGGGTGGGACCTTTTGAAGTGGAGTCAGCTCTTGTTT
>Ga0155721_114_pt1 | contig 6168 bp, 7 predicted proteins | sample RifCSPlowO2_01_FD_107377 | JGI IMG/M metagenome (GOLD analysis project Ga0155721, IMG submission 107377) | Candidatus Gottesmanbacteria bacterium RIFCSPLOWO2_01_FULL_39_12b
ATATACCTTGATATCCTTGATAATCACATTATCCGGCGGACGGCCCGGAGGAGTCAGTGTTTCCAGATTTGTCATCTCGGAAGGATTTAAGACCCAGTATCGATAGGCAAATTTTTGGGGGGCTGGCGTATTCCCTACATCAGGATAAAAACATATGCCATCAGCTCGTATTAAGGGTAAAAAACTATTGTCGTCAATATAATTACAGGCTTCTTGAATAATTATAGGTTCAGTAGACGTCTCAGTACCACCATAACCCATATTAGATATAAATGCTATCAAAATCCCATTGCCTTGGGTATCGCCGCTTTTTATATATTGTAAAGGAATAGAAGAAGATCCATCCGTTAATCTTCTATCCGGACTCGAAAATAGCGCTAACACCTTTACTTTATTTGGGTATTCACAAACTTTGTTGTAAATCTTATCACTAACATAACTCTCAAAAACCTGATCTTTTTTGTAAACCAGCTCATCTTTAAAAATACACTTCAAATCTCCAAAAGCCGGATCGCATTTGTCGTTAGCCAGACACGGCGTCCCCGGTTCTCCTGCCTTTTGAAAATTATTGATGCAAATTCCCGGACTAAGGCGTTCCCTTTTGCCCTCATATAAAATTATTTTACTCCACCAGGGATTATAATTAAACAGATAGGAGGGTAAATTAATTTTTGAGGGATCACTATATATGGGAGGCATCCCTGGTTCGTTTAGATTATCGGGAATCGGAAGCAACTCGTTAATTCTTTCTGTATTATTTTTAATATCATTATCTGTCAGCTCTAAACAGACATCGGTACTGTTTTTGCACAGACTGCCGCTGGCTTTGGAACAGCAGGGACTGCCATATCCTTGTCCGCAGACGCTTCTTAGACCATTATCGCTGTCATCAAAGTTCTTACAAATATCACCCGTTACCGGAGAATAAGCTACCCTGTTAGGATGAACGGTTAAATTATAACAGACCAGATTGCTCTCCGAACACCAGGTAGGAATCTCACTGTTTGTACTTCGGTTACATGGTTGATTTAGGCCTCCGGTTGTCACCTTCATCGTCCCGGCGCGACTTAGAAGGTTTTGAGGAAAAGTGAGATAATCTCTGGCAAGGTAAATGAGCAATAATGAGATAGAGACAAAAAATAAAAGAGGCAGGAAGCTTCTGATAATAGTACAGACTTTGCACTTAGGCTTGGACGATCTATTTAACATCTATCCCAAGTTTCTCCAAAATCTTCCTCCTTGTCAACTACCTCTTCGTTTATGCACGGTTATTTGTTTTTTTGATTATACGAAATCAGAAGTATATAGTTGATTTGCTCTTTGAGCTTTGGGATGTCCTCGGTCACCATACCCCAGACTTTTTCTTCATCAACCGTAAAATACCCATGAATTAATGTATTTCTTGCATCGGATATCGGTCTCCATGGAATTTCTATAAACTCCATTTTCAGTTGCGAACTGACTTTTCTGGCTGCTTCTCCGATAATTTCAATCTGTCTGATAACGGCGCTCTGAAGTTTTTGATCGGACTAAAATCATCCAGGCTTTTTCCGCTTGTCCAAGATTCTATAAGTTCTATTGCATCATGAATATGAAGAATATAAGGTTTATCAACTTTTCTGTCCATAAATAGGTATAACTGATTGTAAAATATTCTCTCTCATATATGGAGATAGGCTCCGTCTGGTTACAATATCAACTTTATTCATAACCACATCCTCAAGTTTCTGTTTGAGATCAATCATACCAAGGAATGTCGTCTTTGAATTCGGTTCAAAATCCACTAGGATATCAAAATCACTATCTGGTAAATTATCTCCATAGGCACGTGATCCAAACAAACCGGCATATGACACACCATATTGCCGGAAAAGTTCGCAAATTTCACTATAACGGGGTAAATTAACTTTGTGTTGCATATTTTTTGATTATACCATGTCGTGGTCAACAACGGACTCTGAATCCGTTTATCGATACTGTTCAGAGTTACGGACACAACTTATGTCATTGCGAGGAGTGTCAACGACGAAGTCGCCGCCTCAGCGGGATCCCGCTCTGCGGGACAATCCCGTTGCAACTCTCTAATTCCGTTCGGGATCGCCACGCCTGACGGCTCGCGATGACATGGTTTGACATGATTTTGTCAGTGAGCTTGAACAGTTACTGCTCACTTCCCCATCTCTTCCTCGATCAGGGGTTTAATCTGGGAAAACGGCACCGTACCTCCGTTATGGAAAAAGGGGAGAAAAAGTTACCAAATGTGCAGGAATTAGATGTATATCATCTACTTTTTTGAGTATATCGCGGGTGACGATTATTCTTTTGGCCTTTTTGGGAATAGCTTCAAGCTGTAGAGGTTTGATATCCTCACGGGTAATCTTATCTTTATACTTAACTTCTATGGCCAACTGATAGTTTGGGAGGTAAAAATCGAGCTCCCGCGAATTTTGAAAATAATAAAATTCCACCTTCGCTTTGAAAAGTTCGGAAGCGATAAAGTTTTCGATAATCTTGGCTTTCTCAGTTACTGTAAAATAAAATTTCTCAAGCCTGGCAAAGTCAGAAAAACTGTAGACAAAACTGTTTAAAAGCCAGATGAGATAAGGGTCGGTGGTGTAATATTTTTTGTTTTTTTCAACACTAATCTTTTTTTTCCGGATTCACGCCGTTAAGAGCAAGATATTCTTTAAAAGTTACCGGCAAAAAAATCATATCTTGTCCTAAACCACGTCGCCCCGGCATAAACTCCCCGCTTTTTTTAAGCTTGACACTGGATGAGCCTGTCAAAAAAAGAGTTGAGTCTTTTAAAAAACCGTTGTCAGCCAGCCACTTAATCGCCTGCGGCCATTTTTCTACGGAAGAAATCTCATCCAGAACTATGGCGTATTCCTTTTGTCTGGTCAATCATATTGACTATTATGATGCTTTTTAAGTCAATGTCAAAGCTACACAGGATTTGTTTTGTTTAGAGCCTGTTTGGAAAGTATGTTTTGTAGCGAAATTTCAGCAGTTTGAGCGAAACAAGGAACGACGACGAAGGTGTATCCGGGACTGGATACATCAAGGAGGAGTGACGCATTTGTAGCCAAAATGATGAAATTGCAGTAAAAAGACTTTCCAAACAGGCTCTTAGGTCGCCCATTCAGTTTGATTTTCAAACAGTTTGTCGTGCAGCTCCCAAAATTTTCCCTGATCGCGAGCGCACTGTGAAGCTTCAGCAGCTTTTTGAGCTTTAGGGTGGATCGAGTTTAAAGGAAATTGCTTATAGGCAAAACGCACTTTACCTTTATAATCGGAAAGAACTTTTTTAATTGTGGGGTAGCTTCTGCCGCAAAACGGACATTGGAAGTCGGAAAACTCTACAATCGTCACTTTAGCATTATTTTCACCCTGGACCGGGGCATTTCCTACCTCGATTTTCTTAGGTTCCGGATCAAAAGCTTTTCCACCGGTATATGCTTTCTGCAGATCATCTGAATAATCTTTATAATTACTCGATCCCTTTCCGGCTAGCTCTTTATCGATAATTTCCTGGAAAGCTTCATAAGGGAAAGCTCCGCCTACAAAACGCCCGTTGATAAAAAATGCAGGAGTTCCTTGTACGCTTAAACCCTCACCTTCCTTTTGCTCTGCATCAACAATTGCTTTTTTCTCCCCGCTGTCTACACAAGCAGTCAGCTTATTTCCGTCAATACCGATTTGTTTGGAGTAATCTTTCAATGCCTCATTTAGCGTCTTGTATTTTGGAGTTGGTTGCACCTCACCTCCCCCTGCCTGATTAGGGGCGCCACTGCCAATTCCTTTTTCCAAAACAGAAACTTTGGTATACAAACTGCCGATCACAAATGCCGCAACCACCAACAATCCCACTAAACCATAAACTCCGTAATTCTTTTTTTCAGATTGTCTTCGATTCTCGTTATCCATAAATGAATTTCTCCTTTTATTCTAATTAGTTAGACTAACGTAACAGATTCTTGTTCTAGTGTCAATGGATTTGTAGCCTGATGTTTCGAAGCCTGACCCGCCTGCACTTTCAGTTTAGATTGTTATTGTCATCCCGAGCGTAGTCGAGGGATCTATCCTTAGTATCCTTAGGGACGGTCCTTCAATTACTTGCTGTATCGCTCTACAAATGAAACTGTTTACTCCCAGCTCTTCCTCGATTATGGGTTTGATTTGGGAATTTTGAAAAGTTTTAAATGCGGAATATTTTTGAAATGCTTGATATTGTGAGTAGCCAGTCTGGCGTCCAGCGTCAAAGTAGTTGCCGCAATGAATGATAAAATCGCCTATATCAAACAACTGGTTACTTTCTCTTTTTAATATCTTTTCTCTCACCTGCTTGACCAGTTTTTCTTAGATGAGTTTTTATCGCGTCTAATTCTGCTAGTACAATTAGTTTTAACTCTTCAGGTAGATCTGAATTTACCACATAGTTTCTAGTTTGACCGATCATCCTAAGAATACTTGTTCTATTATAGCTTGGACCTTCTTTACCACGACTATATATTACACCTCGCAGTACCCCTGAAGAAGTTACTACTTGATTCCATTTGCCCGGTTTCAATTCTTTATCAAGAATCTCGTTTGTAACTTCTGGGTATGATCTAAGTTTTACCAAGAGAGATCTAATCTCTTCTGTAGATAGAGATTCGGAGGTGGCATAACCCGCTACTCTTCTTTGAAGGTCATACTCTAAAGGAAAAGTTTCGACAATCGCCTCGAGCTGTGAAGGAGTCAGAGCTAATTGTCCTTTTCCAAAAGAACCGATCCTGACCCTCAACACCAAGTCTGGTGCTGCTGCGTCCACTGTACGTAGATTTTGATAGATTGTTCCAATAGGAGATAACCAAGTCTGGGCTTTTTTTCTGACCCACTCTTTTACTTCATCTAGCTCTGTTTCATTCAAACCAAAACTTCTTCCAGAAGAATCATTCTGTGTTAATCCAAAAGCTTGAGTGACTGTTAATTTTTCTCGCCATGGTGTCTGTGCCCACGCTCCTTTCATCCACGAGGCAACACGAGCATATTTAACCGATTTAACAGAATTTGCAGCCAAAATACGCTGATCATACATTTCTTCATCAGAACAACCATATAAAACAGTGCTATAAACTGTCGTACCCTCTTCCTTCCAGGTAGGTTTTACAGATTTAATTCCTTCAACGCGATGAAATCCATCCAAGACATCAAATACTACATCATTATTTGTTTGTCCACCAATTCTAGCTCGAAGAAGCACGGGCTGCGTCTGACCCCACGGACCCAGCATCTCACGACCCAGATCATTAGCATGTTGTTCATCAATAATTATACCTTCTGCAACAATATCCTGTAAAAGCACTTGTTCTCTTCGAACTATCCTTTCTCCACTCCTAGCAACTTCTCTTAATATATCTATAGGTGGCAATTGAGAAACTTCAATTCCACCCCTTCCTTGATCTGGTAACATGTTAAGGGGAGATTATAACAATCTAAAACTACACTGTCAAAAAGCTCTATCTCCATGTCAAATAGATTAAAACTAGGGGGTAAAAGGAGAATAATTTATTTCTTCAGCTCTTCTTCTATGATGGATTAACATAACTGGATTTAACAGAGCGGTAACGGGTGACGGGGGAGGAGGGATTCCCCATCTTATTTTTCAATTATACGCTTGACTGCAACAATAAAAGCCGCCGTCCTCAAATCTACCTTTTTTTCTTGTGAGACATCCCAGACACTTTCAAAAGCAGCTGTGATCTTTTTTTCCAGTTTCTTATTCACTTCTACCTCTTTCCAGTGTTCACTCTTTAAATTCTGTTCCCATTCAAAACACGATACGGTCACTCCTCCGCAGTTGCTTAAAACATCCGGAGCAACGTAAATTCCTTTTTTAAACAATATATTGTCTGCTTCAGGCGTGGTCGGGCCGTTTGCCATCTCCAATATTACTTTGGCTTTTATCCTATCTGCGTTTTCGGCGGTAATCTGATTTTCGAGAGCCGAAGGAACCAGAATATCTACCGGTAATTCTAATAACTCTTCGTTACTTATCGGGCGGCCATTTTTCATATCGCAAACAGAACCCACACAATAACAATGACTCAGTTGTCCTTTTTCTTTTTTACACTTCAAAACCAATTCCGGGTTTAAACTATCCTCACCTATGTTATTTACCACAAT
>Ga0155721_102_pt4 | contig 5985 bp, 8 predicted proteins | sample RifCSPlowO2_01_FD_107377 | JGI IMG/M metagenome (GOLD analysis project Ga0155721, IMG submission 107377) | Candidatus Gottesmanbacteria bacterium RIFCSPLOWO2_01_FULL_39_12b
AAGGCTAATACTAAAATGATATTTGGTATTGTACTGGAAGCGAGATGCCGGGTAGATCAGAAGGCTCCTGCCCGCCTCATTTTTTTTAAGGATTAAGTTGAGATACGGATCGGTGGTAACTTGCACCTGCGCAAGATCGAAATCCTGATTCATCACAAACTCAAGAGGTTTTTGGACATCCTTAATCAATTGATCCTGATATTTTAAGGGGTTTATCACCTCGAGTTTTTCTACAACATAATTTCTTGACTCTTGGTTTAAATTTATTTTTTTGACCTGATACCTGACGATAATTATCCAAGCCATCAGAAGAAAAGTCAGATAGCAAACCCCGGTAATCCACCAGATTTTGGAAGTTGAGCGGTAGTAACTGATGACTTCTGTATACAACATATTGATTTACAACTTCGGTATCACCGCATATTGATACCATGGGAAATAGGTATGATTATCCATAAGTATTGTCGGTTGGTCGGTTGATAAAGCGCCGTAAAATACGTCATAAACCCAAACGTGATTCCGGTCATCAACCTGTGTGACTAAAAAGTAATGAGGACTGCCGTTAATTTGGGCCTGAGCTAAAACGAAATTACCCTTATCTGTAAAACGTTTGAATTCCTGTTCGACAAGATAGATGTTGGAGGCAGGGAACGAATAAACCTGATATTTGACCCCGCTCCTGTCGAGGACTTTCAGAAGATATGACATCTCGACTCCGCACGATTTAGTCAAGGGCGCCCCGCTTTCTATAACCGCCTCCCAAACGAGTTTGGGATTAAATGGGCCTTTACTCGGATTCTCAGTATAATCGAGGTATCCTGCCAAAATCTGGGCGATCGTGGTAGGCCCGCCGCCGCATTTTCTAATATTAAATTGTTCGTTGGGATAATCAGACCACCGGGGATCATTTTGGGAAAAATAAACAATTTTGTCAGGTTTGGCTTTTGGGATAAAAATTTCTGTTGGACTTACGGTGGGTGTGGGTAGCAGATAAGCGTAGGGATTGAAACTTGTGGTTTGACTGTCGGCAAAAAAGGGAAGGAGATAAATGATTGCCAAAAAAGTCAGGCCGAGAACTGATGTCAAATAAATTGTTCTTTTAAGCCGGGCAGACATGGGTATTTATTTCTTTTCTATTGTTCAATCAGAATAAATCTGTCTATACTGGGCAGGCCATTATCTTTCATCCAATTCGCAAATTTCGTACGTGACTCATCATAGGGAGGTTGAAGATTAACTAAAAATTTATCATCTGCATAAGAATAATCCAGTATAAAGCCGTCAAATTCTAGAGGGACTGATCCCTGGAGTTTGGCTTCGGTCATCAGCGACGGATTGGATTCTAAAATTTTTTGGTTGTCTTCTGCGTGAGCACCGGAGTAAGGCGCTTCTGTGATTGAAGGATTAACTAATTGATCAAAAGGAGGATTATTTTGCGGAACCGGGCTAATAATAATTTCAGTGGGTTGCGTTGGAGTAGAAACTATAGGTACTGGCTTCGGATTGGAATTGATGTTTTTGATCATTAAAAAGATCAGTATGCTTAAAATTAAGATACTGATTAGCAATAGCCTTCTGTTTTTTTTAAGATATCCGTAAATTTCGGAAAAATATCTCATGGCTTTCTTATTGTAATATAACTTTTCACATTTACGCCACCTTCAATTACGTTGGGTTGAGAAGTATCTCCGGTAAAAGGGTCTCTGGTAAACGGATAAGGGTCAAAAACAACCAGATCAGTTCCGACTACCTGATCAAGCAAAACGTAGTGTCCTACACTGCTCCACGGTCTGTCGTAATAGATCATCACTTTGTAGCCGGCTTGAAGATAGCTGGATAAGACTTTTGGCCCGGTAAACGGATCATAGCCTTTTTCCTCAGAAACCTGCAAACCAAAACGGCCCAGAACCTGCTGATTGGTAATCCAGTTCGTGCCGCATCTTCCCGGAGCGATAGTTTCGTAATAGTCCCACATCCGGGCGGGGTTATAAGCACTAACACTTGGATCAAAAGAGGTATCAAAGTAGCTTGCTAAAATCATGGCTACGCTAGTTTCGCCGCAGCCGCATCGGCCCAAATCTCCGTTTGTGTCGGGGTTGTAATCAATCCAGCGCGGATCTCTCTGGGAAAAATAGATTTTTCTCGACCCCGGAATTATAGTTGGAGTCGTTTGAGAAACGGGTGGAACAGGCGTATTGGTGGGAGTTTTAAATCCATACGGAGTCGGAGAGGGAGTATTGGTAACCGTCGGCGGGTAAAAATCGCGGAATTTGATCGTGGTGGGATCAGTTTCGGCAAAGGAAGGGAGGATAAACTTGATGACAAAAAGGGTGGCAAAAAGGAAGGTAAGAAAATAAATTATCCGTCCTTGTTTGGCAGGCATAATTTAAATATAAGATAGTAAAAAGTAAATAGCAAATAGAAAGGAGGCTTTGTTTATGATTGACAAAATACTGCAGCTGCAGTATTTTGTCAATTTTGAATTTGTGAATTAATTTATTGATTCACAGAAGGTGAAAGTTTTTTTGCCAAAAGAAAAGCAGTGTTTGGGTCTTTAATTTCTTACATCCTTAACATCTACTCCGCTATAATCGGGATGGAAATGTAGTTGATGAGCATTCGCTACAGCCTGTATAATTAGCCCTTGATTTCCTGAAGAAACTACTGTCATAGGTATTGCGTATACTTTACCCTTTCTAAAATCGGAGCCGTCTTCGAAATCAACGGCCTTTCCGTTTTCTCTTGATATCATGACTGTTCTATGATGACCACATGGAATACACGAAAAGCCTGTTTTATATAACGAACCTTCGTTTCCACGTTCTCTTTCTAATCCTGGTCCTGAAGTAGGCATAATTTAATCTCCTTAAGAGGTGAACTATATCAGATATATATATAAAAGTCAAAACTATAGGACTACTTCACATAGTTATTTCGAAGGAGTCCGCCATCCGCCAACTGGCGGAGTCGGACGACTGAGATATCCAGCAGCAGCGTATTTTCGGCCTTTGGCCTAGATTTCTCACTGCGTTCGAAATGACAAAGAGAGAGGTGCTCGAAATTACAAAAAGGATTAACTGATTTGGACTTTAATCCCCGGGCTCATGGTGGATTTCAGGGTGATGTTTTTTATCTTTATGGGATTAATTGATTTTATTAATGCCTTAAAATTATCCAGAAGCATATTGTCTTTGAAAGAAAGCTTACCAATTACCTGATGGATGATAGGGAAGTCGCTTTCGGTTTTCCAGTTGATTTCTCCGCCTTTAAATTTACCGGCGACCTTTTCCGGTTCAGTTGAGATGGTACCGTTTTTGGGATTGGGCATGAGCCCTCTTGGACCAAGAAATTTGGCAACGCGGGCCAGTTTTCCCATCACCTGCGGATGGGCGATCAAAATATCAAAATCTATTTTCCCTTTCTCGATTTTTTCCAATAACTTATCGATGGTCGAGCCGTCAGCTATAGTGATTTTTACTTTTTTCCCCGATCCGTAGGGAAGTTTGACAGAACCGCGCAAGCCTTTTTCAATGGTGTTAATGTGAAGTTCAATAGAACCGTCGAATCGGGTAAGGGATATTTGGCGGAGAAGTGATAGAGCGTCGGAAACCGGATATTGTTTATTGTGATCTATCTTTATAACCGCCTCTTTATATCTTTGCGAGCGGATGCGGGCCCTTGCTTTTTTTGTCCGCCGGCTGGCGGATTCTTCCTTCTTTTCCGCCTCTTGACTTAAGTCTTCAATTTTAAATCCTTCAGCCTGGTCTTTTTCCACTTCTTCCGCCAGTTTGGCCAGTTTTTCAATTTCAGCTTCATCAGTACCGATGGCTTTGACACGCTGACCGCCTTTCATTCCGGGAATATGGACTTTATGATCCGACCGGCTGGCGGATTCGCGCGCTTTTTTCTCGTCCCGTCGAACCTTCTGCTTTTGATGCAGAGCTTTTTCTTCTTCGCTTCCAAGAGCGGCAACGCGTATTTTTCCCATATTATTCCACCTTTACTCCCATACTTCTGGCAGTTCCTTCAACTATTTTCACCGCTGCTTCCAGGGTGTCGCAATTAAGATCTCCCATTTTTTCGCGGGCGATTTCCTCAACTGCCTGACGGCTGATTTTGCCTGCCTGTTCACGGCCGGATTTACCTGATCCTTTGGTGATTCCCAGCTTTTTTTTGATCATCTCGGCAACCGGCGGCAGTTTGGTGATGAAAGAGAAGGTGCGATCGGTAAAGACGGTGATGACGGCGGGAATGATCTGGCCCTTTTTGTCCGCAGTTTTCTCGTTGTAAGCCCGGACAAATTCCATGATGGGAAGTCCATGCTGACCAAGAGCGGGGCCGACTGGGGGAGCAGGAGTCGCTTCACCTGCGGGGAGATTGAGTTTAATTACTGTTTTTACTTTTTTGGCTGGCATATTTATCGGCTTTTGGCCTCCCTAAGTCATTTGAATGAATCAGGTTTTCATATATTACCATAGATATGTGAGAAAAAAAAGAGGTGAATTGAAGTTAAATATATTATAGGCTGTTGATAACATATCTATTTATATTATTTTCTCTTGCTATAGGATTTAATTTATGATAGGATATTAATCGATGTCCAAGAGGTTAGAGCACGGAAGGGGTGAGTCATCGAGAGATAATCGACGGCGAAATTCAAGAAGACGCGGTCCCCACAATCATGAATCTATGACGTTCCCTAAGTGGATGAGGATACTGGGTTTGGTTGCTTTGGTTGCAGGAACTTTGATCACAGCAAAATATTTTGCAGATCAGTTTACCCAATCTTCAGAGGTACAAGCTACTCAAACAGCTGGCTCAGAAGCTATTTTATACATGACTGAGGAGGAATTCCTAAATGACCCCATTAATCAAAGATATGCCGAGGGTTTAAGACTCCTTCTTGGCTACAATTCCGGGATGACCAGAGATGAAATGGTCGATTTGGCATTTCATAATACCTTCATAGATACAGAGTGGGGTAAAAATCTGAGTCTGGGCGTACACGTAAATTATCGAGGTCAAGAGGTTGAAGTTAGAACCGATGAAATAGGTGAATTGAAAAGTTCTTCTGCCCATCCTGAGGTGGATTTAAATAAATATCTTGATCAGACTGTTACATGGAAGGGTGCCGAACCTCTTAAAGACAGATTTTTATATGTCTATGGTGATCAAGCTGTGGTAGACGAGATTGCATCTGAGGGACACGCTAAAGTGATTACTGATTATTTAGCTGAATATTTTCCGGAGACCGAAGTAATAGATCCAAAAACCGATCAACAAACCTCTGTTATATCGCGTCTTCATCTGAATTTCTTCCCCGAACAGATTTGGAAGCAAGTTGAGATACAGACAGGAATATCAACTGATTTAGGGATTTTAAGAACTGGTAGACAAGCTACGACATCAATTACTCCTGTAGATAGTCCTGACGGCCGGAAAGTTATAGTTGTCAATGTAGTATTAAATTTAGCCAATATTCATGAATTGGCGCTTGAAAGGGGAATACCTTTGGATGTCTCACTTTCACAGTGGCAGGTAAATGAAGAAGTTGGATTATTGCCAACAGTAATATATTATTCGACTCTTACTGGTATGTTTGAATATCCTTATCAAAACAACACCGAGTTGGGCGCAAATGAATCACCAAGTTCCCTAGCTGGTGAATATACTCTGTTCGATCCTGAATTTAAGAGGACTTGGGAAGGCGGGGATGCCTATCTAGTATTTAATAGAATGTTGGAACAGACAATGTTAAAGTTTGGACCAGCAGAACTCACGGCGCGTAATTAATTATAGGCTGTTGATAATTTATCCACATAAGGACCTATAGTTGACATATGCAATATTTTTATAGGCTAATTTTATTAACATCTTGACTTATAAGTACCAAAATTGATATTAATAATTTAAGGAGAAAAGATGGTGAGTATTGAAGGTGGGCCACTAGTTGGTGGAATAGTTCCTCCCATTGAACCATCTGTT
>Ga0155721_114_pt4 | contig 5875 bp, 4 predicted proteins | sample RifCSPlowO2_01_FD_107377 | JGI IMG/M metagenome (GOLD analysis project Ga0155721, IMG submission 107377) | Candidatus Gottesmanbacteria bacterium RIFCSPLOWO2_01_FULL_39_12b
TGTTAACCAATTTCGGGGAACTATTGTATCACTGTCCGTAGAAATAATTATCTGCCCGGTTGCATATTCTATCCCTTTTTTTCGGGCAAAACCAATTCCCCGATGAGGAATAACAACCAGTTTAGTCGGATAACTTTTGACAATCTCCGCAGTTTTGTCTGTTGAGCCGGCATCAATAATAATTGTTTCAACTTCATAACTTCCGGTCTCTAAATCTTGAACTGATTTCAGGGTGCGACCGATATATTTCTCTTCATTATATGTAGGTATAACTATCGATATTCTCATTCTCTCTCTCCCTGACTCTTAAACATACTCATAATCTCCAAAACGGTCGTCACCCCTTCCGGTTTTTTATCATCGCGGAAGCGCTCCAGTCTGGGAAACCTGAGAGAGTATCCCGGAGCTGTCACTTTCTCGGCTTTACCTGATTTGGATAGTCCCAAGATTCTTCCAGCGGTATGAACTTGGCTGCGGGTCAATTCATCGGCTGATATTTCTACTACCAGCGCAGGTCTCAACCAGACATCCGCCTCAAGCAGTTTATCAACAAGATATCTTTGGGGTTTTTCTTTTATCTCAAGTTTGGCGATCCTTTTTTTAAATTCTCGGAATTGTTCATCCGTAAGTCCTGTACCAATCTTTGTTATTGAAACAAACTTATCCTGGCTTTCATCATAAACCCCGGTCAAAAACTCCCCCACTCCAAAAATAGTCCTTTTCCCTTCACCAAAAGTATATCCCATTACCAAAACGTCAAAAGTATCCATCAGTTTTTTACTCATTGCCCGTTTAAACTTGATCCAGCTAAATCCCCGCATTCCCGCCTGGTATACTCCGTCAAGCCTTTTTGCGATAATGCCTTCATAACCCTCTACCACTGAATCATCAAAAAGTTGCTCGATTTCTTCTTCTTTCTCTACAATTGTCTCGTTGGCGTATTTTAAAACAGCGTCCTCTTTAATCATTTTCTTCAAAAGCCCTTTTCTCTTTCGGTACGGCAAACCGATAAGATTTTTACCTGACTGATAAAGTAGTTCAAAGACATACAGTTTTACCGGTATCTCTGCTGCCTTTTTTTCGATATCATATTTTCGCCTTCTCTGCATAGTTTGTTGAAACGCCACATTTACTCCAGTCTGTGGATTATAAGCAACTATTTCACCTTCAAAAATCGCTTCATCGGCCGCCACACTTTTTTTTACCGACTCCGAAATATCCGGAAAACACGGCGTCAGATCTTCCAGGTTTCTCGAGAAAAGTTTTACGAAGTTATTGCTCTTTTTATAGTGAACTTGAAGTCTTAACCCGTCATACTTAAATTCAACTGCACAACGTCCAATCTTCTCTAGTATCTCCTTGGAATTTTTTAGCCTGTCTGCTTTTGCCATCAGAATCGGCGTACCAATAACAGGCTGCACGTGTTTGATTCCTTTGATCCCTTTATCTTTAATCCTCTGGCTGATATACCCGAGGTCCGGACGGAGGTTATAAGCTCGTTCTATCTCCGGCCTTAATTCCTTTGATCCCTTTATCATCCAGGACAGACTATCAAGAACCGTCATGTCAGAAAAGCCAAGCCGGAGTTTGTCCAAAGTTAAACGGACGATATAACGCGCCGAAAGCGGATCAATCTGTTTTATAAGATTGCTTAGTAAGTTAACCTTAACTTCCTGCGATCCTTCTCCGCTTGATGTAGCGACTTGATAAAGAATTTCATAAACATCAATGAGTTTTAAGTCATTAAGGGTCAGACCTTGAGGGTCTTTAAGGTCTGGCCCTGCGTCTGGAGTTTTAATTTTTAATTTCTCAGTGGCGCTGCCTAAGTCTCCCATCTTCTTAAATTCCTTCAGAACCTGATCTGTTTCTATATCTAGACCTTGCGCTACCGCTCTTATCATCATCTTATCCGCTACTCCAAACTCTGTGGAATCATAAAGAGGGGTTACTCTACCTTGAAGTAAATAGCAGAGTTTGCCAATCTCTTCTTTTTCCGCATCCTTAAACATTTCAGCCAAAATCTCGGTTATTTTGAGCCTTAAAGATGTTGATTCTAATTGTTGGAAATATTCGGATAGCCGCTTGAATAACATAGGTTTTGTTGTCATCTAAGCATATATCGTGACGCCTTCGTCTTCCCCTCTTTTTTAATTATCCCTTTCTGCATCAAATCATGAAGATCACGAAGTATCGTATCTTCAGATATCTTTGGAAAGAGATCTTCAAATCCTTGATTATTTAGATATCCCACCCGCTGAATATACTCCATAATGGCAATCTGACGTTCTGATAAAAATACTTGCTGGCCGCCCAATTTTTCTTTTAGATGTAAATCGATAGAAAGCCTTAAAACCTTTTCTTTTATTCTTGTCAACTCAATACTCAATCCTTCACTAAAGTATTCTAACCAGTTTGTTAAATCTCCAGAAGCCGCAGATTTCAAAGCTTCATAATATCTTGCCGCATCATGATCGTAATGCTCCTCGAGTGAGAAAAATTTTTTAATATCGTAATTGTCCAGAAAAAGAACCAGCGTAGCACTTGCTCTGGCCATTCTGCCATTACCGTCTACAAAGGGATGTATCCGCACTAATTCATAGTGGGTTATACCGGCTTTTAAGACCGGGTGTATTTCATCTTTAACCATCGTGTTTACCCAGGATAAAAATTCTTCTACCTGGTAAGGAACTTCTATAGCCGGTGGAGGACGGAAAGTTATTTCTCCTGTGACAGAATTTTTGACAACTACTTGGGAATTTCTATAAACACCACATTTCTCAAGTGCTAGTAACTTTTCCACCGTCAAAGCATGGATTTTTTTAACCACTTCGGAAGTCAACTTACCCTTTGATACTTCTCCGCGACCTACATAATCCAGAAAATTCAAGACGTTTCGATAGTTAATCACTTCCTGTATATCCCGGTCACGACCAACAACCGTTTGCCCTTTCAGAACCTGCGATGCTTCGATGATATTCAGTTCATTCCCCTCAATATGAGTCCCGTGGTGCACGGTTCTCACAATTGCTTCTTCCCTGAACTTTTTCTCGTATGCAGGAACCAACGGAGCGTTGATAATCACTTCTCTGGCTGCTTCAATAAGACTTATGTTTTTAAGGATTTTATTACTGATGATAAACTTAGGAGAATACATTTGTTATAATTATCTCACTATGGCAAGTAATAATTCAAACCGTAAAAAACTTCACCTGGCAGTAGTCAAACAAATGATATCTCTTTCTACCTCCGGATTTGGCTTAGTGGCGGCATTGGCCTGGAATAATGTCATCCAGGAATTCGTAAACGATTACGTCAAAAAGTACCTGGAGGTTGGTAGCGGCCTCATTTCTCTTCTTATCTATGCAATCTTAGTCACCGTTCTTGCCGTTACCGTCACCTACCAGCTAGGAAAACTGTCAGACAAGCTGGAGAAGTAAATTTTTCAAGAATAATTATGCCATTCTATATTTTTGCTTGGATAGCCACCGTCGCTTACGGAGGCGTAGCAATAACTGTAAAACTAACAAGTAAGTATGTGATCTCCAATCCTTGGCTTTTCAATTTCTTATTCCAGCTCTTTGTCCTAATTATCATTTTCCCAATTGCTTTGTTTAACCATGCTGGTTGGCCAACAAATTGGGAAAGTATTATTTTTGCCTCAATTTTTTTTGCTTTGTTTTACCTTCTTTATACTATGGCAATCTATCGGCTGGATATAACTGTTTTTGCCCCTCTTTTTAATTTCAGAGCAATAATGAGCGTTTTTTTAGCTTGGTTATTTTTGGGCGAATCACTGACTACTAATCAGATTTTCCTAATTACATTGATCTTTATTGCTAGCCTTTTCGCAAGCATAGATGAGAAACTGTCTCTATCTTCATTTTTCAAGCCAGCAATTGGTATTGCTATTGCATCAGTTACTTCACTTGCACTAAGCAACCTATTCATCAAAAAAGCAATTATTGCTAATAGTTACTGGCAATTATTAATGTGGCAATATGTTTTTTCCCAAATATTGCTTCTGATAACTATTCCCCAATTCAAGGATGATATTCGTAAACTTACTTTGAAACAGGCTGGCGTGGTCTTACTTGTAGCAACAATATTCGTCATTGGCGAGCTCACATCGACTAGAGCTTACGTTGAAAATGTAGGGATTTCTGCAGTAATCATATCTCTTCCTGCTTCCATGATCATGGCATTTTTCTTTTCTGTCTTCGCTCCAAAACTTCTTGAAAAACACACGTTAAAAGTATATGCAATCCGTTTTACCGCAGCGGCTATCATGATTGCCGCCGCTTTGAAATTGTCAGCGTGATTTTCGACACGACTCCTTGATAATTGCCTTACTTCTGACTAAAATACAAAGCGTCTCTTCTAATGTTGAAAAAAAGGTTATCACTCTTGATGAGTATGTATGATTAAAATAAAAAGGCTTTGAGATTTTTCACTTCTAACTAATGAAGAAATATTTCTATTTGACCATCTTAATTTTAGCAATAGCTGGAGTCCTGGATTCCGCCTATCTTACATACGAACATTACGTAAACTCAATCCCATTTTGCTCGACTTACTTTCCTTTTCTTGACTGCGGAAAAGTGCTTAGAAGCCAATACTCACAGGTCTACGGAATCCCTTTAGCTGTATTGGGACTGATACACTACTTTTTTCTAACGGTGATAATCTTTATTACAATTATCATGAGCGGCAGGACCCGTTTTCGTTGGATCTTGGGGTATATCCTCATAGTTCAAAGCGCCATCGGCGCTTTAGTTTCCGTCTATCTTATGTATCTCCAGATATTTCTTATCGGCAGCATCTGTCTCTACTGTACTCTTTCAGCAATAATAAGTATGACTCTTTTTCTTCTTGTTCAATGGAAACTGTCTCTTGAAAGGAAAGAATTTTTTATTCTTACCAGCGGCTTAATTTATCAAAAAATAATAAAACCGGTCTTATTTCTCATCAATGCCGAAATTATTCATGAAACCATTACCACAATAGGAGAAATACTGGGAATGGTAGGCCCTGCGAAATGGTTTATCCAGTATTTAATGAAAACTGAAAATCCCTCTTTAAGACAAAAGATCGCTGGAATCGATTTTCCGGCTCCTATCGGGCTATCGGCAGGATTTGATTATGAGGCTAAGCTTACCCAAATCCTTCCTTCCCTGGGTTTTGGGTTTGGAACTGTCGGAACCATCACAAATTTGCCTTATGAAGGCAATCCCCCTCCACTGCTAGGACGTTTACCCAAATCCCGGTCCCTCATGGTAAATAAAGGTTTTAAAAATATGGGTGCTAAAAAAATAATCGAAAAACTCGGAAAATATAATTTTGATATCCCGATTGGAATAAGTATCGGCAGAACTAACAGCCGGAAATTAATTACACTAGATGAAAGTATCATAGATATTATTTCTGCTTTTTCTTTATTCGAAAAATCAAGCGTCAAACATGCCTATTACGAACTTAATATCAGTTGCCCGAATCTTTACGGAAGTATAAGTTTCTACCCCCCGGGATATCTCAATCTGCTATTAAAAGCGCTTGCTAAACTTGATGTTAAACGACCGGTTTTTGTCAAAATGCCGATTGAGAAAAGCGATGAAGATGTATTTAAGATGTTAAAAGTAATTGTCGAATTTAAATTCATCAAAGGAGTAATTTTTGGTAACTTACAAAAAGACAGAAAAGATCCTTCTCTTGATCAGGAAGAAGTCAGGAAATTTCCGGTTGGCAACTTCAGTGGAAAACCCTGTGAAAAACGCTCTAATGAATTGATAAAGCTTTGTTATAAAAAATATGGGAAGCGGTTGATTATAATCGGTTGTGGAGGTGTATTTTCCGCCGAAGACGCTTATCAGAAAATCAA
>Ga0155721_111_pt1 | contig 5657 bp, 9 predicted proteins | sample RifCSPlowO2_01_FD_107377 | JGI IMG/M metagenome (GOLD analysis project Ga0155721, IMG submission 107377) | Candidatus Gottesmanbacteria bacterium RIFCSPLOWO2_01_FULL_39_12b
AAAAGGTAATACCCTTGGGTGGGGAACCTCAGGAAGCGTCGGGTTTAAAGGAACCAGAAAATCTACCCCGTTTGCTGCTACGAGCGCTGTGAATCAGGTAGCTAAAAAAGTTATTGCGGCAACTAGACTACGAAGTATTGAAGTATTCATTAAAGGACCAGGTAGCGGTCGTGATGCAGCGCTACGCGCATTAAAAAGTGCTGGTTTAACAATTACAATGATAGCCGATGTTACACCTATGCCACATAACGGAGTCAGGCCGAAGAAAAAAAGGAGAGTGTAAATAGATTAAATTATATGGCTCGATACACCGGACCTAAAAATAGATTAGCCAGACGTGAAGGAACAGATTTGGGTTTGAAGATTCCTGGAACGTCGGCTTATGCGCAGCTTCTGAGGAGACTAAAAATTCCCCCAGGTCAGCATGGTCAAAAGGGAAAGAGGAAATTTTCTGACTATGGTATACAGCTACGTGAAAAACAAAAAGTAAAGAGGATGTATGGGCTTTTAGAAAGACAGTTTAGAAAATATTTTGAAGAAGCCTCCAAAGAAATTGGTAATACTGGAGATGCACTATTAACTTTATTGGAGAGAAGACTTGATAATTGTCTTTATCGTTTAAACTTGGCTCCAACCAGGGCTTCAGCCAGACAATTTATTTCACATAATCACGTACAGGTAGATGGTAAGAGAGTAAATATACCGTCATTTTTAGTAAGACCAGGAATGGTTATCACATTTAAGCAGAAGATGTTGGAGTCTCCCTTAGTGAAAAAACAATTAGAAGACAAAGACCCCAAATTAGTCTCTTGGTTAGGGAGAAAAGGACCTGTTGGTAAAATATTAAGTCTTCCTGCAAGAGGTGAAATATATGAAGATATTAATGAGCAACTTATTATCGAATTCTATTCACGTTAAAAAAGGGAGGAAATAATATGATAGAACCAAGATTTGTTATTAAAAAGGAAATCGAAAAAGAGGATTATGGTAAGTTTATCTTTGAGCCTCTTAATCAAGGTTATGGGCATACGTTAGGTAATAGTCTCAGGCGAGTACTCTTAACATCATTAAAGGGAGCAGCAGTAACTAGGGTGAAGATAGATGGAGTTAAACATGCCTTTTCTACTCTAACTGGGTTGAAAGAAGACATGATTCAATTATTACTCAATATTAAAAAAATACGATTCACTCTGTCTTCTGATAAACCAGTTATTGTAAAACTTTCTGTTAAAGGACCGAAAAGAATTTTAGCAGGCGATCTAGAAGAAAGTGAAGCAGAGGTGGTAAATAAAGATCTTTATTTAGGAGAATTAACTTCAAATAAAGTAAAACTATCAATGGAGTTAACGGTTGAACCAGGATATGGATATGTGACTGCAGATGAAATGGAAAGAGAAAAAGAATTAGGTGCTATCCCGATAGATGCACTTTTTAGTCCTGTAGTCAGGGTAAATTATAAAGTTGAGGCTACTCGAGTGGGTCGTATGACAAATCTGGATAAATTAATTTTAGAAGTATGGACAGATGGAACCATAAATCCATTTGAAGCTGTCAAAGAAGCAGCTAAAAATTTAGTTTCATATTTTTTACAGACTTATGAACCAAAAGCAAAAAGTTCAGAAAGTGTGGCTGTGACGCCGACAATTTCTGAAGAGATTTTGAAAATGACTTTAGAGGAACTGGATTTACCAACAAGAATTGTAAACGCATTACATAACGGCAGTATTGAAACAGTGGGACAACTTCTAGGAACTCCTAAAAAGGCACTTTATAAAGTGAAAAATTTGGGGGCTAAATCAATAGAACATATTGAAAATGTTCTAAGAGATAAAGGTATTGCATTAACAGTTTAATAAATTATGCGGCATAGAGTCTTTGGTCGAAAATTAAATAGAGATGTTAAAGAAAGAAAAGCTTTGTATAAAAGTCTGGTTTCTGCTTTGATTATTAATGGTAAAATTAGAACAACTTTTGCAAAGGGGAAAGCAATTGCTCGTCTCACAGATAAACTAATTACTCGGGCAAAAGACGGATCATCAAACGCAGTAAATCAAATTGCTTCTTTTTTAAACAGAAAAGAATTAACTGATAAACTCACTGCAGTTATTGCTCCTAGATTTAAAGATAAGATTGGCGGTTATTTAAGAATAGTTAAAGTGGGTAGAAGAAAAAGTGATAACACAGAAGAAGTGTTATTAGAATGGAGTGTAGCTGAAAAAGTTGACAATAAAAAACTAGTTAAAAGCGTCATAGCTACACCCCACGAAACAACTCAACCTAAAGAAGTTAAACAACGAAAAAAGAAAAAAATAAAATCATGAAACTAATTAAACCTACAAAAGCTAAAGACATAAGTAGAAGTTGGCATTTAATTGATATGAAAGGTAAAATTTTGGGTAGAACCGCAACCCAAATATCACAACTGTTAATGGGGAAGGCGAAATTTTACTATACACCTAATCTTGATTGTGGAGATTATGTAGTCGTTATAAATGCATCTAGCCTCATATTAACTGGAAATAAATCGCACCAAAAAATCTACATGCGATATTCGGGTTACCCGGCGGGTTTAACTAAAAAAGTATTTGCTGATGTTATTAATACAGACCCAATACGGCCGGTAAAAAACGCTGTATCTGGAATGTTACCTAAAAACAAGCTAAGAGCATTAATGCTTAAAAGATTATATATTTTCGCTGACAAAAACCATCCATATAAAGAAAAACTCAAAATTTAAAAAAATATGCCAAAAAAAATCAAACAAGAATCAATAAAAATTAAAAATATCGAAAAAGAAAAAAAGACAGAGGATAAAGCCCAATATTATGAAGCCGTTGGCAGGAGAAAGAGATCTACAGCAAGAGTAAGATTATACGTGGTAACGGGAGATACAATCACTATAAAAGACAAGATAGTTAAAAATGGTGATTTTATTGTAAACTACAGGGCGATAGAACAATATTTTCCGGGTGAGATTTATAAAAAATCTTATTTGGAGCCCTTCCGTACGACTAATACTCTGGGTAGATTTGCAGTTTCAGCTCTCATTTCTGGTGGTGGTTTATCAGGTCAATTAATTGCTTTTGTTCACGGAGTTTCTCGCGCCTTAGTAGAAGTTGATAAAGAAAAATTCAGGCCGATACTAAAGAAAAAAGGCTTTTTAACACGAGATTCCAGAAAAAAACAGCGTCATATGGCTGGTTTTGCCCAAAAAGCCCGTGCCAAAAAACAATCCCCGAAACGGTAACCATTTTCAAAGAGGTCTGATCACCACATCTTTTAAGTATTGGTTTTGGAAATCAGTTCTATTTCCTATTTTAGCTTTTCCGTCAGAGACGAAACGGGCGGAAAGCGGCTTATTATATTTATTAGATAATCCCCGAATCAATTTCAATATTTCCATAACTCTGTCTTTTTTCTCATCTATCCCGATTGGATATGTATCGATGCCTAAACCACAATGGAGCGAAAGATAGATGTTGCGCTCAATTGAAAAATTTCCTTTTTCGTATTCTTGGCTCAACTCAAAATCCTCAAGACAGGGAAACATGATGCCGCATAAACCAATTGGCTTGGGATTCTCTTTCTTTATAAATTCAGTCGTCCTTAAATAAACATCACTCGTAGCAGAGCGTGAAAAATCATAGAACAACTTTTTAATAAATCCTATCAAGCTGCTTTTTCCGGTAAAAAGAGGAGCAATCGAAGAGTCAATTCCCAAAAAATCAGGATTCCTGCTAAACAGATTATAAATTTCCGACCAGACGATTTTCATTTTTGCAAGCCACTCATCAATAGTCGCACAATCTTGAGATAAATCAGTCGGTTGGAGTCCTATGGTAAAGCCTTCTTCGTGATATGTAGCGGAAGGAAAATACGGGCTTGAATGAGGATTGTTGAAAACGTAGGCAAAATTGAAGGTTTTGTTTGGTTTTTGCTTTATTATTTCAAATAGGACGTCAAGGTCCTCATTAGTTATGTCATTTCTAGTTAAATCAAGGTTAAAAGAGATATCTTTGCAGTTCGTCAGGATGTTCAACTCCTTTAATAATTTTCCCTTCGGTAAAGAACCAATACCGAAAATATATGTATCGTTGGTAAACTGGCGATCGAGTTCTTTAATTTTATCTATATCAGGAGAACAAATCCGTTTGGTTTGGATGTTATAGCCATTTTCCGTAAGAACACCAGCAATCCAGTCAACTTTTTTAACAGTTTCGGAAGAGGGATCTTTAGTAAAATAACAAACAGTTCTGACTATTTTATTGCCTACGTCCATAGATGTCTTTTCAGATCAACATGCATTTCGTCGATAAATTTTACTCCCTCGATTTCCAATCTTATCTTTTGTTCTTTTGCTCCGTTAAAGGCGAAATTTGGCGCCAGCCTTCCGTTTCTGTCCACCACTCTATGGCACGGAACATCCGTGCTTTTATTCTTATGTAAAATCCACCCGACCACATGGGCATTAATATTTTTATTAACAGATCTTAACTTTTCTGCAATCAGCCCGTAAGTCGTCACTTTTCCAGACGGAATTTTTTTGACAGTATTATAGACTAATTGATAGATATTATTTTTCATGTGGCATTATATTACCTTAGTTTTCTCTCCATATAAATTTGTTCTCCTACAGTTTTCGTTATCTTGAACCCTCTTTTTTTGTATAGGCTAAAAGCCGTTTTGAATCTTACCCATGTATCAAGCTTAGCCGATTGAAAACCGGAATCTTTAGAGAACTGTAAAGCTCTGTCAAATAGTTTCAATCCTAATCCTTGACCTCGATAGTCCTTATTGATATACAACCTTTTTATCTCCGCTTTTTTATTACCTATATTTTTTACGGCAATAGTGCCGATTATTTCCCCATTATTTTCTAAGAGATAAAATATGCCACCAACATTCTTGTAATATTTGTCAGGATTTTCAAGGTTGAAGTCTAAATCCAGGTTATGATCAAAGCCAAATTCTCTTAACACTCCAAGTATAAATTCTTTTACCTTAGGTTGATCGGATTTTCCAAACTCCCTTAAAATCATGATATGAGTAGAAGTGATATATATGGATTATATAATATAAGTCGAGATTTACGAATCCTTCGATTCCACTCAGGACTAGAAAGTTAGAACCGAATTTCGACGTTGTTAGCTCGGCCGCCTCACGCTTTTGGCGCTGCGATGCGCCTGTCCACCTCTGGAGAGGGCGCAGCGCCGCCGTTATTTTTTGCCCGCGCGATTTTTGCTCGACGAAGCCGAGCAATTTAGTGCGAACCACCAGCTACTTTGTAAACCGCATATCCCACCAGATACACCACAAAAACCAGAAACGATATTCTATTAGCCTGCTTTGCTTTATTCGGAAAATTTTTTTCCAAGCGTGATAAAATAAAAAACCAGCAATTAGAGGATTTACTAAATTTGCTATCCATACAATAATTCTTTCCTTCCCAGCCAAATTGTCATTCATAGCATTTTCATAGAGTCGTATTCTGAAATGTCGATTTTATCAATTCGAACGCTTCACGATTCTTGATTTTCTCTTCCTCTGTAAGAGGTTTACCAAAATAGCCTACATTCTAAAGTCAAGTGCAACTTTTGAATCTCCTTTGATTAAATGTTGATAATATTCGTTGGGCGATAAATATCCCAACCGTTTCC
>Ga0155721_102_pt5 | contig 5498 bp, 8 predicted proteins | sample RifCSPlowO2_01_FD_107377 | JGI IMG/M metagenome (GOLD analysis project Ga0155721, IMG submission 107377) | Candidatus Gottesmanbacteria bacterium RIFCSPLOWO2_01_FULL_39_12b
GTTGAAAAGTCGCCATTTGATCAATCAGCAGGAGTTCATCCGATATTTGCTGCTAGAAGTAGAAGTGATGGTGGACGCGGAAGAGATAGAAGGAGACTCCCAAAACTTTCTCCACCCAAAACGGCCTTGGAGGTAGCAGTGGAAGCAGGACGCGGACAAAGCTCGTTTTCACAGGAAGGATTCGCTCTTCCGAGTGGGTTGGTTCCTGCAAGGCGAGAAACTGTTAATCCAGCTCCAACTCCTCCACCGGTTACAAGTCCACAAACTCCTGATGACCGACCGGATTGGTTAAAAGAAGGCGATATTTTACTGCCCGAAGGAGGAAAAACAAAAGGACTAGGTTCTAAAAAATGGAGACCGAAGAAAAAGCGTTGGTGGGAGAGATAATAGTAGATCCCTAGCTCTATTTAAAAATGCGGAGATATACTAGATTCTTTGTTTGGTAAAGGTCCTATTATTTCAGCGATTCTTTGTTCTGAAAGAGATATTGTAAATGTTTCTAAGTTGCTACCTAAAATGACTAGATATTTTGCGTGTGCACCTGAAGTCATTTTGCAATGACCTTCTATTTCCATGTCCGCCACTTTCATATTTGAAACTTGTTCCTCGAAAGTACATCCCGGTTTTAAACATCTTAAAGTAACGCTAGGTAGGTATGCCATATTAAGTATTTTAATTATACACCTATATTTATGATCATACGTAATATTAATCTATTGTAAATCTATAGTAATATGTTATCATGTTCTAGAACATCGAAACAAAAATATGACACAGGTTTCTAGATTTCCATTGAGGAAAGAAATTGAGGAAAGGATATATGAGGTTTTTCTCGAGAGTATTGGAATGGTACGGTCAAGAAGTGAAGTTGTGAGCTTGATAGATGATTTGTTATCTCCAACAGAAAAAATCATGCTGGCAAAAAGATTATCTATAGCCTTACTACTTGCAAAAAAGTATGACCAACGAACTATTGCTAAGACTCTGAAAGTAGGATTGGAGACCGTAAATAAAGTCAACAGAAATATGAGAAGCGGAAAGGGCGGCTACCGAATGGTTGCGGGAAACATCTTAAGAAATGAGAAGCTGAAAGAGTTTATTCAGAAGATCGACAATTTCATAAACGACATTTTTCCGCCTAAAGGACGGGATTGGAGGCAGTGGAGACAGGATCGGTGGGAGGAAAAACAGCGTAATCAAAAACCGTTCTAAAATGTTATCATGTTCTAGAACATGATAACAGAATGGTATAAATTTAATTTAGGTCATTTTAAGTTATTTTAAGGTTGTGGTTGATTTGGAGGAGGTGGTTCTTAGAAAACGACCTCTGCGCTTTTTAATGAGTTGGGTAGTGCACCTTGTTGTTGTAACTGTCTAAAAAATTTTTTCTTGACCTTGACTATTCGAAGATGTCTTCTATCTGGTGTGAGAGCTCCTAAACCTGATTCTTCTTGATCAAACCCAAAATTCCTCCACGTTTAACTGCGACATGATATTCCTGCTCGGTTGGTCCACGATAATTTCCTGTCGTGACGTATCTTCATATACCTTAATTACAGGAAGCCCAACCATTGTTCTTTAAAAAGCTTCAAATCTATTCATAACTTTGTTACCTGCAGAAAATCCAATTCCACAGGGGTTTCCCTGCCGAAGATGGAAACGAGTACTTTTAGTGTTCCTTTTGTTTCATCTATACTTTCTACTGAGCCCAAAAAGTCCGCAAAAGGTCCGTCTATAATCTTGATCGCTTCACCTACGACATACCGGGTCTTAAATTTAGGAGCTTCCAACTTCATAAATTTCATGATCGCTTCGACCTCTTTTTCGGAAATCGGGGTCGGTTTATTGCCCATACCGACAAAGGCAGTTACACCGGCGGTGGTACGAACAGCCAGCCAACTTTCGTCATCTAAAATCATTCGAACCAGAATGTAGCCGGGAAAAATTTTTTCTTTGGTTTCTTCTTTCTTACCGTGCCGGACTTGAACCACATTTCTTGTAGGAACCACCATTTCGAAGATCTTATGAGTCAAATTCATAGCGGCTGCTCTTTGTTTGAGGGCATCGGCGGCTTTGTTTTCGTGTCCGGAGTAAGTGTGAACGACGAACCATTGTCCGGGTTTGGCGATTGGCTGCCCGCCTGCCGGTGAGGCAGTTTGGTCGTTAGTCGTTGGTTTTTCCTCTGCAAGTAGTACGGGTTGATCTGTCATAACTATTTATCTATTAATTAATAATTCAGTTAATTTCGCCAGTGTGACATCCAGTCCGCCGACGTAGAGTCCGATGGCTGTAGAGACAATTACCACTATGGCCGTAAGTTTAATCACTTCAGTCCGGGTCGGCCAGATAACTTTGGACAGTTCAGTTCTGACTTCCTTCAAAAAAACAATCGGACCGCCCTCAAAATTGGGCATCATCGGTTTTGGTAATTCCATAACAATTTTTCAGTTTATCATAAACGGGATTGACTTGCAAAGGTAAATTAGGTTATGATCGAATATACTTTATTATAGATTTATGCAACGAAAATCCACTAAAATCAGAAAAGCCGTTATTCCGGCCGCGGGCTTTGGTACGCGCTTTTTACCCCAGACTAAGGCCATGCCGAAGGAGATGCTCCCGATAGTTGATAAGCCGGTCATACAGTATGTGGTTGAAGAAATTGTAGCCTCAGGTATTACTGACATTGTCATGATTACGGGTTGGCATAAAAGGAGTATTGAGGATCATTTTGATTATCCTTTTGAACTGGAAAAAAGACTGGAAGAAGCGGGTAAGGAAAAAGAACTGGCGGAGGTGCGAAGAATCGCCAACATGGCAAATTTTATTTACGTACGTCAAAAAGGCCCGTATGGCAATGCAACTCCTGTACTTTGCGCAAAAAATGTGATCGGTAATGAACCCTTTGCCGTCCTGTGGGGTGATGAATTTATTCACGCCACCCCTCCAAGACTTAAACAGATGATCGATGTCTACGAAGAATATGGTCAGCCGGTAATCTCCGGAGTACGGATAAAAGAAAAACAGGATTTGAGCCGCTATGGAATTGCTGATGTGAAGCATATCAAAGATAATGTTTACCAGATTCTGGAGATTGTGGAAAAACCTGATCCGGAAAATGCTCCTTCCGATCTGGCGGCAATCGGCGCCTATATTCTGCCTCCTGAAATATTTCCCATAATTGAAAATTTGGTACCCGGCCGAGGTGGAGAATTATGGCTTCCTGAAGCAATAGACCAGCTTTTAAAAATCGAAAAGGTGCTGATTTGCGAAATCAAAGACGGAAAATATTATGACACTGGTAATAAATACGAGTACCTTAAAACAGTGATAGAATTTGCCCTTCGCCATCCCGAACTCAATGGAGACTTACGTAAATACCTCAAAAGCCTTAAGTTGTAAATCTAAAAAAGTTAAAATCTTTCCCGATGACCACCTCGACGGTCATTAATTCCAATACGTCGGTCAGTTTGGGCTAATTCAATATCAGATGATATAGGTAGAAAATCCCTTATAGGTTCTAAAGCAGGGTAGACACCTTCTTGTTTGGCTCTTAAAAGATATTGCGCTAATAAAGCACACGCTCCCAACGTTAGAATAGTGAAGCAACCTATTGCAGCAAGATTACTACGTTTTACCATCTATAGATTCCTTAATTCAACATTACGCATTATGACCACTAAAAACGAATTTTTCTTAAGGAGTTTAGAGGAAATTAAAGGAAGTTAGAGGAATTTAGGCAGTTACTTTCCTGTGAGTCTTTTTTTTGGGAATTAAAGGAATTTAGAGGAAGTTAGAGGAGTTTCGTTAGAGTCCTTTAAGTTCCTTTAGAATCCTTTACTTTTAGTTTTTGGTAAACTAGACTGAACTCATGAAGAATCCTGTCATTCAAGAGCTCATTGAGAAAACTTACAGAGAGCTTTCTGAACCCCCAAAACCAATTCAAAGATCTCGTGTCTGGCAGTCTTCCAACGGCTATATTTTTCTTATTCCGTGGGCCAATGCTTCTTTATTACGAATAATGATAATTCGGTTTACTTCTCCTTTGCCAAAATCCTATTATCGCTTCAAAAATCAGATTGATGACGCGGCAAGATCGGTAGTAGCCAATATCGAAGAAGGATTTGCGCGTCCAACTACGAGTGAATACCTGACATTCTTAGGATATTCACAGGGGAGTTTAAAGGAAGTTAAAGGAGATATAGAAAGAGCCAGACAGGATGGGTTGTTGAATTCTATTTCAGGATCGAGCGCGTTAGGATTGGGGATCGATTTTAAAACTTGGCATGAAGCATTGAAGGCTTCGGTAGTTTCGAAGCCGGCGGGAGGGACGGGAAGAGACGATAAGTTAGAGGAGTTTAGAGGAGATTACAGGAATTTAAAGGAGGGTGAAAATCCTTTAAAATCCTTTAAATTCCTTTATGATCCTGTAGATAATCTCCGTGTTTCCGATTTAACCTACGAAATCTTCATTGAGCTTATCAATAAAACCGACTGGCATCTGAGACGGTTGGTTACTTCTTTGGAGGAGAAACTAGCCAGTGATAAAAAATACTATCAGGTGGAGAAAGCCCGGATAAGAGGTAAAGTTAGAGGAATTTAGAGGAAGTTAAAGGAGATTAGAGGGAAAAGGAGTCAGGGGAAATTAAGGGTGAGATGTAGAGGGATTTAGGCCGGTAAATGTACCGCTGTTTGTATTTATGCCTGTGACACTTTTGATCCAAGAAGCAAAAGAATTTACACGGGTGTATACTCCGGGCTTTTTGGGAGTTTCACATTTCAGCTCCGGTGATTTTTTACTCCAGGAAACAATTCCCGCCTGTTTCCATTTTGAATTGCTCCATATAAGAAGCGGTCCTCCCGAGTCTCCCCAGCAGACGCCTTTTCCTCCCTGTTCAACTCCGGCAGTGAGCATCGTATCAAGTATCTGGTTACTATACCAATCGGCTTTATTAGAAGTAGCGTTGGCAATGACCGGAATAGTAACTTCTTGCAAAATACTTGATCTATCACCATATTCCATTTCACCCCATCCGATGACGGTTGCATTATATCCATCTATATTATTTGTATCTATAAGTGAGAGAGTGGGAATATTTGTGACCGCCTCAGAAAGCTCCAATAAAGCCAGATCATTTAGCGGGTGGTATGAGGGCAACATTTTAAAATCCGGGTGAAGAATGATCCTTTTGACATCTCTTGTCAATCTGGTTTTTGTATCAAGCGGATCTTTCAGATCATAAAAGCCTAAAGCTACTCCAATTACCTCTTTATTATGTAAATAAACGCAGTGACCTGCGGTCAAGACCCATCTTGAACCGATCAATGTACCGGCGCAGTGTCTGACATCATAAAGATTATGTTTATAAAGCGGAGTACTTGGCACATTCAAAACATCTGTTTGAAATCGAGCTTTGAAATATAATATTGCCATAAAGGGCCAGGCACCTCTTTTGGCATCGTGACCGCCTACGATAGAAGAAGGATCATAATTTTCG
>Ga0155721_107_pt12 | contig 5460 bp, 5 predicted proteins | sample RifCSPlowO2_01_FD_107377 | JGI IMG/M metagenome (GOLD analysis project Ga0155721, IMG submission 107377) | Candidatus Gottesmanbacteria bacterium RIFCSPLOWO2_01_FULL_39_12b
CGTACTTATAAATCATTTAAACTTCCTTACGCATATTATCCTGACGGAATACTGGAAGTAGTTTCTCAGAATTAATCTCATCTTTCTTTTCTCCACCACCCTGAATTTAATCCTCAACAAACTTCCTGTTTTTCAGTTTCTCCGGCAAGAAGGACTGATCTTTAGTGGGGCCCACCTTTTTTTCCGACCAGGTGTATCCTTCTGCATAACCCAGATTTTTCATAAGCTTAGTAGGAGCATTCCGAAGATGCATTGGAACCGGTTCGTTAGGAAATTCATAAACCGCTTGTTTAGCCCGCATCAAAGCATTTGGTACAGCCCGGGATTTGGAGGCTTTGGCTAAATAAATGGTGATATGGGCCAAAATCAGCTGGGCTTCGGGCATGCCGACTTTGGCAACTGCTTCAAATGCTTCATTGGCCTGTATCAAAGCTCCACGATCTGCCAAACCAATGTCTTCGGAAGCAAGGATAATCATTCTCCTTGCGATAAACTTGGGATCCTCACCGTTTTCCAGCATCCGACAAAGGAAGTAAAGTGAAGCGTCAGGATCTGAACCTCTGACAGATTTAATAAATGCCGAGATGATATTGTAATGCTCGTCTGCTTTTTTATCATATAGACCGGCTGACTTGGTCTGAAAAATTTCCTGAATAATTGCATCACTGATATTTTTATCCTTATAGGAAACGACGGCCATCTCCAAAGCATTAAGCATGATTCGAGCGTCACCTCCTGAGAGTCTGATGATAAGCTCCAAGGCGGAAGCGGAAATGCTTTTCTGATATTTACCTAATCCTGTTTCGGTGTCGGTGAGAGCTTTTTTTATCAGTTTTTCAAGGTCGGAAGTTTCCAAACTTTTCAGGACAAAAACCCGACAGCGGGAAAGAAGAGGACTGATCACTTCAAACGAAGGGTTTTCGGTTGTGGCTCCGATAAGCGTGATTAAACCGCATTCAACATGGGGAAGGAGAGCATCCTGCTGCAGCTTATTCCAGCGGTGGATTTCATCAATAAAAAGGATGGTCTTTTTCTCCATTAACTGATTACTTTTAGATAGACTGATAATCTGATTCAGGGCTTCTTTGCCGCTGGCCACTCCTGAAAGTACGTGAAACTCAGATTGGGTTTCCTGGGAGATGATAAAGGCCAGCGTGGTTTTCCCGCTTCCCGGAGGACCCCAAAAAAGCATGGAGAAAAGCAAGTCCTGCTCGATCATTCTCCTTATAATCTTTCCCGTCCCCACCAGATGACTTTGCCCGACGAAATCAGAAAGTTTCTTGGGGCGGAGACGGTAAGCAAGATTCATACGGGGAAATTATAACACTTAATCAATATTTAGTAGGAAAAAAGTAATGGAATCCCTAGGTGTCCTATATAAATCACCTCCCAGGTGGACTCGCAGGTGGACTTTCTGATACCAGCTTTAAGTTCCCAGATCATCCTTTGATGCCTAAAACTACCAATGAGCTGGAAGGATCAATTTCTGTACTATCTAGGAAACACAATCTTCATAAAGGACTAAAAAGAGAAAGAGTAAAACCATTTCTTTCCTGGTTAATCTATTTTTACAACCGAAAAATACTATCCCAGAGGAAAAACTTAAGAGTCGGAAAAACCAACACTAAATTTTAATTAGGCCCAAATCCCTCGGTGTGAAGCTATTCCACTCCCGGAGTGGAATAGGGGGTGGAATAGGTAGAGTGGAATCGGTACTATCTCCGCGGTAGTGTAGGAAGTGGAGGAGCTGGTGTGACTGAAGGTAGTGGAATGACTTTTATTTTTTTGTAGATAAAGGGAGTCTCAAACTGAAAAGGAGAGATCTCGATTACTTTTATAGCAATGGTGTAATCTTTAAGCTCGGTATAAGGTCCGCAGATTAACGGAAAGTCTGGGTTGTATGGAACAGGAGGTGACATGGTTGGTTGAAGAAGGTTATAATTACAGGAGTAAGAAACCAAAAATGTTCTGACATTTTCCGTGTTGTAACCTAAATTTATGTCTAATTTTTCATTTTGATAGATCTTTAGATCTTTAATACTCTCCATAGGATCAAAAGAATCTGATATGTCTTGGTCTTCTGGTTCTGGAACCATCGCAGATTCTGGCCAAAAGCTTACTCCATATTTTACCCCGCTTTGGTCAACACATTTAGTTTGGGGTTTGTTGTCGAAACTTCCTAACCACACACACTGATAAGGTGGATCACAGGTTGTGTCTGTATAACAAACCTCTCCCAATCCGCCGCTGGTCATTTGAGACGGGGGAAGAGTCGGCATTGGCATGCATAAACCCGGACTGATACTTGTACCGTCTTTAGTCGCTTTGAAATACCAGGGATTAAATGATAAAAAATGATGCAGTGCACCTTGGACTTCTGGATTAGATTCTCCTTTACATTCTAATCCTGGATCGCATATGCCTTTACCCAAAGGATCAGGACAACACGGTGATCCCATTCCTTTTCCACAAATACTGCTGAACGTATTACTCCCTGTAAGACTTGGATCCTCCCAATAACAGAGAAAATCCACTTTTCCCTTTGTATTATTCATTTGTGCGATATAACTCATATCTTTAGGACTAAAATATGGTTTTGCATAGCAGACTGCGCCACTATTACATGGATAATACAATTGGTTGGCTGCATGAGACCCTTGGACCCAATTCCCGAAACATTTTTGTCCAGGATTCCCTACGGGACCTAAGGCAGGTTTTTGGGGAGTTGCTGCTTTTGATAAGGTTAAATTCTGGTTTGAGATAATTAGTGAAGAAAGAAGAAGGGTAACGGCTATGGCGATGACAGCAAAAGAAAAGATATAAAATGTTCTTTTTGAAATACAAACTTGAGATGCAGGCATATGGTTATTAATTTAAGATTAGTATGTAATCAGGGGCCTGTCAAGGAAGAACGTAAATATAATTCACGGGTCCTGCCACTCAAGTTTCCCAGGAGAAATCTTCAAACTGAACGAGATCTTCAAGTCCCTCCACATCATGTTTTTGAAGATTCTCCTGGGATCCCTCTCTCGTGCCACCCGTTTCTAAATCTAAAGTACTATTCCATCGGTGAAGTCAGTTGGAAAAAGTTTCCGTCCGGATCTGATAGTGTTGCCAGAAGCATCTTTTCATCTTCTGTCGGATGGTAAGGTTCTTTAACGACTTTTCCACCCACTCCCTTGATTCTTTTAAACTCACCTTCGACGTCATTTGTCTCAAAGTTGAAAATAATCCTTTCGGGATGAGTATTTACTCCTTTTACCTTATCGTGCGGACCGATAATGAGATAGCCAACTCCCGCTTTGAAACCGTGGAAGTTGCCTCCACTCCACTCCGGTTCACTTTGTAAGACCTTTTTGTAAAATTCCAAAAGTGTGCCGGGATTTTCTGAAAAAACGAGTATAGAATTTAAATTCAGCATTAATAATCACCTCCCTTCGCCCGCCGAATCCGCCAGCTGGCGGAGAAGGAGGGTCAATAATTTCATATAGATTCTCATCTATTGATGAAAAAGTCAATCAGGAAAATTAGTCAAAGAGAGGACAGCCGGGACATTTACGGTTTATATTACAGTAGACCAGTTTGCCTGCTTTTTCTCTTTTGACAAGACCTGCTTTTTCCAGCCGATCCAGATGAAAAGAAACGGTAGACTGGCGAAGATGGGTCAGTTTTACCAGGTCGGAAACGACAAAACGGTCAGTACGACGTAATAAATGGGTAAAGATTTTAAAACGCGCGGGAACCGCTAAAACTTCAAAACAATCCCGGCATCGATCTTTTAGAAACATAATATGGACATTATACTACTGATAAGCCGTTTATCCCACCAGATCAAACTTCTCAAGCTGCCTCTTTCTTTCCTCGCTTGGTGTTTTAAGAAGCTCTCTTTGAAGAGAAACCATTTTGTAATAAAGACCGTGCTTATCTATCATCAGATCTTTCGCACTTCCGTACTGGGCGATTTTACCCCCCTGTAAAACCAGAATGTGATCGGCAGTTGAAATGGTAGAAAGCCGGTGGGCAATAATGATCGAGGTGCGATTATTTAACAGTCGGTCCAAACCCTGCTGCACCATCATCTCTGATTTGCTGTCAAGAGAAGAAGTCGCTTCATCCAAAATGATTACGGGCGCGTCTTTTAGTATGGCCCGGGCAATGGCAATTCTTTGCTTTTGTCCGCCGGAAAGTTTCACTCCCCGCTCCCCGATCAGGCTTTCAAATTTTTGCGGCAATTTTTCGATAAACTCATAGGCATTGGCAGCTTTTGCTGCTTTTATTATTTCGTCTTTTGAAGCTCCAAGTTTACCGTAAGAAATGTTTTCTTCGATGGTACCTGAAAATAGCAAAGATTCCTGAAAAACAACGGCAATATTTTGATGTAGCGAGGTTTGGGAAACTTGAGAAATATCATAGTTATTGATAAATATTTTTCCCTTTTGAGCTTCATAAAATCGCAATAATAAATTGACAATGGTTGACTTCCCTTCTCCACTTTCGCCCACTAAAGCCAGTTTTTCACCTTTTCTAATTTCAAAACTAATCCTGTCCAAAACTTTTGCATCATGATCATAAGTAAAGGTAACATCCTCAAATTTGATTAAAGATACGCTGGAACCCGTTTCACTGGTTATGACTAATTTTGGGGCATTGCTTTTATCGGCAATTCGGGTTGGAGTCTCAAGAATAGCAAAGTAATCTTTTGATCCGGAGATGGCTTGCTGGATCTGTCCCAGAATAAAAGACATGGCAAAGAGAGGAAAACGGGCCTGGTTGACAAGCTGAAGAAGAAGTGTCATTTCACCGATGGTAAACCGGCGGTTAAAGGTATGATAAATGATGTAGAAAAAAATGGCAAAAAGAATTAGATTTAGCGAAAACCGGCGCAAAAAATCATAAAAGTGCCATTGTCTGGTTTGTCTGATGCCTAATTTCTCTATTTTGCCTCGTGAGGACAAATACTGACTGAGCTCATGAATTTCGGCAACAAAAGTTTTGACTACTCTGATCCCGACCAGGCTTTCAAAAACCCTTCCCTGTGAAGCATCATTGAGACTATTTTTTTCCTCCTCGAATTTTCGCCAGGCCAGAGATGAACCGTGGGAAATTAAAATATAAAGGGGAAATAAAATCGCCAGAAGCAGGGCGATCACCCATGAATAGCGGGCTAAAAGTAGAATTGTCACCAGAGCCGTCAGGAAAAAAGGCAGGAAATTATTGAGCATACTCTGGATAAAATCGGTAATACTGGTTATCCCCCGGTACATCTTATTGACTATTTTTCCGGTAATCTCATTGTCGTAAAAGCCGATGTCAAGGGAAAGCAGATGTTCATAAAAGTGTTTCGAAAGATAGGTTTGCAATCTCACCGTCAGGATATCGCCAATCCACTGGCCGAACGCCGTCAAAACAGTGATAAAAATATCGGTGGCAAAAATCAGTATCGCAAAAAAAAGAAGCCGG
>Ga0155721_112_pt5 | contig 4482 bp, 4 predicted proteins | sample RifCSPlowO2_01_FD_107377 | JGI IMG/M metagenome (GOLD analysis project Ga0155721, IMG submission 107377) | Candidatus Gottesmanbacteria bacterium RIFCSPLOWO2_01_FULL_39_12b
TTTTCGTTTCGAACATTTTACTTTGGAAGGATATGATCCTCATCCGCCTATAAAGGGAGAAATAACCGTAGTTGGAGGATTTTAATGGATAAATTAACCATTAGCATCATTGCTGCAATCGGCAGTAATCGGGAATTAGGAAAAGACAATAAACTTCTTTGGCATATTCCGGAAGACCTTAAAAGATTTAAAGAACTCACCCTCAACCATCCAGTCATCATGGGCAGGAAGACTTTCGAATCAATTGGCCATGTACTTCACGGACGGACTAATATAGTGGTAACCCGTGATAAAAATTATCAAATGGAAGGATGTTTAGTAGCTCATTCATTAGAAGATGCAATCAAATTGGCAAAGGGAATGCCCGCCGGCGCCGAGTCAGGCTCGGCTATAGTGGGTAAAGAAATTTTTATTATTGGCGGAGGACAGATATACCAACAGGCGATTAATATTGCTGATAAACTATATCTAACGGTAGTCAAAGGAAAATATGAAGCCGATACTTTTTTTCCTGATTATTCGAGATTTAAAACAATTATTTCGCAAAAAACTTATGAGGATAATAGATATGACTGCACTTTCCTAGAATTGAAAGTCTAATGATTAAGAAAATATTAAACTTCAATTACAACAGAAAGAATTAGAGGCCTTCTGTGGGTTTCGCGGTATAAGAATTCTTCTAAATTACCTTCTATTTGTTTTCTGACGTAACGCCAGTCCATGATTCTTCCTTTTCGAAGTTGCAGAGAATTAGTGATGACTTTTTTTGCTCTATCAATCAGTTGATTGGATTCTTTCATATAAACGAAACCTCTTGAAATAATATCCGGTTCGGCGGTGATGCGGCCTGTATTTTGTTCAATGGGTACAACTACAATCAAGATTCCTTCATTGGCCATGGTTTGCCGGTCGCGTAAAACGACGTTGCCGATGTCCCCGACACCTAGACCATCAACCATGACGTTTTTCAACTCAAGTTTATCAGTGAGTTGAACGTGACGGTTGGCGTTAAACTCTATAATTCTTCCGTCAGGGGGAATAATAATCTGATTTTTTTTATATCCCATATTTTGTGCCATTTCAGAATAATGTCTCATTTGTCTGTAAGTTCCTCCAATGGGGAAGATGTATTGAGGTTTGGTCAAACCAATCATTAAAGCAAGATCGTTTGCAGCACCATGGCCGGAAACGTGCAGCTCGTCGATAATTTCCGAATAAGCCACTCTGGCGCCATTAATAGTCAGAAGATCAATGAGATTATGAACGGCATTTTCATAGCCGGGAATCGGATCAGCTGAAAACACCACCACATCGCCTTCATTTACGGAAGCAAATTTATGCTGTCCTTCAGCTATTCTGGACAGAGCCGAATTGGGTTGAGCTTGGCTGCCAGTGACGATCAGTACCAGTTCTTTGGCGTTATGACGTTTGATATCCTTTTCCGGTACGACAAAAATATCGGGGAAATCCAGATATTTAAGTTTCCTGGTAACCTCAACGTTCTTTAAAATCGAGCGTCCCAAAAAGGCAATTTTACGATTATTTCGTATCGCAACATTGATAGCCTGTTGGATTCTACTGATATTAGATGACTGGGTTGTGAAAATAAATTTACCGTTGCATCCTCTTAATTCCTTTTCCAGAGTATCTTCAATGGTTTTCTCAGAAAGTGTATATCCGGGTGATTCTACTCTGACACAGTCTGATAAAAGACACAGGATACCTTCAGAGGCGGTTCTGGCAATTTTTCCTACATCGGTTTGTTGTCCGTCGATCGGCGTCCAGTCAAATTTGAAATCACTGCCGTGATAAAAAATTCCGACAGGAGTTCGAATTATGAGATTAGTGGCATCCGGTATTGAATGAGTGACTCTAACGAATTCGATACTGAAAGGGCCAAAACGCAACATATCAGACAGATTGACGGTATTTATATGAGAATTTAAGCCAAAATCTTTCAGTTTCACTTCTGCCAAGGCAGCTGTTAAACGACTGCCATAAACCGGGACTTTTAATTCAGGTAAAATATAGGGCAATGCCCCTATGTGATCTTCGTGTCCATGGGTTAGAATTACGGCTCTGATTTTATCTTTTTTATCGCGCAGGTAAGAAATGTCCGGAATCACCAGGTCCACTCCAAACATCGCTTCATCAGGAAAACCGATACCGCAGTCAACGATGATGATGTCGGAAATCGTATTTTTATCGCGGCGATATTCATAAACGAACATGTTTTTAGTGACATTACCGATGCCGCCAAGAGGAATGATTCTAATATGGTCTGTTTTTGCGGGGTTAGAAAATAACATATTTAGAGTTTACCATGTAGGAATAAATTGTTTGACATTTTCGGTTGTAATATAAAAACTATTTCCTTTACCTTCTATAATCAGTCTGGCTATTTTTCTGCAAATTCCATCTATAGTACGCTCAAGAGTTCTGAGACCAGAATCAAAGCCTAATGGACGAATGATTGTCGTCCAAACATTATCATCGATCTGAAGCTTATCCGACGTTAGTCCTGAATCTTTTAAAATTTTAGGGAAGACATAAGATTTTCCGATCGTGATTTTTTCCTCATCATTATAAGATGGCATTTGGATTGGTTCAAGCCTGTCCATAACTGCGGTTGAGATATTACCAGTATTATTTGCAGTTGCAATAAATAACACTTCAGATAAATCAAATGGGAAATCGATATAGTGGTCAACAAAAGCAACATTCTGTTCCGGATCGAGTAATTCTACAAGTACACCCATGATGTCAGCCCTCGCATGTTCAGCAACGCGATCTAGTTCATCAAGTAGAATAACTGGATTTTTAGTACCAGCACGTCTAAGCGCTTTCATAACCAGACCCACTTCCGCATCAGGGTGAACTCTAGATTGTCCGCGAAGATCTAAAGCTGAACCCATTCCTCCAAAAGGGATACGTATAAATTTTCTACCCATTGCTTCCGCTATTGAGATTGCCATGGTAGTTTTACCGGTACCCACGAGTCCGACAAAAAATAGAATTGGAGCGCGCATAAAATTGTGACTTTTAGAGTTTTCAAGTTTTGACTGGTCAAAGTTTAATTTCATAACCGATAGATAATCCAGAATCCTGTCTTTAATTTCTTTGAGTCCGTAATGGTTTTTTTCCAAAATTTCTTTGGCGTGATTAATATCTAAATTATCCGCACTTCGGTAGTTCCAGGGAAGCTTTGTGACGGCATCGATATAGCTAGCAACAGCATCAAAGTTAGAAAAATATCCACCATATTTAAAACTGAGCGCAGCTCGATTAATCATATTGATGGCTTTATCGGCAAGATCTGGAGGGAGCTGAATACTATCTAATTTTTCCCTGAGCTTATTTAATTCTGTATTTTCTGGGGGTTGAGTAGATGTTGCATCCATAACTAAACTGATTATAGCATTTATTTCTCATACGAAAAATTTATTTCAAAATCTTCTACGTGGTCTGTCATATGTTTTTTCTCGTCGGGGAGTCTGTGGTTTTTTAGCATCTTCTCCGAAAAGCATAGAGAGATTAATTCTCCCCTGTTGGTCAATTTCTATAACCCTGACGGTTACCTGTTGTCCGATTTTTACCATAGTATTCGGATCTGAAACAAAACCCGTTGACATTTGTGAAACATGAACCATACCTTCTTTGCCCGGTAAAATCTCTATAAATGCCCCGAAAGGTAGAATGCGTTTGACTAACCCCTGATAGACTTCCTCAGGTTTTACTTCTTTGATGATGCCACTTATCCATTTATAAGCACTTTCGACTTTCTGTGGATCTAAACCTGTAATCGTGACCTGTCCTTGATCGTTGACATTTATATCACAACCCGTATCAGAAATGATCTGGCGAATCACTTTTCCTCCCGGGCCTATAATTTCCCCAATTTTTTCGGGAGGTACAGTGAGCATCGTAACTCTGGGTGCATATTGAGAAAGAGCAGTGCGTGATGCCGGAAGAATTTTAAGCATTTTTTCTAAAATCAGCAGACGTCCTTCTTTTGCTCTTTGAAAAGTTTCTTTAATAATTTGATCATTTAATCCGTCGATTTTCACGTCCATCTGGACAGCCGTAATACCCTCCCGCGTTCCGGCAATTTTAAAATCCATATCACCGCAGAAATCTTCAATACCAATAATATCTGAAAGAAGCACATATTTGTCTTTACTGGAAATTAGGCCGATTGCAATTCCCGCAACAGGATTTTTTATAGGTACGCCCGCATCCATTAATGCTAGTGTGGAACCACAAGTAGAAGCCATGGATGTGGAACCGTTACTTGACATTACTTCTGAAACTAACCTGATTGTATAGGGAAATATTTCCTGTGATGGAATTACTGGAAGCAGGGCGCGTTCTGCTAAAGCCCCGTGTCCCACTTCACGACGTGAAGGAAACCCAACCCTACCTGTTTCTCCCACCGAATATGGAGGCATACTATAGTGATGCATATAACGTTTGGCTGTTTCA
>Ga0155721_104_pt2 | contig 2101 bp, 3 predicted proteins | sample RifCSPlowO2_01_FD_107377 | JGI IMG/M metagenome (GOLD analysis project Ga0155721, IMG submission 107377) | Candidatus Gottesmanbacteria bacterium RIFCSPLOWO2_01_FULL_39_12b
ATTTTATTGACGAAACAAACCCGAGGTACATTATATTTATCTGCCTGATGCCAAACAGTTTCTGATTGCGACTGTACACCTTCTTCTGCATCCAATACGGTCACTCCACCGTCTAAAACACGAAGTGATCTTTCGACCTCAGCCGTAAAATCCACATGTCCTGGCGTATCGATTATATTGATCCTAACATCTTTCCAGAAAGTAGTGGTAGTTGCTGCGGTAATTGTGATACCTCTTTCTCTTTCTTGTGGCATCCAATCCATTTGTGTGGTACCTTCATCTATATCTCCTATCTTATATGACTTTCCAGTGTAATAAAGAATTCGCTCCGTAGTTGTAGTCTTTCCGGCATCGATATGAGCGATAATCCCGATATTACGTATTTTATCAAGGGGAACAACTCTATTTGTTGTGAGTATAATATTTCCTGCCATAAAAAATAAAAAATCCAAATATCAAAATCCAAATGGCAAATAATTTTGGATTTGTGATTTGGGATTTGGGATTTATTTTGACATTTGAGTTTTGAGCTTTATTAAATTACCATCTAAAATGTGAAAAGGCTTTATTGGCTTCTGCGTTACGATGCATGATATCTTTTTTTCGTATTGCCTCCCCTAAGTTATTGTATGCATCGATAAATTCTCCGGCGAGCTTTTCTGAAAATGTTTTATACTGTTTACTTGATCTTTTTGCAGCAGCCTGAATTAACCAACGGATAGATAATGAAACTCTTCTTTCACCCCGCACTTCTATAGGTACTTGATATGAGGCTCCTCCAACCCGCCTTGGTTTTACTTCCATTCGCGGACTTACGTTTTGGAGTGCTGTTTGAAATACGGTTAAAGGATCTAAATTCTTGGCTTTAATAATATCAAATGCTTTATATACCAGATTTTGGGCTGTGGATTTTTTTCCGTGATTCATTAATCTGTTGATAAAGCGGCTCAGAAGTCTATTACCATACAATGAGTCTACCGAAATGGTTCGTTTTTTTAATTTATGAGTTCTAGACATATATTTTAAGCTGTTGCAGAAGCAACTGGCGCCGGACGTACAACCATATTAGACACTTCTCCACTTTTAGTTCCGTATCTTGACCGTCCTTGTTTCCTTCCTACAACTCCTGTCATATCAAATTTGCCACGGATAATATGGTATTTAACTCCTGGTAAATCTTTTACTCTGCCGCCTCTAACTAGGACGATTGCATGTTCCGTAAGTTCATGGCCAATTCCAGGTATGTAAGCTGTAATTTCCTGTTTATTGGATAATCTCACTCTGGCCACTTTTCGCAATGCTGAATTTGGTTTTTTAGGAGTCATTGTTTTAACTAAAGTTACTACTCCTCTTTTAAAAGGCGAGGCCAACTGTTTCATTTGTCTATCTTTGGCATTAAAATATTTTCTCAAAGCGGTGGCCTTTATTTTTTTATTGATCTTGTTTCTACCTTTTCTTATTAACTGATTTATCGTAGGCATATAAAATAGTCGTTGGGCTTAGATCGTTAGTCATTAATTTAGATAGATTTTCTCAAGCTAACGACTAATACTTTCGACCAACGACTTATTGTTAACTTTCTATCTTAGCTCTATCCGGGGATACCGGTATAAGTTTGCCGATTATAACATTTTCTTTTAACCCTAACAAGCGATCTTCTTTTCCCTGCAATGCCGCTTCAGTTAACACTGTTGTTGTTTCTTGAAAGGAAGACGCTGATAACCAAGACTCGGTATATAAAGAGGCCCGGGTAATACCCAATATCACAACTCTTGCAGTAGCAGGCTCTCCTCCTTCTGCTAATATTCTGGCATTTATATCTTCAAACACTCTTCTATCTACTAATTCACCGGAAAGAAGAATTGTATCTCCTGATGTTTCTATATTCAGTTTATCACTCATTTTTCTGATAATAACTTCAAAATGCTTATCGTGTATAGGAATTCCTTGTGATTCGTAGACCCGTTGTACCTCTGATAAAAGATAACATTGAGTTTGTATCAGATCTCTAATCTGTAAAATTTCTTTGATATCTAGGGGTCCTGAGGTAATTGGATCGCCAGCTCCGATCAAGTCTCCCGTTTTAACTCTTAATTCCACG
>Ga0155721_102_pt2 | contig 1204 bp, 2 predicted proteins | sample RifCSPlowO2_01_FD_107377 | JGI IMG/M metagenome (GOLD analysis project Ga0155721, IMG submission 107377) | Candidatus Gottesmanbacteria bacterium RIFCSPLOWO2_01_FULL_39_12b
CTGACTTTTGGCAGATAGAAATAAGATTTCCCCATGTTGCAGGCAGTATTTCATCAATAGCAGTAGGATGTGTCACTAATAGTTTAAATTGTGTATTATTTGCTTGAAGTGAAGTAATGAAATTTTCAGAGTAGGCGATTCGGCGCAACACTCCGTTTATATCTTGTCCGATGAAATCATGAGTCAAGGTGTCATCGGAAAAAAATGCAATTTTTCTTCTTTCATCTGCTGTTAAGAAACGGAAATCTTTCGGTTTGTTGCCGCGAAGAATCCTTGATACAATATCTTCCACGTAGCATAAGTCATCAGGTTTACTTTCAGATCCGTAATATTGTATAAAATTCAAGGCAAAACGTATGATATCCGGATGTATACCCTGATTTTTCTTTTCATGTAAAGACACTATACGTTCAGGCACAAGTGGATATTATACACGAGGCGCTGTCGTACGTAAAACCCCTCTAATTAAGAGGGGAATACGCGATTAAGGCTTAAAGCTCAAAAATCAAATCTCAAAACTTGAGCAATACCATACTAATTAAATTATTACTTCAATTCAACACTTGCTCCGGCTGTGGTTAATTTAGCTTTCGCTTCCTCGGCAGTTTTTTTGTTGACTCCGGTCAGGACCTCTTTAGGTGCGCTTTCAACCAGTGTCTTTGCTTCCTGAAGACCCAGAGTTGGAACGAGCTCCCGGACGGCTTTGATTACACCGATTTTATTTCCACCGGCATTTGCCAAAACTACATTAAAGGTTGTCTGTTCCGGGGCCGCTTCGCCTGATGCTGTAACTGGTCCCGCCTGCGCTGAAGCTACGGCGGGCAAGGCGGCGCTGACGCCGAATTTCTCCTCGATTGCTTTAACAAGATCAGCCAGTTCTAAAACTGACATTTCTTCGACTGCTTTTAGTATGTCTTCTTTATTTAATTTTGCCATTTATAAAATCACCCCCTAACAGAAAAATCAAAAATATATATTATTTTTTCGCGGCCGCGAATGAAATAGTATATATTTGATGTTTTATTTTTTATTTTTAATATTGTTTAACGCTAAGACAAACGTCTGTAAATTCCATCTTAATGCGTAATGCAGTCCTGAGATAGGTGATTGGAGACGGGAAGCTAATGTTGCCAGAAGTACATCTTTTGTTGGCAGACTGGCGAGAGTTTTGAAATCATCTTCGGAAAGCACTTTGCCGCCAAAA